>Ga0180435_10000806_pt1 | contig 32974 bp, 23 predicted proteins | sample SS_ome_3_FD_132467 | JGI IMG/M metagenome (GOLD analysis project Ga0180435, IMG submission 132467) | Hypersaline lake sediment archaeal communities from the Salton Sea, California, USA - SS_3_S_1 metaG | ecosystem: Environmental > Aquatic > Non-marine Saline and Alkaline > Hypersaline >... | reverse complement strand
TAATTTGAATGACCGTGACGATCAAAGTTGAAACACTTGTCCATTTTGCACCGCTTAATATTTGTTTCGTAATGGTAGACATAGCATATTCCTAACTTCCTCGTATTATCTGGCTCCTTCGCCGGTTAATACTACTTTAATCGTTTTCAGCATAACCTTCAAATCGAGAAGAAACGTTAAATTCCGAATGTAATACAGATCGTGCACCAATTTTTCTCTCGGACCGATATCATAGCCTCCGTTTACCTGTGCAAGTCCCGTTAACCCAGGCTTAACAATTAAGCGGTTTTTAAATCCCGGAATTTCATGGTGAAACTGAGCGGTAAACATCGGTCGTTCAGGCCTTGGTCCTACAAGGCTCATATCTCCGGCCAGAACATTGATCAGCTGCGGAAGTTCATCGATTCTTGTTCTTCTTATAAAAGACCCGACTGCAGTGATGCGCGGATCATCCTTCTGCGCCCATTTCGCACCGGATTTTTCGGCATCGATTCTCATAGAGCGCAATTTAATCAGCTTAAAGTGCTTCCCGTCTTTTCCAACGCGTTCCTGGCGGTAAAAAGGCGATCCAGGAGTCTCTATAGAAATCAAAATACAGAATAACAGAATCACCGGCAGTGTAATGGCGAGACCGATGAGTGATAGGACGATATCCATTGCCCGTTTGATATTCAAATATCGCACTGCTTTTTCAGATAGAGCACAAGAATAGATATGCTGGCTTGAGTATTCATTATACATTCTTAAGCTTTTGTCCATACTCACTGACATACACCTCACGATTGGTTTGGTTCTTCTTTGTGATCTCTGCGTCAGTGTAGCATATGAACGTAAACCCATTGTAAAGGGCTTGTTAAAGAGTATTAATTGTGTGATTTTTCGGTAAGTTTGTTTATTTTTCTTTAAACATTAATCACTGTCCGCTCCTTTTTGTTGAATTAATGGAATAATCATACTATATTTCAATATATAAAAAAAGAAGCCGAAGTTCGGCTCCTTTTTTCACATAAAGGACTCACAAGCCCTCCTTTTATCTATAGTATGCTGAAACAGCATCATTGATTCCTTTTGCTGCTTTATCCTTTAGCGTAACGCTTTTTAATTTGCTTGCGTCAGACGAATTCGTGATAAAGGCGGTTTCTATTAAAACGCTCGGCATTTTCGAGTACTTAATCACATAGAACCCTGCTGTTTTCACGCCTCTGTCTCTTGTTCCGAATGCGCTGACGATCCTCGGCTGAACTAATTCAGCAAGCCGCTGGCTGTTGGCGCTTTGATAGGTTTTGTCATAATACGTTTCAGTGCCTTGTGATGAAGATGTATATGAATTGGCATGAATGCTGATGAACAGATCGGCATTCGCATTGGCGCCTTTTTTCACCCGTTCTTCAAGCGAATAGAACGTATCGTTTGACCGTGACATTACCGGAATAGCGCCTGCACTGTTCAGCTTGCTGTTCAGCCGTTTGGCGATATCCAGGTTGACGTCCTTTTCCTGCAGGCCGTTGCCGATTGCACCAGGATCCTGATCCCCGTGCCCCGGATCGATAAAGATCGTTTTACCGACAGCCGGATTTTTAAGTTGGGTCACAACCTTTGAGGTGACAGAAGAAGTTCCCCCAATAACAGAGAAGTTTTTGATATTTTTATTGCCGATAAAAGCTCTCGGCTCTTTTGATAAATTTTCCCCGTTTGTCAGGATGATCGCTTTATTTTGTTTCGCGGCAAGAACTGCTCCTGCAATAGAGTCAGCATAAGAATACCCATTGCTAACGTAAGTATTGCTTGTATTTAGAGTAAGCTTTTTTGCAATATTCACAGAAATGTCGTATCGGTTTACTCCTCCGATTCTGGTCGGCGATGGGAGTCTTTTATATAATGTGCTGTTTATACTGCCATTTCCTCCGATAACATATGTCTGTTTAATCCCTTTGCTTTTGAGCGCATCAGCTGTATAACTATTGAGTGTACTGTTATTTGTAAACAAGATCGGATAGCCATTTTTAGCCGCATAAGGTATGATGGCTACCGGTTCAGCATGCAAAAAGCCATTTGCGACAATCGCTTTTGAAGTGCTTGGCATGGATTTTGCCACTTTTGCTGCCGTATCATACCGGTTTTTCCCAACAATTCTTTTGACGGTGATTCCAAGACTTTTAATTTGATTTTCTACTGCATAGGATACGGTTGATGTCCCGCCAATGATATAAACGGTTTTTGTCTTTAATTCTTTTAAACGAGATTTTGTCTCGCTTGACAGATTATTTGCATTTGTTAATAAAAGCGGCGCATTTTTTTGATAGGCAAACGGCGCCGCAGAAATAGCATCCGCATAAGCTCCTCCGCCTACAATGACTGCGGTGCTGGCGGTTGACCAGCCTTTTTTTGATGCTTGCACCGCTGTATCATATCGATTTTTTCCTGCAATTCTGTTTGCTGTGTTGTCTGCAAGAGCAGAAGGTATAAAAAGGATGAGTCCTAAAAAACTAAATGTTAGGACTTTTAATAAAGATCGCAATATCTTCCCCTCCAAATATTTCAAATCATTCGGCAATAAAAAGGAAAACAAGAGACGAGGCTGCCTCCTGTTTCCGATTTGAGTTTTAATTTAATAGTTCGTTAAAGTCGTTCTCGGATAATAGAATTTTAAAATAGAACTATATGAAGTCCCCGATCCGGCTCTCGTTTTGCAGGTCCACTTTTTTGGCAATGAGATAACGGACTTTAAAGCCCCATTACCTCATTGCTCGCCTCAGTGTAACCCCCATAACTTGAAGAATATACCGCTATGATCAGGATTCCAGTACTTTCATTTCGTTTAATTCACGACCTTGCAAGAGTTTGAATACAACTGTATCTGCCGTAAACTTGATATACGTTGTATTCGCCCCTTTTTCCAATTTTCCTGACCGAATATGTACAAGCCGACACAGCCGTTTGGTATCCGCCACATTGCTGCCTCTCACTTTGTGATTTCCGACAGTTGTAATATCCAGGCTTGACATAGTTGGTCAGCTTAACGGATATGAATTCGTAGCGAAAGAAACGGAAGGCGTGATCAACAAGATCATGAAAAAGTGTAAACAGCATCGCTTGCTTCGTTTTCTTCAAGACCCCAAAAAGTCACTCTTCATTGACAAACTTAATTTATTTCTCGCTTTCGATTTTCTTTAATTCAAGCTGTCCATTTTCGGTCTTTTTGTAAGTCACTCTTACTTTTTGTCCGTCTGTAAATTTGTCAATATCCCCTACATAGTCACCGGCAATATTTAAGCTGACAGGCTCGTTGTTTATTTTCACCTCAATCGTATGAGTGTCTGCCTGTCCCACGAACGTACCGTCCTCCGTTTGAACCTGATCCGTTTGAACCTGGTCGGTTTGCTCGCCTTGTTTCGCCTGTTCGGCAGTACCGCATCCGGCCAGAAGAAGCATAAAGAACATAAATGCCGCAAATTTCTTCATTTTTCATCACCTCTTGTTTTTTATCGACAAACATTTATAATTTTATAGAAGGAAGCGCCTCTTTGTAACATTCTTAAGTGCTATTTAATCTACTTGTAATATTAAAACTAGAGATATGAAAAAAATTAGTTGTTTCTATTATTTTTAAAATTTATAATCAAATCAGATGATAAAAACTTTAAAGCGAGGAAAATGATGAGAGCTGAAAAAAGAAAAAAGAAAAGAAAAATCCTTTTCATTATTTTAACGATTATTGGCTTATTCGTTTTATGTACCGGCGGCTATGCCTACTACCTATGGAACAAAGCAGCTTCAACCATCGCCAGCATTCATGAGGATATCGGAAAATCTGATAAACGGGACAAGCAGGTGGATGTTAACAGCAAAGATCCAATCGCAGTCTTAATCATGGGAGTTGATGAAAGGGAAGGCGATAAAGGACGGGCTGATTCCCTCATCTACATGACGGTGAATCCAAAAACGAATACAACAGAAATGGTAAGCATACCGCGTGATACGTACACCGAAATCATCGGCAAAGGAAAGATGGACAAAATTAACCACTCCTACGCCTTCGGTGGAACCCAAATGACCGTCGATACGGTTGAAAACTTTTTGGACGTGCCTGTAGATTACTTTGTGAAAGTGAATATGGAAAGCTTCAGGAATATTGTTGATACGCTCGGTGGAATTACGGTGAACAGCACATTTGCTTTCAATTATGACGGGCATTCATTCAGCAAAGGCGAAATCACGTTGAACGGGGAAGAAGCGCTTGCTTACACCCGGATGAGAAAAAAGGATCCAAGAGGAGACTTCGGAAGGCAGGAACGTCAGCGTCAGGTCATTGAAGGCATCATCAAAAAAGGGGCCAATATCTCTTCCGTAACGAAATTCAGCGATATGTTCCAGGTCATCGAAGACAACGTGAAAACAAACCTTACGTTTGACAATATGTGGGATATTCAGTCAAACTACAAATCAGCTCGAAACAATGTCGTGCAACATCAACTTAAAGGCCAGGGCACCAAAATTGACGGAATCTATTACTATAAGGTCGACGAAAGCGACCGTGAATCGATTTCAAAAAAATTAAAAGAAAGCCTTGCGCTTAAGAATTAACAAAACGAGCTCCGCTCATAACATGCGGAGCTCGTTTTATGTTCATGAAATGGAAGAAGCTTGTCCGGCCGATAGCCCAAAACGATAAAGAATCTCGCCAACGATGAGTTTCAGCGCGTTTCCATCACTGTATGGAGTTGAAGCTTTTGACATTCTTTGATACTCGTCATAATTATTCAGCAGCTTTGTCAGTTCGCAAACATCTTCTTCATTCGTTCCGACCAGCTTTAACGTTCCGGGTTTTACCCCTTTTCGGCCAATATCACCTGTTCTTTCAATGATATTCAAAACAAAATCAGGTCCAGTTTGAAACTCATCAAGCACCTTATCAAGCAATTACCTGTGCCGGGACCTTATAACAACATAAACCATTTAATCAACGTTTTTTTCCTAAACAAACATAATAACTGCTTTGTTCTATGATACGTGTGAAAATGCTCGAATTGTGGTAAAGTTTATTGTATGATCACATCCACTTTAAGGAAGGTGCTTTATTAATGAAAAAAGTAAGAAAAGCCATTATACCTGCGGCAGGTCTTGGAACCCGCTTTTTACCAGCGACAAAAGCAATGCCAAAAGAGATACTCCCCATTGTCGACAAACCGACGATCCAGTACATAGTTGAGGAAGCAATCGACTCCGGTATTGAAGATATCATTATCGTAACCGGTAAAGGAAAGCGCGCCATCGAAGACCATTTTGATCACGCGCCTGAACTGGAACGTAATCTTGAGGAAAAAGGAAAAAAAGAGCTACTTGAAAAGGTTCAAAAAGCCTCCAATATGGCGGACATTCATTACATTAGACAAAAAGAACCAAAAGGACTCGGACATGCCGTATGGTGTGCTCGCAACTTCATCGGCAATGAGCCTTTCGCCGTTTTGCTCGGAGACGACATCGTTCAGGCCGAAACGCCGGGGCTTCGCCAGCTCATGGATGAATATGAGAAAACCCTTTCTTCCATCATCGGTGTTCAGCAGGTACCTGAAGACGAAACACACCGATACGGAATCATCGATCCTCTCACAAAAGAAGGACGCCGGTACCAAGTGAAGAACTTTGTTGAAAAACCAACATCGGGAACTGCCCCTTCCAACTTGGCAATCCTGGGCCGCTATATCTTCACTCCTGAAATCTTCATGTATCTAGAAAAGCAGGAAGTTGGAGCAGGTGGAGAAATCCAATTGACGGACGCGATTCAAAAATTAAATGAAATTCAGCGCGTTTTTGCATATGACTTTGAGGGCAGGCGGTATGACGTCGGTGAAAAGCTTGGTTTTATTCAAACGACCCTTGAATTCGCCATGCAGGATCCTGAACTTAAAACTAAACTTGTTCCTTTTATAGAAAATCTTTTAAATAAAGAAGAAATATAATAAACGCAAAAAAACTGGCACACTCTTATGCCAGTTTTTTAATGCATTCTAAACACTTCGGTTTAATTCTTATCTGCACAATTCATTAATAAAATTCAACAACTTCCTGCTGGAATCACCACTTGAATACTCATTCCACTCATTTGAAAACCGTTTAACCTCTTCATACGTATGGTGAATGTTCTTTAATTCGTTAAGAAGCATGTCGCGGTTGCGGCAGGCCTTTCCCGGAATTACCGCTTCATAGTCGTCGATCAAACCGCGTTTTTTATCGTACTCTTCAAGATCATAGGTGTAAAACAGCATCGGTTTATCGAGCAGGGCGTACTCGAAAGGGATCGAGGAATAGTCCGATATCAGCACGTCGCTTACATGTAGCAGATCCTTTAACGGAAGGTCTGAAACGTCTTTTATCATACCTTCATATTCTTCAAGTCTGATATTCTCACGGACAGCAGGATGCAGCTTAACCAAAAGCAAAAATTCTCCCTTTAAATCTTCAGAGAGCTGCTCTTTTGAAAAAGGGAGTTTCACTCTTGTCATATTATAGTCTCTATATGTCGGGGCATAAAGGATGGCTTTTTGGTCCAAAGATTCATAAGGACGTGCCTCATCTTTAAAATATTGATCTGTCAAGGGAACTCCCGTCCGCAATATGTGCTCATCCTTAACGCCGAATGAACGCTTGAAAATGTCCGCCATCTTTTCCGATCCGACAGTGATATAGTCAAATGAGGCGTATACTTTTTTAAACCTCTTGATATCTGCGGATGTTCTGCGGTAATTTCCGATATCCTCCAGCCCGAACTTCTTCAGCGCGCCGTTCGCATGCCAAACCTGGATGCACTTTGTCTGCGGCCGTTTACGAAGCACACTTGTCAGCAAAAAATAATTATCCGTAATTACACATTTGCTTTTGAACATGCTATAAACGGCCCGCATCAAATGAAAAGGATTTTTTTCATTGATGAAACATGATGACACAGACGGATATTCATTTGCAAGGGAAACCGCATGCCGTGTATAAAGCATTTCCAGTTCAAACGGACAGGCCGTTTCCTCATATTCATTTAGGAGCGCTCTTGCGTTATCAGGGAAGGAAACGAGAAGAACAACTCTGTTTTGGGGCCTTACCCATGTCAGCATAAAGCTGACCATCGAAAGAACACCCGAATAAAACATGACAAACAAAGAACGTATCTTCATGATTCAACCTAATCTCTTTCTATGCATCGATTTGTTTTGACTGCTCTTTTACCTGTTCAGGATAGTAGCTCTGTTTTTGAACCCTTTCTTCTTTCAGAACCGTAAAAGCATATTTCGGTATATTCAGCATCCGCTTCCATCTTGAGGGATTTGTCACGAGTCGGTACAGCCATTCAAGGTTCAGACGGATCAGCAAGTTCGGCGCACGTTTTACCGTGCCGCTGAAAACATCGAAGCTTCCGCCAAGCCCGATTGCAATGGCCTTTGGAAACAGATGCTTATATTTACAAATAAACCTTTCCTGATGCGGGTAACCAAGGGCTACGAACACCATATCAGGTTTAGCTTTCGCAATGCGTTTAGCTATCGCTTCTTTGTCCTTTGCATAGCCGTCTGAACAACCGGCAATAGTGATGTCCGGGTATTCAGATGAAATACGGTCCACGACGGCTTGATTGACCTCTTTCTTCGCGCCGTACAAAAAGATACTTTTCTTTTTGTCGTTGGCGATCTTCAGCAGGTTGATAAACACATCATAGCCTGCAATTCTTGATTTTAATCGCTTATTCGTCAGCTTTGACATCATCACGACGCCAATTCCGTCGGGCAGAATAAAATCCGCTGCTGACAACACGTCGCAGTAGCTGCTGTCTTTTGCTGCTGCATATCCGATTTCAGGATTGACGGTGGCGATATAAGCTCCAACCCGTCGATTAATGTATGACTTCTCAAGATGATGCAAAAAGCCGGATAAATCGGCGTTTACATATGACAGGTTATAAATACGTTCCGTTTGCAACATCAACTCCTCCTCCCGATTTAAAAGTTCAAATTTATGTTTAAACGAAATGAAAATGTCTTAGGAAAGTGGTTCAGCCCAAAAATCCCATCGGTCTAACGTATATTTTAACATAGATGATTCATAAAAGCTTAACAATAACTTTACAACAGATTAAGATTTTTTACGCTGTCTTCAGAAATCAGATGAAAAGAGATAAATTTTAAAACAAAATTTGGAATTTCATTTGCTTTTTACAATGCTTAACGTTTAATAGGCAATGTGCTATAATAAGTGATCAGTGAAGACATGAGGAAAAATTTTTTAGTGAAGAGTATACGTGTTTTTCGGATAGAGCAATTTTGAAAGTTAATCATAGTGGTTTGTGGAGTTATAGATTAGGAAGGAGAGTAATTTAACATGAAGAAAGTCATCACATACGGAACGTTTGATTTATTGCATTGGGGACATATCAAATTATTGGAGCGCGCCAAACAGTTAGGCGATTATCTTGTCGTAGCGATTTCAACGGACGAATTCAACCTTCAAAAACAGAAAAAAGCTTACCATAGCTATGAGCACCGCAAACTTATCCTGGAAACCATCCGTTACGTCGATGAAGTCATCCCGGAAAAAAGCTGGGATCAGAAAGTCCAGGATGTCATCGACCATGATATTGACGTTTTTGTCATGGGGGATGACTGGGAAGGAAAATTTGATTTCTTAAAAGAACACTGTGAAGTCGTCTACCTGCCAAGAACTGAAGGAATTTCGACAACGAAAATCAAAGAGGAAATCGCCGGCCTATAAATTCTGGCATTTTGCCACTGTAAGTTATATAATTCTTTCGAAAAGTACTTCTTATCTTTTTTTAAGAAGTACTTTTTGTTGAATTAAAATGAGAAGTTCGAATTGCCAGCTTACAGTGAAAGGGAGAAAAAAATTGGGCGAAAAACAAAGTGATCCCTTGAAGAATGAGGGAATAGCTATTCCTAATATGACCTATTATTTTATTTCAGGAAACCTTCCTCACGATTATGGAGGATTGACAAAGTCGCTACTGCTACGTTCCAAGTTGTTCGGAAAATTATCTCAGACGCCTACAACCTTTTTAACATTTGGATTTGACAAAGATTTTTCAACTAAAAAAAAACAGCTTTATGAAAATGAGAAAGTCCACCCGAAATTCACTCGAATTTTAAATATGTATAATGACTTTCTTAGCAAAAATACTAATGGCCGCTTATTTTCTGAAAAAACCAGTTTAAACGAAATAAAAAATCACAATAAAAATCGTTTTTTTGCTAAATTCAGCAAAATTTTCCGAAGACAAAAAAGCAACCTTAACTATAACTTTTACGAAGATGGAAAATCAATTTGTAGTATAGATTACTTGAATAATGAAAAAAAACGATTTAAAAGAGAAGAGTATACGAGACAAGGGTTATTGTGCCGTGTATCTTATTTTAATACAGAGACCGGCCGATTGTACTGCCAGGAATTTATTAATGATAATCATAATGTTTATCTGGATAAACATTATGATTTTATCGAAGGTCAAAACGAGCTTCAACTGAAAAGTATTAACTGGTATTCAGAAAATGGAGTATTGAAGTTTTCCGATGAATCAGAATTGCGGCGGCATTGGATTGAAGTTCTTGAATTAGAGACAGATCACCCAAAGCTTTTCCTGGTTGATAGCAGACGGCAAGATAAACATGTATTTAGAGTCAAGAAAGCAGATTCCTCTTATTACGCTGCAATTATACACAGCAAACATTATGGAGATAATCCACTTCATGTAAAGCCGCGTTACCGAGAATTATTTAGTCATTTATATAATCTTGATGCCGTGTTTTTTATCACTGAAGAGCAGAAAGAAGATTTCCAGAGGATAGTCGGAGAGCATAAAACATTCTTCTATACTCCACATACAATGGACAAATCGCTTGATAAAAAGGTTTTAAAAACCCAAAGTGAAAAGAATAAAGCGGTTATCATTTCAAGATTAGTTGAATCGAAAAATCTGACTCATGCTATTAAAGCTTTTAAGCTTGTTGTAGATGAAATTCCTGAAGCCAGATTGGAAATTTTCGGTTCAGGCGGAGCGGAAAATAAAATAAAAGCGGAAATTGAAAGTTGCAATTTGCAGAAAAACGTCTTTTTGAAAGGTTATACCAATAACCCAGATAACGAGTTTCAAAAGGCGTGGCTTACAATTTCAACATCTCATTTTGAAGGGTTCGGCCTTTCTAATATGGAAGCTCTAGGTAACGGTTGCCCTGTTATTACTTACGACTATGACTACGGTGCAAGAAGCCTTGTTAAGGATAATGAAAACGGCTTCGTCGTCGAGAAATATAATATTGAACAGCTTGCGGAAAAAATAGTTTTGCTTATGAAAAACGAAAAACTTCATGAAAAATTTTCGAAGTGTGCATTTGAGACAGCAGATAAGTATACGACAAAACATTATATGAAGCGTTGGTCTGACGCGCTTCAAAAAATGATTGAGGTCAAAAAAGAAAAACAAGAATTAAAAGGGATTTTTCCAGGCAAACAAGCGTTCTCTGTGAGAGAGCATAAAATAGATGAATCAAATTTGATCATTGAATTCAAGGCTCAGGTTCAGGTTGATGAAGGCTACAATTTAAAGCTTGTCGGGCTTGACAGAAGAAACAATGCGGTTGTTATATGCGCTTCTTCTCCTGAGAAACCCGTTTCAAGGTCAGATGTCTACCGATTTAATATTGATCTTGATCAACATTTTCATGTTAAAACAGTCAGAGCAAATAACACTAAAACAATTGATTTTTATTTGGCTATCAGCAACCGTGAACAAGTTACAATATTAAAACGGCTGTCTGTTGACCAAACAGAGATGCCCTCTCCTTTCTTAGTGGCAAAATATAAAGTTGAACCTTATATTACCGTAAAAGGCAACTATTCATGGACTTTGCAAACAGATCCGGAGATGCCCTCCTAAGGTAATCCCTGACAACTGTTTGCTACGGGATGAATATTCAGTTCATCTTATGTATAATAATCAGAAGATTATCTGTCGATGATTTTGAAAAAAGAGGAGTAGACTTATTTTATGGTTAAGGAAGTTCCAATAGAATTCAAATTAGTAAACCTGAAAATTGAGGGGTGGCAGCTTCTCCTCGATTTCTCTTTAGATTATTCAGTATCCGCCGATAATATCAGTCTGTTGGCAGTGAACCGCAAAACAAAAGCGGAGCTGCCGGCTTTTTGTGAAAGGATAGACAAAGAAAAAGCAATATATCGTGCGGAACTTCGTTTAGATGCTCTTTCTAAACACGTCGAAGACAAAGGATGCATCGACTTCTACGTAGGAATCCGTGAAGCGGAAGCTGACCTTTTAAAGAAAAGAATACAGACGAAGTTTCAGCCAATTGAACTATCTTGGAAATGGGATGAGCAAAAGCAGGTATTTTTTCTTCCTTATACAACCAAGAAAGGAAATCTCTCGTTAAAAGTTCTGCCCAAAAAAACAGTTGCTGAAATAACTGATATCGATTTAAACACTGATGGAGAACTCACCCTTGAAGGATACGCTTTTTTGCTAAATGAGGATGGAAAGGCAACTGCCAAGCAAAGATGCCTTATTCTAAAAGAGGTCGGTGACGCCGAAGAGAAAAAGGTTTTCGAATACCCATTAGAGGATAATGAAACAGCAAACTTTAAGGTGCACATTAATCTCAAAAAGCTTTATGAAGAAAACGCTATGCCTGTCATGTTCCAGTTTCACATCGAATTTATCGGTGAAGACCCTGAAACGGGCGAAAAAGCTATCAAGAGAACAAAACCGCTAATGCTGAAAAACAAAGCGAACCCGCAAAATAGCCAGTTTACAGTCATTGAAACGGAAAAAGGTCCGGCGCGTTTTCATGTCTACCCGCAAAAGAAAAAGAGATGTATGCGCTTAAGAATGAATGATTATACATTTAAAACAAGGGCTGTTTATTTCGTTGTTGGGAAAAAGAACCGGACTGTTTCCTTTTTCCGCAGAAGAAAAAACAAGCTAAAGAAAAAGATAGGCAACGGCTTGAAAAAAGCGTATTATTTCACCTTTGGACTGGCTGGAAAATTGCCAGTGAAAAAGAAGACCGTTATCTTTGAAAGTTTCGCCGGAAAGCAGTACAGCTGTAATCCGCGCGCAATTTACGAATATATGACAGAGAACAAACCGGATTACGAAATGTATTGGAGCGTAAATCGGGATTACACGGATATCTTTGAGGAAAAAGGCATTCCTTACATCAAAAGGTTTACCCTGGAGTGGCTGTTTGCCATGGCAAGAGCCGAATATTGGGTTGTAAACAGCCGAATGCCTTTATGGATTCCAAAGCCGAAGCACACCACATATCTTCAAACATGGCACGGCACACCGCTGAAACGTCTTGCTGTCGATATGGATGAAGTGCATATGCCTGGCACCAACACGGAAAATTACAAAAAGAATTTCACTATGGAAGCAGCAAAATGGGATTATTTGATCTCACCGAACGCATATTCTACAGAAATCTTTGCCCGTGCATTCCAATTCAATAAAACGATGATTGAATCAGGCTATCCGAGAAACGATTTTCTCCACACGGACAACAATGCCGAAACGGTTCGTTCATTAAAAGAGAAAATGAAGCTGCCGGCTGACAAAAAAGTGATCATTTATGCGCCGACATGGCGTGATGATCAGTTTTATAAAAAAGGAAAATACAAATTTGACCTTGATTTGGATTTGGCGAAAATGAGACAGGAAATTGGCGATGACTATGTAATCGTCCTCAGGATGCACTACTTAGTTGCCGAAAACTTCGACCTTGAGCCATACCAAGGTTTTGCATACGATTTCTCATCCTATGAGGACATCCGCGAGCTTTACATGGTGTCTGATTTGCTGATCACGGACTATTCTTCCGTCTTCTTTGATTTTGCGAATTTGAAGCGTCCGATGATTTTCTTTGTTCCCGACATTGAAACGTATCGCGACAAGCTGCGCGGCTTTTACTTTGACTTTGAAAAAGAAGCTCCAGGCCCGCTCGTCAAAACGACGGATGCCGTCCTTGAAAAGATCAAGGAAACGGAAGCACCCGGCTATCACCTGCCTGATGTATTTGAGCCTTTTTATCAGAAGTTTTGCTACTTGGAAGAGGGCAGATCGTCTGAAAAAGTAGTAGAGAAGATTTTTAAGTAGTAAAAAAAGCCACTGTATAATACAGTGGCTTTCAACCTGAATGTTAATAAAAAAATAATGGAACATTCATAAACTGATCAGTTAGCCTTTGAATAACTGTCGGGAAAATAAATAGTCTTAACTTTTAAACAATCTTATGCTATTATAAGTTCTACCATAAAGATCTTCAATAGTCAAAAAATCCGGCTTCAAAATAGCGAAATACTAACTATGTGCTTTACATTGAATTTAAAAGTTGCAGTTTTTTATTAGAAGTGATGTTTGTTACTTCTTTTTTTCTTGCCAATCATCATCATATGCAAATTTCACTCTATACTGAGATGTTTTTATAGATCAATATAAGGGTTGGAGGGCACATAAATGCTTAAGGTGTGAAAAATTACAGCAAATGCTTAATTTAATGACATGAAGATTATATAAAGAATACCTCTGTAATTTTGAAGAAGCAAGGAGATACGAGAACGAATGAATAAAAAAATTTTGAAAAGAAAAGTCAAATTTATTAAAGATCCTCTCGAAAACTATATGAAGAAAACAAATCATAGAAGAAATAATCAGTATGCTAAATTTTACGAAAAGCTGAATGTTATTGATAACACAATATTATACGAAAGCCGTGATGGAAAGAGCATTACTGACAGCCCTTTTGCAATTTTTAAATACTTAACAAAAAATCCGGAATTTAAGCATTACAAGCATATTTGGTCAGTAGAAGACTTTCATGCACTTGAACCTGTTATTTCGAAGTATAAAGATATGCCGAATGTTGAATTTGTTAAAAGAAATTCAACACAATATTTAAAGTACTTAGCCTCAGTAAAATATTTGATTAACAACTCAACTTTTCAGTCATTTTTCACATGTAAAAAAGAACAAGTATATATCAATACATGGCATGGAACACCGCTCAAAAGCATGGGTTTTGATATTCCGGGGAATCCCGCGCATTCGCAAAATGTTGTAAGGAATTTTATCAGTACAGATTATTTATTAAGTCCCAATAAACATACTACAAATATGTTTGTCAACAGTTATAAACTAAAAGGGTTGTACACAGGCGAGATTATTGAAGAAGGCTATCCAAGAATTGATTTGACACTTAATACAGTTCCTGAAAACTTCAAAAAGTTTCTGAAGGAATTGGATTTACAGATTGAGACTGAAAAGAAAACAATTTTATACGCACCTACCTGGAAAGGGACAAGTGTTTCAAAAGTAAAAAATGATGTATTTCAAATCGTAGCAGACATGAATTATCTGGAAGACAAAATTGGTGCTGAATACAATATTCTTATAAAAGTTCATCCTTTCTTATATAGTACGGCTGTCAAATCAGAAGAACTTAAAGGAAAACTTGTTCCAGATTTTGTGGATACAAATCAGCTGTTAAGTACTATTGATATACTGATAACAGATTATTCCAGCATATTTTTTGATTTTCTCGTTACCAACCGACCAATTTTGTTTTACATGTGGGATGCAGATGATTACAACGAACAAAGAGGAAAGTATATAAAAAATGAAGACCTTCCGGGTCCGGTTTTATATAACGTTAGGGAACTAACAGAGGCAATCGAAGATATAAATAAAGTGAGTTCGGAATTTGAAAAAAAATATCAGGAAAGTAAAGCCAAATTTACAAATTATGACGACGGAAATGTTACAAAAAGAGTTGTTGATAAGATTTTCAAAAATAGCGGGCAAGTAAATGTGATAAAAGATCTGAATAAAGGAAAAGAAAAGATTCTCATATACCCCGGCGGAATGAAGAATAACGGTATTACGACTTCTTTCATTAACTTAATGAGTAACATCGATTTTGAAAAATATGATGTGAGCTGTTTTATGGCAACACCCCATCAGAAAGAAGTGCTCAATAATATCGACAAGGTGAATAAAAATGTCAGATTCATATTTAAACCTGGTTTGCCTGTCTATACATTATCAGAGGTATACAAAGACAAACTGATTCATAATAGGGGTGCAAAGGGAAGACTTAAAGAGCTGTATCCAAATGATGCTTATGTAAGAGAGCACCAAAGACTGTTTGGAAAATCTAAATTTGATTATGTCATCGATTTTAGTGGTTACAGTTTATATTGGGCCAAATTCTTAGTTTGCGCAGATGCAAAAAAGAAAATTTGCTATATGCACAATGATCTTCTATCGGATAGTGAGAGATTAGTTAACGGGCGTCGACCGCATAGAATCAATTTAAGAGGGCTATTCTCGATCTATAACAAATTTGACAAATTGGTAAGTGTTTCAAAAGGAACAATGGAACTAAATAAAAAAAATCTGTCCATTTATGCTGATGAGGATCATTTTGATTATATTATGAACTCTATTAATCCCGAAAGAATTCTAGGGATTGAGCATACTGAATCAGATTCTGTGACGTCGGTGAACCCCCATGAGAATGGATCTAAGAATCATGTTGACATCGTGGATAATAAAAGGTTTAAAGCAAGAGCAAAGATTGTAAACGCCGATGGCTTCTTTGTTGTAAATACCTTAATTGATAAGGCAAATACCAGACTTACTCCAGCTAAGGAATTTGAAAATGAGGAAGTCTTGATATTAAGAGAAGCCCATACAAATGACGGAAGAATACTATATAAATTGAGTATCAACGGCAGTACCATCGGGTGGCTGGAAGAAGGTGCTCTTGAAATATTGCCGGACAGTATATTGACTGAAAAAGAAGTGAATAGACTGGCGATTATTCAGCACCCCAAAGGAAACGACATCTGGAATAAGCCATACAAAGTTTTGGATGTTGAAAAAGTAAGTTCGAGCAAAGAATATAAAGGAATTATTGTTGAGGTAGACAAAGAGGTTAGAACACAGCACTCTTTCTATAGCAGAATATACATTAATGATGTTTTGATAGGATGGATTGACAGTTCAGCATTGAAAATTGTAAAAGAGTATGAATTGGATAGTGAATGTGCGGATGAACAGCAGTCCATTATAAATAAGGAAAAGAATAAGATTAAACAAAAAAACTACAAAAAACATTCTGATATCATCCAAGGGCTGGACAACAGAACATTAGAGGAAAAAGCGTTGAACTTGTTAGCAAAGATAACAAGTGGAGAAGACTACATGATTTGGTCTAAGGCGTATCCCAATAATGGCTGCCAAAAAATATCGACTGCTGAAGAGTTCAACGGTTTAATTGCAAAAGTCATCAAGAGTCATAAAACAAAAGAAGGCACGTACTATCTTTTCTCAATAGATGAAAAAGTCATCGGGTGGCTGGACTGTAATGCCTTTAAAACTATAGACGAGACAGTCATTATAGAGGAGAAGCCAGTAGAATATGAGGCACAAATCAATTTAGGTGACACGGAATATATTTTTAACAAGCCATATGATGTAAAAGGTTGCAGTATAATAGATGATTATAAAAAATTCAATCATGAAGAAGTAAAAGTCGTTGAAGAGGCAACAACGCAGCACGGTACCTATTGCAAAGTTATTTACCATGATAGAGAGCTAGGGTGGATAGAGCGCAATGCTTTAGAGAAAATTGAACCTCTCGGCTTAAAGGTTGGAAAAACTTTAATTCCTTATCCATCAGAAAGCGACTTCAATTTTGTCAATATGGGGAGACTCTCTCCAGAAAAGGCTCAGGATAACCTTATCAAGGCTTTCCATACACATGTTCAAACTTATCCAAACAGTAAGTTATATATTTTAGGCGAAGGCCCTTTAAAAAAAGATCTTCAACAATTAATAACCGATTTGGATCTGGAAGAGCATGCATATCTAGTTGGCCAGCTAGACAACCCATTCGGCTTTTTGAAGATGTGCGATTGCTTTGTTCTGTCTTCCCATTATGAAGGACAGCCGATGGTATTACTAGAAGCGATGACGCTAGGAATGAAAATTTTGGCGACTGATATTGTTGCAAATAGAACGGTATTAGAAAACGGAAAATACGGAACTTTAGTTGAAGACAGCGTTACCGGACTTGAACAAGGGTTAGTTAAAGTACGAACCGAACCTGTTGATAGCTCGCAGTCTTTTGATTACATTGAATATAATAAAACAGCTATGAATTCCTTCTATAAAGTTTTGAGTTAATGAATGTTGAGGCGAACGCCTCAACATTTTAATTATTATAGTAGATATTGTGAAACAGCAATTGCTAAAAAGAATTAGCAAATTGTATAGAAAGATGATAATGGTTGACAAAAAATTTTTTCGAATCGGTTTAATCTGGATATACTGGAAAATGCGATTTTGAGTCGATGTCAAAAGTGAAAAAAGGCGCGTGATCTGTTACAATAATGAGCGGTGCTATAAAAAAAGACAAAACTTTAACTCTAAGGAAGATTAGAATGAATGCTATGGTAAAAGTTCTTAAAGAAGTATTTTCTTCGCTTCCGCTGATTATGCGGCTGGCGGTTTATGAAACAAAGTCAAAGTATCAAATGAATTATTTAGGGGTTGTTTGGCAGTTTTTAAATCCGTTAATACAGATTTTAGCTTATTGGTTTGTTTTTGGAACTGGAATAAAAGGCACCAGGGCAGATATCGACCACTATCCATTTATTATTTGGATGCTTGCCGGCATCATCCCATGGTTTTTTATCAGCCCGACAATTCTTGATGGATCAAACAGTGTTTTTAGAAGAATCAATCTTGTGTCTAAGATGAATTTCCCAGTCAGCTCACTACCAGCGGTTGTGATTACTTCCAATTTATTCAGCTATTTTGGAATGACGTTAATCTATGTTTTGATTCTTATTGGAACTGGACATTTTCCGACACTTCATTGGTTGCAATATTTTTATTATTTGTTCTGTATGATTGCGTTTATGTTTTCATTCAGTTTGTTCAATTCTACAATCAGTGTGTTAGTAAGAGATTATCAATTTCTGCTTCAAGCTGGTACAAGGCTGCTGTTTTTCTTGATGCCAATCTTTTGGGATGTGGCGCACAGCTTGGCCAACAGGCCGCATATTTTGGCCGTTTTGAAATTAAATCCGCTTTTTTATATTATAGACGGCTTCAGAAACAGCTTTTTAAACGGCAATTGGTTTTTTAGCGATATAAAATACACCTTGTATTTCTGGATATTCACACTGCTGTTATTGTTAGTGGGGTCAATCCTCCATATGAAATTCAGGGACAAGTTTGTTGACTTTCTTTAATAAAGTAAGGAGATAATACGATGAAACTAAAAGTTTCGTTTCGAAATGTTTCAAAACAGTATCAACTGTACGAGAGACAGTCTGAAAAGATAAAAGCATTGTTCTTGCCGAACAAAACTGATAAAGGCTTCTATGCCGTTCGAAACGTCTCCTTTGATGTTTATGAAGGAGAGACTATCGGTTTTGTAGGAATCAATGGTTCCGGAAAATCGACGATGTCGAATCTGCTGGCAAAGGTGATTCCTCCGACAACCGGGGAAATTGAAATGAATGGTCAGCCTTCTCTGATTGCGATTTCCGCGGGATTGAACAACCAGCTGAGCGGGAAGGATAACATCAGGCTTAAATGCTTGATGATGGGGCTGACCAACAAGGAGATTGATGAGCTTTACGATAAAATCGTCGAGTTTGCCGATATTGGGGATTTCATCAATCAGCCAGTCAAAAGCTATTCAAGTGGAATGAAATCGCGCCTTGGTTTTGCGATATCAGCTCATATTGATCCCGATATTTTAATTATTGATGAAGCCTTGTCTGTAGGTGACCAAACCTTCTACAAAAAATGTATTGATCGAATTACTGAGTTTAAAAAGCGTGGGAAAACGATTTTCTTTGTCAGTCATTCCATCACCCAAATAGAAAAGCTCTGCGACCGCGTTGCTTGGATGCATTACGGCGAAATGCGGATGTTTGGTGAAACCGAGCAGGTTGTTGAGGAATATAAAGAGTTTGTTGACTGGTTTAATAAGTTGTCCAAAAAAGAAAAGAAAAAATATCAACAGGAACAAATTGAGCTTCGTAAAAAAGATCAGGCAGAAGAGCGAACAAGCCGTTATTTACAACATAATAAAAACCCGCAAACGATAGCGAATGCGGTGCAAATCACTTTTCTGTCAATTTTGCTGATTGCGTTAGCAGCAACAATGTTTGTGAGTACACCACTGCGAACAATCGCTTCCTTTGGGGCTATTCCGGGAAACGATGTTAAAAAATCGGAGGATCGCCAAACTGTATCAGAAACAGAACATTTAACAAAGGTGAATCAACCGGCATATGTCAAATCAACGCAGCTTTCAACATACAGTGATCAAGCATTAAAACAAAAAACAGCCACTTCTTTGCCATTTGGAACTGAAGTTACGCTTTCATCACAAAATGCCAAAGTGGCGCAAATTCATTTTAGCGGAAAAAGCTATTTTGTGAAAAAAAGCAGTCTTTCCTTAGCTAAAGACCAGAAAAATGTTTCATTGAGTGCCAATGCTTTTTCGCCTTACTTTCCCGAGAAAGCAAAGTCTTCTTACCAATACTTTCTTTCTTTTTTAGGGGAGAGTGAACAAACGCTAGAACAGACTTTGCAGGGAATCAAACAAGTAAAACACGATGACGGGAGTACAGGCCTTCGTCTCGATTATGAAAAAGTCGACTATGTAATTGAAAAACAAAAAGCATCAGCAATCGTTTTCCATGACATTCAAGTCGTCGAACCGGCTACAATATCTCTGCCTGAGGAGAAAGCTGTATTTGACAAAGATCATAAACGATACTTTTTCAAAACAAAAAAGCAGTTGTTTGTAGTGGATAACGAGAAGCATACTTTGATGATAAGAAATGAAAATTAAAGAAAAAAGCCATTGTGTATGATGAAACATCACAATGGCTTTTCCAATTTAAAAAAGATCTGACGCAACAATGCGTCAGATCTTTTAGCCTATTTATATTTTGGAACGTCATAATACAACGTATAATTGTCCAGCAGTGTGTATAAGCTGTACATCCGATTTACTTGTTTATAAGCCCAGCCGATATCTGTTGCATATTGGTGACTGGCCGTTGGGGCCCACCTCATTTTAAACAGTGTATCTTGCTGAAAGCCGCTTCTGTGAATATAGTTTTTGCCGATCAGTTCGGCTCCGCCGATGATGGCCTTTTCAGGAGTATCCCACCCCTGCTCATAGGCAGTTCTTGATCCGCATTCCAACGGACAAGAATCATATGCACCATATCCGTACACATTGTAAACCGTTTTTCCGTTATATTTGACACCTTTGGCTAATTGGGAAGTTCCATTTCCGGTTTCCAAAAGAGCATGAGAGATCAAATACAATTCATTAATGCTGTATTTTTTGGATGCCTCAACAAAAGCTGCTCCTTTTCCTTCAAGAATTCCCTTACCTTTTAATATTTTGCTGTTAATTTCACTGGCTGATAGACCTGCATATTGAGACAGTTTCAAAAACTGGAAGTAATACTTGCTGTCCATTGAAAAGTTATTCGGATTAATATAATACGCGGTCTCAACTTCACTTGCATTTCTCCAGCCCATGTTAATTTTTGCCCAATTCCCTTCAGTGCCGACAATACTGACTCTATCACCTTTATTTAGCATACCTATAATGTTGTTGCTAGCCACTTGCGGAGAAGATCTAACATTTAGGTAGTCTGCCGTTACGGTACTGTTGCCCGTATTGATATAAGAAAGCGATACATAGCCCGGAGAGTCTGTCTGCGGGTTAACACTCATTTGCTTTTTCAACATTTCACCAAGGGTGAGGCCGTAATCTGTATACATGATTTGGGGACCGTCTTTTGTTTTGACAATGTTGACAGTCCACCCATAATTACTTTTTATTTGGTTGGCTGTTGCAGATGCATTGTTGTATCCCTGGATATTATCAATGACAATTTTATAAAGGTATTGTCGCTCGCTTGTATAACTATTCCACCAGCCTTTTTCCTTAAAGAAGGCTTGAGCTTTCAGCAAGTCATCATACAGCAAAGTCATTCCGGTTTCAATTCTATAGCTGGAATATCCGGTTTCTCCAGTGTTAACAATTGTAGCCCACCAATTATTAGCCTTGAAGAATTCCAGTCCTTTTTGGGCTTGCTCCTTGCCGAAAACCTGATCAGATACTACCCGATATGATGAATACCCGGTTTCACCGGTCTTCTGGTAGCCCGCATACCATGAGTTCTTTTTGAAAAAGTCCAATCCTTTATTAACCTGACCCGTTCCCAACACCGGATTGGAATATATTTTAAAGCGAGTATATCCTGTTTTCCCGGTATCCTGATAGCCCGCATACCAATTGTTTGATTTAAAGAAATCTAATCCTTTGGCAAGCAGAGTATCACCAAGAATCGGTTCAGAATAGATTTTGAATTTTGTATATGCCTGTTCTCCTGTTTCTTTATAAGACACATACCATGAATTCTTTTGAAAGAACTCCACACCCTTATTTACTGCACCCTTTCCGAGCACGGGATCGGAAACGATTTTATAGCGGTCATACGTTTGTTTATCACTTTTCTGTGTTGAAAACCACCAGTTTTTCTTCGTCAAATACTGTTCTGCTTTTTCCCGATCTGAAGAATTGAGATCATGAAATAAAATTCTAAATGATGTTGAATTTGGCAGCTGCTCATATTCAGCAGTTAAGTTGATAGCCTCTTTGATCTCTTGAATATGTTTTTTAACAAGAGACTCACTTCCAAATCCGCCGGTTCTGATGTTGAAGTACTCGACAGGATCTCCCACTGGCTGTACGCGGCCTTTAATACCTGTCTCAGTTTCAAATTTTTCAAGATTGGCTGTTGCAGCAGACTCACTGTTAAATCCGCCACTGGTCAGAATATAATACTTTTCGGGATCACCAACAGGCTTATATGTCCCCTTGATTCCGGTTTTCTGTTCAAAATCACTCAAAATATTCTTCACTTTTGATTCGCCGCTAAATCCGCCGCTTATCAAAGTGTAATACTTTTCAGGATCGCCGATCGGTTTATATGTACCATCGATGCCTGTTTCCTTCTTGAAAGCACTTAAAATATCTTTCACTTTAGATTCCCCGACAAACCCGCCGCTGACTATCTGATAATAATAATCCTTGGTCGTACTTATCGGTTCAACTGATGCGGAAATCCCGGTTTTCTTTGTAAAAGACTGAGCGACTGATTCCGTTTTAGATTTCCCTGAAAAGCCGCCGCTTGATACATAGTAATAATAATCTTTCGATCCGATCCCCACGTAATTGGCATTTATACCAGTGCTTTCTTCAAACTCTTGCAGGTTTAATTTGACTCGCGACTCTGTAGGAAATCCACCGGAATATAGATTATAAACATTTTTATAATCATTTGTTTTTTGATACACTGCATTCCAGCCAGTATTTGCTTTCAGTTTTTGCAAATTCTTTTCAGCGTCTTCCTGTCCGAGAAACGCAGCAGACGTCTCTACTTTATATGTAGAAGTATCCGTATATCCTGAAGATTTATTGACGAGGATTGAACTCAACATTCCGATAAAAAGTACAGAAACTGCAAATTTTAAAGATATTTTTCTCATTAGACTCCCCCCTTCTATTGTTCTATTTATCTCTCAGTTTTCTGTATCGGCTTACAAAGAGATATGTTTAACCGACATTTATGAGTATATCAAAATTTCAAGCAAAGACTATTATTTTTTTGGAACAATACAAAAAATGTGAAAAAAACCATGACTCTTGTCATAAAAAACACTTTTCATCATGTCATTTCATATATAAATTAGACTATCTTGACAAAAATAAAGAAATACGGATATCTTTAATTAAAAACTAATCACAAGGGGACTTTATGGACATTAAAAAAACAATTACTTCATTGGAAAATTTATCACAGGAGTCTCTTGCCTTTGGTGAGAAATTCATATTAATTGTAGAACATAAACAAATTAATTTTGAATTTTTTCTGAATTTAAAATCGACCTCTGACGCTTTGTTGGTCCTTGGATCCGGAGCGATCGATCCGAAAAAACACTCACTTCCTGTTTTCCACAGACATTCGTGGGCAGATGAAATCGCTTGCTCCAGCATATTTTATAATGACCCGACCCTTTATTTAGGAAATATAAATATTGGATGGGGACAGGGGGATGAAGAACATTTTTATTTAGAAACCATTTCAAACATCGTTATCAAAATCGCTGACATATTGAAAATAAAGCCGGAGAAAACAACTTTCTATGGAAGCTCAGCCGGGGGATACACCTCTCTATTCCTCAGCGGACTGTTCAAAGGCTCGACCGCCCTGGTCAACAATCCACAAACTATCGTGTACAACTATTATCAAAGCCATGTCTTGAAAATGTTTGAGGTATCATATAAAAAAAAGGGATTAGAAGATTTTCCACAACATTTAAGGTACAGGATGAATATTCCGGAATTATATAAAAAAATAAATTATATTCCCAATATCATTTATTACCAAAATCTAGCCTGCGAACATGATATTAACCGTCATTTTAATCCTTTTATTAAAGATATTTTTGAACTCACAAAACAAAAACCGTATGTAAAAAAAGTTGAATGTCACTTCTATTATGATGAGGAAAAAGGGCATAATCCTATGAGTAAAGAAGAGACTTTGGCTATTCTAAATGAAAGAACCGGAAAATATTAAGGGGAAGGGGGATGTCCCCCCTCCTTACCTAAACTTCTGATTTTAATAAATTTAAAATATCTTGATCTTTCCACTTCATTCCTTCATATAACCTCAATATTTGCACTAAAAGATTTCTTGCTTCATCTTTCTCCTCTTCATTTACCATGGTCAATTTAACCATATACCAATTCTTCACATAGTTCTCAAGGCGAATATCCTGATAATCTTCCAACAGTCCTTCTTTTTTCAACCAAGCAATTCGCCCTTTTTCAAGCATCACATATCGCTCAAAAAATCTTTTGTTTATATTGTTGACTGAAGAGTTTTCAACCATTGCATAGTAAATATGAATAGGTAAATCAATGACTTTAAAAGCCCTTGATGAGAGGATCATTTCATGAAAGACGAGAGTATCCTCCCCTATTGCACCTTCAACCATCTTAATGCCGGAATTCATTAGCCATTTTCTGTTAGCAACAAGAGCCTGGATACTCATTGCCTTAAAATAAGTTTTCTTAAGAAATTCCCCATGTGGTCCCTTCCGAGATGCTCTGCCATTATTGAACCCCATCATGGTTTTATAATAGGAAAACAGCTGCACTTGATCCGATAATCTAACCATATCGCCGATTACCATATCATATGAAGATCCTTTAGCCTCCTCTAAAAGAGCGGCATAACCATCATTAATCGCTTCATTATCCGGGTCAAGATATGTTACCCATTCTGAAGTTGACAGATCCAATCCTTTATTTCTCGGCCTTGACGCACTTCCGCTCCCCCCTTGAGGATAGAAATGCGTTTTTACATTGGGGTATTTTTCCTGCAGCCTTTTAACGATATAAGGTGTATACCCATCTGTAGATCCGTCGTCAACGATTATAATCTCCATATCCTCAAAAATACTGCTTCTGGAAAGACTCTGAAAACATTTATACCTTAAATGCTCGCCATTGTTATATGTCGGTATAATCACCGAGAGTTTATAAGTTTTGATTTCATTCTCCTGTTTATTCTCCAGGGCAGTCAAAATCTCTAAAGGATCAATACTATATCCTTTCAAAAGCTCGCCAGGCTGTATATCTTTCAACGATTTCCAATCAAATGACTCTCTCCAGAACAATGTCCGGTATCGATCCTTCATTTCATTTACATACTGATGTTCGACCCCAGGCACATATTCTTGCGGCGACCGGTAGTAAGCATCTTTTGTAATATAGTCTGAATCTGTATATTTAAAACCGTTGATCATATCCTCGAGATAATATTCTCCATAACAGTAGTCCTCACCGAAAAATGCAACCATATCATGCTCGGCATAAACTTGTTCAGTCACATCTTTTTCTTCCATAAATGTTTTGTATGGATAAGATTGACGGTTAAATTGTTCTCTCATTTCAGGTGTATCTTTTTTGGTGACTACAAGCACTTTTTTATTGAATTTATGCTTTTTAAGCCCTGTGATTTCCGCAATTTTATTGACTCTGTCAAATGCGGTTTCACCATTCAATACCTTTCTGACACCTTGCATCTGCAGCTCGTATATTTCTTTTGCAGATAATGAGTTTAAGTAATCAGTCAATTCTCCTTTAGAGGGAGCCAAAAATACGTTTGGATATTTGCTATTTATTCCGATGCTGTAGTTGGACAACACCACCGTACCCATTGCCTGTAATTCATACACCCTGTTGGCAAACATTGTGTTGCTGTCTTTTACAGAGTTTAAATTCAATGTAAAATCATACATTTTATGAATTTTTTGCAAAGTTTCATGATCTGTTGACGGCACCACATAAGGAACATATTCCTTTGGATAAAAATGAGCAGGAAGCTGTAATGAAAAATTGCGGTCAATGATGGTTAATTCACGGCCTGCATTTAATACTCCATCAAAGAGAATTCGGCTGTCATGCTGTCTGTTTGGATATTTATGATACCATGAGCCTGCAAATAGTATATCCTGCCTTCTGAACATTCTCGTCCCAATCGGGTTATGATAAATTGGGTTAACGCCAAACTCCAATACGTCAAACGTTTTTGCTGAAGGACAGTCCCTTCGATAATCGTCAAGAACTTCTTGGCACGTCGTAAAAATATGGTCCGCTTGCTGAGCTAAGTCGATATAAAACTCATAATTAACCGGATCTTCTTTTGAATAAAAGACAATAGGAATATCCTTGCTTCTGTAAAATTCAATAATGCTGCTGATTCGATCCCTTATTTTCTTTATTTTCGGATTACCAAGGCCTTTCCATGATCCATCAAGCCCTCTCCAAGCAGTAGCAAGAACAAAAACATCAATTTTGTCACCAAAATTTCTATAGTTTTCATAATTAATATAATGAAAACCCGCAGCGTCTTCCAAGCTTTTAAATAAGAATTCATCTGCAATAATTCCAACTTCTAAATCAAGTTTCTTATAATACTTTGAACCATTGCTGTCGGGAAGTTGTTTGATTTGCTCCTGAATTTCCTCATAGTATCCTTTTTTGTGATTTTTCTTTAAAAACTGCAAGTATGCTTCTTTTTCAGCCGGTGTCATAATATTGTTTTGACGAGATGCTGGTGAACTTTTAGCGGTTTGACTATTTCTTAAGTCCGCAAGCTTCTTTTTCCTGTTATTTAAAACCGATAGACTCTTATTTTGATTAAACTCACTTATAGTGGCTTTATCAACGGCAATTTCCTTTGTCAACCTAGCTATTTTTTGTTTAATAGTCGTTAGACGCTGATCAATATTCGACATCAACGATTACCTCTTCTTTTTCTAAATTTCCAATAAAAAAGGGTCAAACGTCCTAATTTTGATGAAGAGAGTGCTTGATAACGCCTCTCCAGATACTTCATTTGCTTGTCCATTTTCTTTTGTTGCTGTAATAATTTTTCTTCTTTCTTATATGCATCAACCAGATCTTTTTTTAGCACAGTCACTTCATTCAGCAACGAAGATATCTGATTCTCATACGGCTGAACTTCTTTCCTGTCATGAAGATTAAGGGTATCGATCATACTGCAGATTATCTCTGATAAGCTGTTAACAGCTGTGTCATTAGTTCGTTGCAATTTTAACCCGATCCATTTGTTGCCGCTGTAAACTTTAACATTAAATCCGAGTTGAAAAGATGCTATGACTAAATTCAGGAGATTATTGAGATTCAGATCTTTTATAAATGTCCAAAGAACAAAGCTTCCTTTCGATGATAGATATGGAGCTAACCGTTCAATATACCTTTCAGAATCAAATACGGTCTTTAGAATATCTCCCAAAAGGATGGTGTCAAACGTCTCAATATTCATGTCTGCCTCTTCTTCAAGGTCATGCCTTAAATACACAACTTTTTTTCCGACAGCAGTCAAATATGCGTCACCAAGATTACTTGATTTAACAGCGACTAAAATATGATCCCCCACAGCCGAGGTATATTCCCATTTTATTGGATTATTATCGTCTAAACCCAAAAATTCGTTGTTTTTTTCGTTTACGTTTGGAGCTGTTTCTGAGAAAACAGGTTTCAAATGTATCTTCCTCCTTCTCTGAATAAGTGAGGGAATAAAAACTAAGTCTAATCAATGAGGATAGTCTGCCAAATGGCAGACTATCCGTGTGTTGGTCATGAAAAATAGCTGAGAAGAGCTTCCACAATACGTTTGGATGCATGTCCATCTCCATATGGATTGGAAGCCCTTGACATTTTTTTGTATTCTTCCTCATCTGTTAGTAACTGTTTCGTCAGCGTGTAAATCACATTTTCTTTTATACCAGCTAGCTTTAATGTCCCTGCTTCGATTCCTTCAGGTCTTTCCGTTGTATCCCGCAAAACAAGAACAGGCTTCCCTAGTGAAGGAGCCTCTTCCTGTACACCCCCTGAATCGGTTAAAATCAAATATGATTTTGACGCGAAATTGTGGAAGTCAATCACTTCTAAAGGCTCAATTAAATGAACACGGTCCAAGCTTCCCAATATTTTTTCAGCTGTTTCCCTTACAACGGGATTTAAGTGGACAGGATAAACAACTTGAACATCATTGTGCTCCTCAACGATTCTTTTGATCGCGCGAAACATGTTTTCCATAGGTTCGCCTATGTTCTCTCTTCGATGAGCAGTCAAAAGAATCATCCGGTCATTCCCTAATTGATCAAGAACTTCATGATGATAATCATCCCGGACAGTCGTTTTTAGAGCATCTATTGCCGTGTTTCCTGTAACATAGATTTGTGCAGGATCTTTGTTTTCCTCTAATAGGTTTTGTTTAGATTTTTCTGTAGGGGCAAAGTGCAAATCAGCAATTACACCCGTAATCTGACGGTTAATTTCCTCTGGAAAGGGAGAATATTTGTTTCTCGTTCTCAATCCTGCTTCTACATGCCCGACAGAAATTTGATTATAAAATGCAGCTAGGCTGCCGACAAAAGTCGTTGTTGTATCACCATGTACAAGCACAATATCGGGTTTTTGTTCTATTAACAATTCATTTAATTTCGACAATGCGCGTGTGGTAATATCAGCAAGTGTCTGCCGGTCTTTCATGATATTCAAATCAAAATCAGGTTGAATGTCAAAAGCACTTAGAACTTGGTCAAGCATCTGCCTATGCTGAGCAGTAACAGTTACCAAAGATTCGATGTGATCAGGATATTTTTTAAGTTCAAGGACAAGCGGAGCCATTTTGATTGCCTCCGGCCGGGTCCCGAATATGGTCATGACTTTTATTTTTTTCAACGCTTTGCCTCCTAGTTGTTGCAATTCACTTTATTTCTATCGATTCGGAACAATGCTTTGATGACCTATACCAGTATCTTCTCTTTATTTGTTGACTCATGAAGGTTCCCAAAATTGATATATTTAAAATCAATTGAACGATTTTTTACGATGTTTTTCGTATCAAAAATCTGCTTAGTTGACATTTTAGTCAAGTGAGACCAATCCAATTCTTTAAATTCATCGTGATCGGATAAAATTAATATTAAATCTGAATGATCTACAGCTTCCTCGATGTCAGCGAAAACAAAGTCCTTTTTAACATGCGGATCATAAGCTCTGACTTCATATTCCCCTTGTTCCTTTAAGATTTCTAAAATTTCCATAGCCGGGCTTTCCCTGATATCATCTACATTTCCTTTATAAGTGAGGCCAAAAACGGTAATTATTTTCCCTTTCGCCTTTTCCATCAATGTATTAACGCTTTCTACTACATAGTAAGGCATTGAAGTATTAATGGAACGTGAAAGGTCAATTAATCTAGCAGTTTCCGGAGCCTTGGCGACAATAAAGTAAGGATCAACAGCCAGACAATGGCCTCCCACACCCGGTCCCGGTGTGTGTAAATTGACTCTTGGATGTTTATTTGCCATTTCAATAACATCAAGCGTGTCTATCTCAAGTTCGTTACATACTTTTGTAAGTTCATTTGCTAAAGCGATATTTACATCCCTGAACGTATTCTCCATTAGCTTGGACATTTCTGCTGTTTTAGCATTTGTTTTGATAATCTCGCCTTTTACGAAAGTGCTGTATACTTTTGCTCCGGCTTCTGTACAAGCTCGTGTAATTCCGCCTACAATACGATTATTATATACTAATTCGTGAAGAATCTGCCCAGGAAGCACCCTTTCAGGACAGTGAACCAAATATACATCTTCACCAATGACAAAACCGGCTTCCTCCACAAGAGGTTTTACATAATCATCCATGCTTCTTGGTCCAATCGTTGATTCAACAATAATAACGTTGCCCTTTTTGACGAATGGAAGGACCGTCTTAACTGCATCCAGAACATAAGTTAAATCGCAGGACCTATGTTCATCATTACGGTTAGGGGTTGGAACTGAAATAATAAACGCATCAGATTCCTCCGGCATCAGTGAAGCTTTAAAGGTTCCATTTCGAATGACCTCATTTAAGGCTTCTTGCAGCCCCGGCTCCTCGATATGAATGAGCCCCGCATTTAAAGAGTTTATAACTTCCTGTTTAATATCAACCCCTACGACTTCAACGTTGTGTTTAGCAAACATAATAGATGTCGGTAGACCAATATAACCAAGTCCCATTGTGCAAATTTTCATCATTTTTACGCCCCTTTTCAAAAATAAATCATTAATAATAGTAAATAGTACCTATTGAAGAGCCAAATCATTGACCTCTAGGTTTTTATAAACTCTTAAAAAAGCAACCTTTTCATGTTCCCAGTTGTATAAATCCCTGGCTCTGAGACTATTTCGACTTAAAACCTCTCTGAAATCCGGAGCGCTCAACAGTTTATTAACGCCCTCAGCAATAGAATCTGGGTCATGAGAATCAACGATTATTCCTGTCTTCTCTCCTTCTATCACTCTCCTGATTTCCGGAAAATCGCAAGCAACCACCGGAACCCCGGCCATCATATATTCGAACAATTTGTTTGAAGAAGCTGAATAGTGATTGAAGCACACATTATTTAATACTTGAAAACCTAAATATGCATTTCTTGTATATTTAGGGAGTTCAGCTAACGGAACCTTCGGCAAAAATCTAACCTTGTCTTCGATTCCCATTTCATCAACCATTTTTTCCAAATCGGGTTTTATACGGCCATCTCCAATAAACACTATTGTTCCTTCGATAAATTTCGGAGCCGCTTTAACGAGATTTTCAAGTCCCCTTCCCGTTTGTATACCCCCTTGATACAAAAGAATTTTTTCCTTTTCCGGAAGGTTCAACAGGCTGTGGAGATCGATTTTTTCACTGTTTTCTTCTATTTGCTTAAATGGATAGTTGTGTACTACATGCGGATAAAAACCGTAAAGATCCTCATTATACTTCGCTCTCGTATGGTTTTCGACAATCATTGCATCAATTTTTTCAATCAAAAAAGCTTCCATTTTTCCGTAAAAGCTGCTGTCGTAGCCCGTTCTGCTTGTTTGTACTTCATGAGAATCATAGATTAGCTTTTTTTTCTTCAAGCGGAACTTTGAACATATATAACCTTGCGGAAGGGTGTTTAAATCATTTGAATGATAGATGTCATACTTCCGCTTCGCCCCTTTTAAAATCATTCTTAAAATGATGCTTCCTCTAACAATCGCTGTCTTCAGTTTCGTTTTGAGAACAATTAAAGCAAAAAGAGTACAGATGATGACAGGAATTGGCATCATATATACGAAAAACAGCCATAAGAGAGCAGCCAGCAGCAACAAAAATTTATTCTGCCTTAACTTCTTCATGATCATTTGGAAAAACTGAAGACTTACCGGATATCTCTTTACACGATGCACCCTAAAATGTTCATTGTATTCTTCAAAAGTTTTAAGATTAGGATCTTTTGGATCGTGGATACAAATTAAATCAACATCATAGGTATCTTCAGACAGTGCTGTACATTCCCTCATAACCCTTGCGTCATTTGTAAAATGGTTCCAAACAAACATACAAACTTTTGTTCTCATCATAATCAACCTTTAGCCATTTGATCTAACAAATTCGTTAATTTGTTAATATTGTTTTCCCACAAGAATTTTTTTTCGATAAATTCTCTGCAATTTGACTGCATCTCCTCTAATAGTTCTGGATCATTGTAAAGCTTTAAAATATAACTTACCATTTCATCAACTGATTGCCGGCTTGTCACAAAGCCGATTTTTTCACTTTCAATCAGCTGTTTGGAATATCCAGACAATGAAGCGACAACGGGAAGTCTGCATGTTAAATAGTCAATAATTTTACCGGGAAGTACTGTTTCAAAAACCCTAGAATTATTCAGTGTTGCTATTCCCACATCACAGCGTGACATCCGGTTTAAACAATCTTGTCTTCCCATCGGCTTTATAAGCTTTACATTTTTAAGGTTATGACGCCGGACAAAATCTGTAAAAGTCTGTTTCTGCACTCCATAGCCAATCACGTTTAATGAAATATGATGTTCATTCAGCTTTTTTGCGAGCTGCATTAAAATTGTGACATCTTGAGCCAGTCCAATATTACCTGCATAAACAACATTAAACATTGAGCCCCCCTCTCGTTTTTCCAGCATCGTTTCTTTTTTTCTTGCAGCATTCGGCAGGAATATCAACTTTTTTGTTAAACCATCACATTTATTTTTAAAATGGTCTATAAATCCCTCGCTGTTGATGATGATATGGTCGGCTTTTTTGTATAATGTAGATTCCATTTTTTCAAACATCCAAATAATATAAGAACGATTAAATACACCAACGCCTTTTAGTGATTCCGGCCATAAATCCCTGACATCCAACAGCAACTTCGCATTGTAACGATATTTAGCGACTAAGCCGACAAAGGCTACAAAAATAGGCGGAGAAGTTACAAACACAATATCATATTGATTTTTATCCTTCTGAACGTAAAAAAACATTTTCAACATTATCTCAAGATAATAGAAAAGTCGGCTAAAAAAGTTGGAGGAATATTTTTTATTCTGAATTGACAATCGAGTAACTTGGTTTCGGTCTACATCGATATCTTGTTCGTTCCAAAAATCTTCTTGAGAATAAATGTCTCTGGAAGGATACGTCGGCTCCGTGGTCAAAACGTCTACATGATAACCTTTTTGCTTCAACATGAGGAAAATGGTTTTCATCCGGTTACCTGCACTGCCGATTTCAGGATAAAAATTTTGTGTGATCATTAAAATTTTCAAATAAACTCCCCGCACTTCCACAAATATTTAAAAAGAATCACTACGTATGAATCAGTTTCCTTAAAATGTAAAAAATGAAAACGAATCACCAAATGAAACAGATTCATATAATTCTGTCAGTCTATTTACGATTATAATATTTACAAAACACCAATTGCAACAGCAGTTCGTGAATTTCGACACAATTCTCCTTCCTTTATTAGGTATTTCGTTTCATAATGCCCCCCAAACAAATAGGAAGCAGGTCCCTGCTTCCTAATGATAAACTGGTATATCATAATACACTGTGTAATCATCGAGCAATGTATAAAGACTGTACATTCTCCCCACCTGCTTATAAGCCCAGCCGACATCTGTCGCATATTGGTGAAGGGCGTTCGGAGACCATCTCATTTTATAGAGGGTATCCTGTTTGTAAGTCGGGTGGTGAATGTATTTTTCACCGATGAATTTGGCTCCGCCCATAATGGCTGCCTCAGGTGTGAACCACCCTTGTTCATAGGCGTATTTTGCACCGTAGTAAAGCGGATTGCTGTCGTAAGCCCCGACGCCGTACATATTGTAAACCTTTTTGCCGTTGAACATCGTTCCTTTT
>Ga0180435_10000804_pt1 | contig 33001 bp, 27 predicted proteins | sample SS_ome_3_FD_132467 | JGI IMG/M metagenome (GOLD analysis project Ga0180435, IMG submission 132467) | Hypersaline lake sediment archaeal communities from the Salton Sea, California, USA - SS_3_S_1 metaG | ecosystem: Environmental > Aquatic > Non-marine Saline and Alkaline > Hypersaline >... | reverse complement strand
TTCCGGCGGCGATCGCGCTTCTCCGCCGAGCTTCCTGACATACTCGATACAAAACGATACAATTCTCACGCCCCTTGGGGAGCAACTGCGCCTCTCGATCAACCGACATCCTTGACAGAGTCGGCACTGACGGTGCCGAGGAGTTGATGGTCGGAGCGACCATCGGAACGGTTAATCTCTTCCCTATAGGAGGTGTTTATGATCAACGGAATCGGATCCGGCGGTATGATGATGCGGCCACCCGATGCGGCAACGGTCCAGCACACGAAGGAACAGATGTTCCAGAATGCGGACAGCGACGGCAACGGCTCGATTGATCAGGCCGAGTTCAGCAGCTTCGCCGAAATGATGGCTCAGAAAGTCGGCCACAGCCCAGACAGCGAGGAAGCTTTCTCGCGGCTCGACGGAAACGGCGACGGGGCTCTCAGCAAAGCGGAGTTAGAGGCCGGCCACGAGAGAATGCGTCATATGAGAAGCATGCAGGGTGGTCCACCACCTATGTCATTCGACTCAAGCGATAACGTGAGCGACTTAGGATCTGTGCTTATGTCGCAGCTCGAATCGTACGCATCGGCCAGCCAGTTCACGTCTAAGACTCTCCTGGATATGTTGGGCTAGCCCTCAGTCCAAAGTAGAAAGGGCGGAAGTGAGTTCACTTCCGCCCCTAGTATCTGCTCTACGCGAGGTCTATTCCTTGATGCGCAGCATCCCCGCCATACCGAAGGCACCGTAGATGCCTTCCACGACCTCGTCGGAGGTCTCGTTGATTCGTTCGATATGGGATCCCATTCCGAGCCCGTCTACGACGGTACGGAACGGCCGTTCACCGCGGGGCAGGTCGATTACTTTGAGAATCGCATCGGCTACCATCTGGGGATCGGGTGCGTTGTCGCTTTCATAGTTCTTTTCGAAGTTGGAGATCATCTGATCGGGAGCACCGGCAAATTCGCCGTAGCTGGAGATACGATTCTCATCGCTGGCCCTAAAGGCGTTGCCGATGAAGTCGGTTCCGAACCCACCCGGCTCGACGATCACCGATTCGATTCCAAGGGCCGATAGCTCCACGCGGTAGTTGTCAGCCATGGCTTCAAGAGCCCATTTGGACGAGTTGTAGGGCCCGAAGAACGGCAACACGAATCGTCCCAGAAGGCTGGAAACGTGGATCAGAAGACCTGAGCCCTGGTTGCGCATGTGCGGGAGCACCGCTCGATTGACGCGCTGAACTCCAAAGACATTGATATTGAAGAGACGTTGCCAGTCATCGACCGTAAAGGTTTCCTGCAATCCTGCTACGCCGACACCGGCGTTATTTATGACAACATCAATGCCGCCGGCCATTTCGATCGCCCGGGCAACACCCGATTCAACGCTCTTCTCGTTAGTGACATCCAAATCGACAATATGGGCTCCCTTGCCCTGCAACTCGGTTGCAGTCGAAGCGTTTCGCCCTTCCGAGTCACGCATGGAGGCGACAACAGTGTGTCCGGCCTTGATCAAAGTGTCGGCGGTTAGTTTCCCGAATCCGGCACTGGAGCCGGTGATGAGTACCTTCTGGCTCATTTGCTCGTTCCTTTATGAAAGAGTTCTAGATATGCGAGTTTGTGTTTTCTGTGGCGCCGTCACCGACAGCCTCAGATTGTGCTTCATGTATGAAACGTAAATGGAGGAAGAGTTGGTTCCCTCGTCACGACAGAATACACCCTTTCGCTCCCTATTGCGCTTTTCCGCGCTATTCCTGACAGTAAAAATAGTTGAATCTTCTGTGAGGAACCGGTTTGCTGGAATAGACCAATGCCAGCGAACCCAGGCACCGGGCCTTCCGTGTACGAGGAATCGGAGACCACTTGCCACATGACTGATACCAACAACATCAACAGTCTTGATCTTGATCTCTTCCGCTCTCGCCTTCTGCCTTATACTCGCAGGGCGCTTGATCTGCTGCCCAAGCTCACGGACCCGTGGATTCTGGACATCGGCTGCGGGACAGGCGTACCGACTGTCGAAATCGCCCGGCTGACCGGCGGCGAAGTCCTGGCCATAGATATCGATCGGGTTTCCCTGGGCAAGCTGCTCCTGAGAGCGCGAGAGGCTGGGCTCGCAAGCAAGATCTCGGTCAAGCAGTCGGCTATTCAGGATCTCAAACTGCCCCCCGAGAGCTTTGATCTCATCTGGTCAGAGGGTGTCGTGGCGCAGATTGGATTCGAATCGGCATTGACCGAGTGGCGCGACCTGCTGGTATCGCGTGGTTTCCTTGTCGTTCACGACGAACTCACCGATGTGGATCAGAAGGTAGCCATGGTCACCAAATGTGGTTACACGTTGGTGGGCCGGTTTGAAGTCGTTCCCGAGGTTTGGTGGGATGAATACTACGCTCCAATCAAATCCGAGATCGAGAGACTTGAGCGACGCGACGATCTGTTCGCAGACACTCTCGCCGAGATCGAGTCGGCCAAGAATGAGCTAGACATGTTCGATGTCCACAATCCCAAGTTCGGATCCATGTTCTTCGTGCTTCGCAGCACGAAATAGATTATGGCTGCGCAGTTGCTTTTCAGATCGGCCAAGACTCGTCGCCGGAGGCTAGTGACCACCTGCGAAAACCGAACTGCTTGCCGAAACAATTCCTTGCTTCACTCCCCCTTCTCCCTTATTGTTAAGTAATTGACCAATGACACCACGATAGACAACTCTGTAGTCACCGTTTCGTCACAAGATGCCTGGGGAGGCAACAATCATCGCGCGCAAAAATGACGCCGCTAGATAACTGCATCCATCCAGGATACACTCGAAAGTGGAAGGAGCGTGATTATGAGAATCTTTTGGCGGGCACTTTTGTGCGCAATTTGCCTCGTCTGCGCCGCAGCCGGACCAGGTCATACGGTGTGTGGAGACGTAGATGCTGATGGCCACCCGGCAATGGTTTCTGATGTCATCTACCTGGCCGATTACCTCTGGGGAGGCGGACCGGTCCCTCCGGTATACAACGACGCTGACTTGGATGAGCACCGAGGCCTCACTATGATGGACATGGCGATGATAATAGGGCACGTCTTTGCCGCACCGTGCTCTCCTCCTCCAGATTGCGATCCCGACTTCAACTACGAATTTCAGGCTGCGGGATCCCTCCCCTCGTGGCCTGAAATCGATACCAGAGACCCGGGAGGCTGGCCGGTAGGAGAGCTAACCAACACCGTCGACTTCTATCTGAAGATGCCAGAAGTTGCCTTCGATGTCGGCGCTGTAAAGGTGGCCGTGCAGTTCAAGCGAACTGACCGGGGACCCGTATGGGCGGAGTCGGTCGATTGGGACAAATCCGGCACTGAGCAACTCTTTCTGCCGGAGGCCGGCAGATGGGATTTCGAAAGAGGTTACATCACCCACCAAGAGAATCCGGATCTCGTATCCGACGATCTAATCGTGCAAATCGTACCAGGAGCTTGCCTACCATGCTCCGCACCGGTGGCCGGAATTCCGCTGAGCGACTACTATCTCTTCAGCGTTGACTTGACCACTGTTCCTGGGTTTGAGCCAACAGGTCCTTGCGGCGTCTCGGTCAATCCAAGGGTGTTTCCGCCGTTCGGTGCGCCTCACGATCCGAGTTTCACCTCCAATAAAAGCCAACTGCTTGATTGTGGCAGTAAATCCCAAATCACCCTTAAGGAACCTGATTTCCCAAACTCGGTTGATGCCACCCCGGCTCCTTCGCTGGGTCTGATTGGCTTGACCGCTCTCGGGCTGGGGCTCGCCTCAGGAGGTTACGTAGTACTGTGGCGTCGCAGATCTGTCGACAACTAGCTCCACTCGCTAGGGGAGCGCAGCTCAATATATCGAGCTGCGCTCTGAAGAGGGTAATCAAGACCCCGCTGGTGCGGACTCACGCCAGATCAAAAACTAGAACTTCAGCGTTGTCGACGCCAGTGAGTGCGATCTCGGACTCGTCGGACACCGAAGCTCCGTCGCCTGCCTTGAGTTCAACATCGCCAAGTCTCGCCTCGCCGGACGCAACGTGAATCCACATATGGCGACCCTCGTCAACCGAAGCGGTCACTTCCATGCCCTCTTCCAGTACAGTGGCGTAGATTCGCGCGTCCTGGTTGATCGATACTGAACCGTCGGCACCATCGTTGGAGGCGATCAAGCGCAACTTGCCTAGCTTTTCCTCGCGAGTAAACGCCGTCTGCTCGTAGCTCGGTTCGTATCCCTTCTTATCCGGAAAGATCCAAATCTGAAGGAAATGAGCCGGCTCGTCATCCGACGGATTGAACTCCGAGTGCATGACACCTGTGCCGGCGCTCATGCGTTGGACATCGCCGGGGCGAATCACTGAGCCGTTGCCCATGCTGTCCTTGTGCTCCAACGCTCCCTCCAAAACATAGGAGACAATTTCCATGTCGTTGTGGGGATGGGTCCCAAAACCCTGGCCGGCCGCGACCCGGTCATCGTTGAGGACCCGCAACTTGCGGAAGCCCATCCAATTCTCGTCCCTGTAGGTGTTGAACGAGAAAGTATGAAAGGTATTCAGCCAACCGTGGTCGGCGTGACCTCTTTCTTCGGACTTTCTGACTGCAATCATGACATCACCTTTCTTTTCTTGTTTCCACATTTGTTGTTATAACAAGTATTATCGCGGAAAGGTTCCCTCAGTCAGTACTTGTGATGAGCTTGTCGAGGAGACGGGCCAGTTGCGCTTGTTCACGATCGCCGAGTCCGGCTATGTGTCGGCCATGAAGGTCCTGTACTTCCTTGTCGGCCTTTTTCAGCAACTTCTCTCCGCCAGCGGTCAGGCGGGCTACGACGATTCTTCGATCCTGCCTATCTCGTTGTCTGGCAACTAGCTTCTCCTTCTCAAGGCGATCCAGCAGGCGTGTGATATCGGGAATCCTGGTAATCATCCGCCGGCCGATCTCCAGGCTGGGGAGACCTTCCCTGCCGGCTCCCCGGAGAATCCTAAGAACATTGTACTGGGGCTCGGTAACACCGAACGGCTTGAGAACCCGGGCAAGATCTGCATAGAGCTGTTCGCGAGCGCGGAGGATTCTCACTCCGATTCCCACAGCGGCGTTGTTCTTCATCGTACGTGTCATATATGTTATAACGATATTTGTTGCAACGAGTGCAATGTTTTTACACTAAAAAGCCGATCGCTCCAAGGCGACCGGCCTGGTACTTAGGACTTTGCTCAACTCGGACTACATGAACAATCCATGAAGCCAAAGGAGCCAATCCGGTGCTACGCCACCAAAAAACGTAGCGCAAAGCCAATCATGAAACGCTTGGAACCACATATTCTAGCCTCCAGAAGTGGGAAGTCCGCCAAAGTTAGTCACGCTGGGTTACGAGTAGAAATATGAACGATCGAGTCCATATAATAACATCGATGGCGGCTAAAGTCAAGCTGGGAGCCGTTTTTTGAGGTGCGAGGCAAATGGGCGCTTGACAACCGGCCCATGCCCGGGAACCGTTTTCGCTTGCCTTTGGTTATCTTCTAACATAGAGTTAGGACTCGCTAACTAGCATAGGAGAATCGATGAAGCAAGTTCTATTAGCGTTAGTCGCCGTCTCAACGATCTCGGTGGCTTCGACCGCCCAGGAGCCGGCCACTGCCGACACCGCCCGACACGAACTCACCGACACCATTACAGTGGTTGGTGAGCAACTCACACAAGAGACGAAACCGTTCCCGTTCGAAAAGGATCGCTTCAATCAGGTCCTGTCACAAGCCGGATTCTCGATCATCAACAAGGGCGTTTTTCTGGCGCAGGATGTTCAGGCCGATGGCTACAAGAGAGATGACATCGCGATTGTCATCGACGGAGAACGTTATCACTGCGCCTGTCCCAATCGCATGGACTCTCCCCTCTCGCGTACCAACTCGCTGGAGATGAACTCGATTCTGCTCGACAAGACATCTTCGGGTATTTGCTCGGGAATCGGTGGTTGTGTGTCTTTTCAGCGAGCCTCAGTCCAGACCGATCAATTCGTCACTGGTGGGCTTTCGCAATCGATTGGCGCCGCCAGTTCCTCCGACATAGGGTTGGTGGCAAATGCCAACCATCATCGCCTGGCTCTCCGCTACGCGACCGGCGAGGGCTACGACGATCCCGATGGCAAGAGTTTCGTCGATCGCTACGGCTACATCGGCAACAACGACTATCTTCTAGCCGAGGGATCTATCACGGGACGTCGGGGCGCCTTTGAGTATCGCGGTGAGTTCACCTACACCGAAGATATCATGTTCCCCTACCTTCACATGGATGAACGACTCAACCGGGTGTTTGCGGGATCGGTCAAATATCGGGGGCACAAATTGTACGCCAACTTCACCGATCACATCATGGACAACGAGCTTCGCAACAGCCCGATGAACATGGTCACTGAGGCGCAGAATCTGACGGTCGGTCTGGTCGGATCGGATTACGAGCTTTACTACCGCAACTGGAAAGCGGACAACCGGATGGTTACGCCGATGACGAAGATCGTCAATGACCTGATGCCTGAAGTCAATCAACTCGCAGGAGCAGTTTCTTTCGAGAGTGCTCCGGGGAGAATGAAGTTCTGGATCCGCGGAGGAATCTCACGATTCTGGATCGGCGAAACCGAAAGAGCAAGCTTCTACGAAGGCGCCCACGGTGATGTCACCACCGATCGCACGTTCTTTACCTGGGCTTCGGGACTTGCCGCCAGGAGGTCGCTGGGACGCGGACTCACCGGCACCTTTGGCGCCGATTTCATCCAGGAAGCACCGTTTGCTCAGTCGTTGTACATAACGGTGCAGCGCCCCATGGGCAAGGCCTGGTGGAGTGGAAATCCTGAATTGAACCCGACGCTCCGGGCTACCGTGCGTGGAAGCATCTCGGCCCACGATGTCACCCTGGAAGCCTCCGCTTCTCGTTTGTGGGACTACGTCACGCTCACCGGGTTCAACTCGAGCGGACGCAACTACCGTTCTTACGAGAACGTGGAAGCGGTGATGCTGTCGGCGGCTCTGAAGATCGATTGGGACTACTTGATTCTGCGTGCTGACTACACCTGGGCTGAAAGGACCGATCTGGAACTCCCGATCGAGGAAATCCCGCCCTTCCGCGTGACTTCTACACTAACTTCTCCCGAGTTGAGAGGTGCTAAACTGTTCGCACGGCACACCTACAACGATGCCCAAACTCGCGTCAATGAACTACTCTCCGAGACGCCCACCAGCTCGTGGCATCAGCTGGACCTGGGAGCCCACTACAATTTGGAACCGTTCCGATTCAACCTGGAGATCACCAATATCACCGACGAGATGTACACGCAACATCTCTCCTATCTGCGCAACCCGTTCGCATCGGGACTTCGGGTCTTCGAACCGGGCCGCACCATACGCTTGAACGTCGTGGCCATTGCCGGCAGCTAGAATGTGAAACCGGATCGGCACATGAGCTTGTGAATGATCGAGGGCAACCGTATAATTCGGCAGTCAGAAACCGTGTCAGGAGACCTCGACAATGAACTGGAAGCATATGGTTTGGTCGCAGTTCGGTGCGGCCATCGACGCCCTCGAGAACGCAATGCGACTTTGCCCCGATCGTCTTTGGAGTGGCCGCTCCAAATGGTATGACATCTGGTACATCAGCTTTCACACCCTGTTTTGGTTGGACTACTATCTCGAGGACTCCGCCGAGGACTACAAACCGATCCCACCGTACACATTGAGTGAACTCGACCCGGCCGGCATCGTGCCTGATCCTCCCTACACCAAAGAGCAACTCCTGGCCTATCTGGAACACGGTCGCGACAAGTGCAAAGCCTACATCGAACGGATGACCGACGAGCAAGCCGATTCACCGTGCGGACGCGATCGTCTTGACCTTACTCGTGGTGAACTGCTGCTCTATAGTCTGCGTCATGTTCAACACCATGCGGCCCAGTTGAACCTGTTATTGAGGCAGATAATCGACGACGCCCCCGGCTGGACCTTCAAGTCGAAGGACCTCGAGTAGCTGGGCACGGACGACAAAAACCAGCAAATGGCGATTCCCCTAAATCCCGAATTATCCACAACTTAAGCATTGAGCGAACATGCGTTTTTTTGCGATGCTAAGTAGTTTTACTGCATAGACTTAGAGACGCCAATCGAAATCTTCTTCGACCCCTTCAAGATTGCCTTGACAAAATCGCAGTAACAGTCGATACTCCCGCTAGAGAAATAATTCACAAGCTCGTTTGAGCTTGTGCCACAAGCAACAAGCCTAGCAGAGATGGCATCCTATCGATGACAGACCAAAAGGTTTTCATTCACGAGGTGGGCCCTCGAGACGGCCTGCAAGTCGAAAAGACTATCGTTCCCCTGGAAGAGAAAATACGCTGGATCGACGGCATGTTGGACAGCGGTATCGAGATTTTCCAGCTCGGTTCATTCGTTAATCCCAAGTATGTCCCCCAGATGGCGGACACCGATCAGCTATTCTCCCACTATGCGAAGGGTGGCAACAAGCCTGACGGCGTGATCATGTCCGGATTGGTCCTGAACGAGAAAGGGCTCGACCGGGGAATGCAGTGCGGAGTGGAGATGTTCTGCATGGGAGTTTCTGCAAGTGAGACTCACAGCCAGAAGAACACCCGCATGACTCCCGCCGAAGCTCAGAAACGTATCATCGCAATGGCCAAGACAGCCATGGGGGCCGGAAAGCGTGTCCAGGCATCGGTCCAGTCGGCCTTCGGTTGTGGCTTCGAGGGACCAATCAATCCGGAAAAAGTCCTGGGCATCATCAAGGAGTACCTGGCCGCCGGCGTCAAGAATATCAGCCTGGCGGATACCGCCGGTCATGCCAATCCACTTCAAGTGGAGAGCCTGTTCAGCGCCATACGTGAGCTCGACCCCGACGTGGAGATGGCATGCCACTTCCACAACACCTATGGCCTGGGACTAGCCAACTGCTATGCCGCTCTCAAGTCGGGTGTCTTGTACTTCGAGTCTGCCTATGGCGGTCTCGGCGGATGTCCCTTCACGAAGCTGCCGGCCGGAAATGTCAGCACCGAAGACCTGGTTCATTCGCTGCAGCGAATGGGCCTTCGCAAAGATATCAAGCTCGATCGACTCCTGGACGTAGCCAAGAACGTAAGCAATTTCTTCGACCGCGAACTTCCCGGCTCCGTTCTGAAATCCGGTTCAATCGTAGATTTTGTAGGTGGGAAATGAAGATACTGGAAAACGTGCGTGTTCTGGACATGACCAATGTCCTCTCGGGACCGTTCTGCACTCTGCATCTGGCCTTGCTGGGCGCCGAAGTAATCAAGATCGAAGTCCCCGGAGCGGGTGATCTCGCCCGCAAACTGGGCAATGTCCCTGAGCTCAACAAGAAGCTTATGGGCACCAGTTTCCTCGCACAGAATGCCAACAAGAAGTCGCTCACCCTCAACCTCAAGGCGGACGAGGGCAAAGAGATCTTTCGCAAATTGCTAGAGACGGCCGATGTCCTGGTCGAGAATTTCCGACCGGGCGTTCTGACTCGTCTTGGATTTCCCTGGGAAGAGCTGGAGAAGATCAATCCCAAGCTCGTTTATTGTTCTATCTCAGGATTCGGCCAAACCGGCCCCGACGCCAAAAAACCGGCCTACGACCAAATCATCCAGGGACTCTCGGGCGCGATGGATGTGAACGGCGACCAACGCCTTCATCCCCTCCGCGCCGGATTCCCGGTTTGCGATACGGTCGGCGGTTTGAATGCCGCTTTCGCGGTGATGGCGGGACTGTTCCATCGTGAGCGGACCGGTCAGGGTCAGCAAATCGATATCGCCCTTCTCGATTCGATCATGCCCCTCATGGGCTGGGTCGCGGCAAATCTGTTGATCGGCGGCAAGGCTCCGGTCCCGATGGGCAACGATAACTTCACGGCAGCCCCCTCGGGAGCGTTCAAGACGAAGGACGGCTTTATCAACATAGCTGCCAACCAGCAGATCCAATGGGAAAACCTGTGCGACGTGGTTGGCGTGCCCGAGTTGAAGACCGATCCGCGCTTCCAGGAGCGCGACACCCGCAAAGCCAATCGTTACGAGTTGACGCCGCTTATCGAGGCCAAGCTGACCGAGCAGACCACCGAACACTGGGTCGAGGCTCTGAATGCCAAGGGGATTCCCTCGGGCGATATTCTCAGCCTGGAGAAGGCACTTCTCAGTCCGCAGATCGATCATCGCGAGACGATCGCCACGGTTAACGAGCCGGATATTGGCGATATCAGGATCTTCAACTTGTCGGCCAAGTTCGCCAAAACGCCCGGCAAGATTGACAATCCGCCGCCGCAGCTTTCGGCTCACACCGATGAGATTCTCACGGAACTGGGCTTCAGCCAGGAAGAACTGAACGCATTGCGCGAAAAAGCGGTTATCTAGTAAGGACTATTCACACTCGAGATAAGGGCATTTCTTCATGGGCATGACATATGTTCAGAAAGTACTGGCCAAGGCCTGTGGCAAGGACAGTGTCGCGGTAGGTGACGTTGTCGAGCCGAAAGTCGATCTGGCCATGTCGCACGAAAACGGTGCGTTGGTGATGACCCAGTTCCAGGAGATCTACAAGGGCACCACCCTTGAGCCGAACGTCTGGAACCCGGACAACATCGCTATCATCTTTGATCATCGTGTACCCGCTGAATCCGCCAAGACAGCAACCAACCAGAAACGGCTCCGTGGTTTTGTCGGCGATCAGAAGATCGGTAAGTTCCACGACGTCCGTGGCGACGAAGGTGGTATCTGCCACCAGATCCTCCCCGAGATGGGCTATGTTCGCCCCGGCACGGTTGTGGTCGGTACCGACAGCCACACCACCACTCACGGCGCTCTCGGCGCTTTCGCCTTTGGTATCGGCGCCACCGAGATGGCCGCCGTCTGGGCACTCGGCAAAGTCCTGAATGTGGAAGTTCCGGGAACGATCAGAGTCGTCGTCAACGGACAGTTCCAGGAACTGGTTGGCGCCAAAGATCTGATTCTCAACCTCATCGGAAAAATCACCGCCGAAGGTGGAAACTTCAAGGTCCTCGAATTCCACGGCGAAGCTATCAAGAACATGCCGACTTCAGGCCGCCTGGTAGTCAGCAACATGTCGGTCGAGGCCGGTGCCACGGCCGGTATGATGCCCCCGGACGAAGAAACCCTGCGCTACCTCAAAGAGGAAGCCGGTGTGGATGAATCGTTCGAGCTGATGGCCCCTGATGCCGACGCCGAGTACGATCGTGTAGTCGAAATCAACGCCAGCGAACTCGCTCCGCAGATCGCCTGCCCGCATCGCGTCGACAATATCAAGCCGATCGACGAAGTCCTGGGAACGCACGTCGATCAGATCGTTATCGGCTCCTGCACCAACGGACGGCTCGACGATATCGAAATCGCGGCCTCGATCCTCAAGGGCAAGAAAGTCGATCGCAGCACCCGCATGCTAATCTTCCCCGCTTCCTGGAGAATCTACCGCCGCGCCATGCGCGAAGGTTACCTCGCTGACCTGGCCGACGCCGGTGCCGTCATCTGCAACCCCGGTTGCGGTCCGTGTCTGGGCGTTCACCAGGGCGCGCTGGGCGACAAGGAAGTGGCTCTGGCCACTACCAACCGCAATTTCAAAGGCCGTATGGGCAACCCCATGGCCGAAGTTCACCTCTGTTCTCCGGCTGTGGCCGCCGCCAGCGCCATGACCGGTACTATCACCGATCCCAGAGGAGTGCGCTAACATGAGTAAGGTTGTCTACAAAGTAGAAGACGATGTCTCGACGGACATCATCTATCCCGGCCGCTACATGGCTACGGTCCTTCCGACCGAAACTCCGCAGTTTGCCTTTGCTGACGATGACGCCTTCAACGGCAAGTTGAAAGCTGGGGAGATCCCGGCCGGAAGCTTCATCGTTGCCGGCCAGAACTTCGGGTGCGGCTCCTCACGCGAACAGGCCGCTTCCTGCCTCAAAGGCCACGAAGTGACAATCGTCGCCAAGCATTTCGCCCGAATCTTCCTGCAAAACGGCATCAATCTCGGACTGCCGATGGTGATCTGCCCCGATGTGGAAGCGGACGAAGGTGACGAGTTGGCTCTCGAAGGAAACGTTTTGAAGAACGTGACCAAGGGTACCGAATTTGCCGTTACGGCTCTTCCCCCGGCTCGCCAGGCGATCATCGATGCCGGTGGATTGATTGCTTTCACTCGCGCGAGACTGCTCAAGGAGCAAGGTTGATTAGAGTCTCGTTAGATTCGCTATTCCAAGCCCGTCCCGGCCTACCCCGGGGCGGGTTTTTGTTGATCGGCTCATCGGTCCAAAATAGCCTGCATGTATGAAGCATACTAAGATCCTGGCTACGGTAGGACCGGCTACCAAATCGGTCGACAAGCTCCAGAAACTGATCGACGCCGGCGTCAACGCCTTCCGAGTGAACTGCTCACACGGCGAAGAGAAAGACTTCGTCGAGATGGCCAATCTCATTCGCGAGGCATCGGAGGACGCTGAGTTTCCCGTAGGACTGCTGTTCGACATCTCCGGCCCGAAACTTCGCCTCGACCGTTTCGAAGGGGTCATCGACATAGCCGAGGGTGAATCGGTTACATTCGTGAAGTCCGGGACCAACGTTGACAAGAAGGTGATCGCGGTCAACCATCCCAGGATACTCAGCTCGGTCAAGTTTGGCGAACGGCTGATGATCGACGATGGCAACCTGATCTTCAATATCACCTTAGCCGACTCCGATCAGGTCGAGGCAAGAGCGATCAACGCCGGACAATTGCTTCCCGGCAAGGGGATCAATCTCCCCGATACCGAGATCGACATCCCCACCATAGGTGAGAAAGACAAACAAGATATCGAAACCGCGGTGGCGGTGGGTGCCGATTTCATCGCCCTCTCGTTCGTGCGATCCGGGGATGATATCATCGAAGCTCGCAAGCTGCTAAGGTCTCTCGGCGGCAAACAGCGCATCATCGCTAAGCTCGAGAAACGAGAAGCCATCGATGACCTCGATACGATAACTCTTCTCGCTGACGGGGTAATGGTCGCCCGGGGTGACCTGGGAGTCGAACTCCCTCCCGAAGAACTACCCCAACTGCAAAAGAGAATAATCCGCCTGGCTCATCAGCATCAGCGACCGGTTATCGTCGCGACGCAAATGCTGGAATCGATGCGTTTTGCTCCGCGAGCCACGCGGGCAGAGATCAATGATGTCGCTAGTGCCGTATTCGACTACGCCGATGCGGTCATGCTGTCGGCCGAGACGGCCACCGGTGACTATCCGGTCGAAGCGGTTCGCACGATGACGGCCACTATCGAAGCTACCGAAGCCGCGGGCGAGCGGCCGTCGGTCGTGACCGACGAGCCACTGGCCGAATCGATAATCCCCTACACCATTGCCGGCGCGGTTAGTTCCACCGAGCATTTCTGCTGTGCTACCGTCACCCTGGCCTGGACTTCATCGGGCTATACCGCGAGGCTGATATCGAGCCTCTTCCCCTCGCACCCTGTTATCGCACTGTCATCCAAGGAGCGCGTCATGAACGGACTTTCGCTCCAGCGATCGGTCTATTCGATCCGCAGCAAATTCCCCGACACCGTTGACGAAATGCTGACAACTGTCGATCGCGTGGTCCAGGAACACAACCTGGCCGAGTCCGGCGACGTAATCACCATCACCGGCGGACTTCCGCTGGGCTCAAAAACTCCCACCAACTTTATGATGGTCCGCCAGGTCCCGTAACCGTAGTACCCAAGTAAAGGCGGGACCAAATACGGCCCCGCCCTGTTCGAGAGAGTTGTAGGTCGAAACCCCTGGCCCGCCACTTCCTGTCACCTCTGCGAAGGCAGGGGGCGTAGCGAGGTTTCGACAATCAGCCTGCCGTTACAGCGCCGTACCAACCGACAACGACAGTCTCAACCCAACAGCTATTACATCATCCAGGCTCGGATCTCCGCCCGGGTTCATGATGTACTGGAAATCCGGCTGCACGGCTATGTACTCGAGAAGCTGAAACTGACCGGTGGCTTCGATCGTAATCTCGCCATTCTCCGTCTCACCGTCGCCGGCAACGATCATGTCCTTGTACGGACTCCCAAAGGTAGCCGCTGCTACGGATAGTCCCACGGTGTGATCGATCTTATCCGAGAACAGGCCGGTTGCAGTCAGACCGCCTCCGAAGTACAAGGAGAACTGATTGATATCCTTGTTGGCCATACCCAGACGCCCAAACACGGCTATCTCCCGAGCACCATCACCATCACGCATGACCGGGTACTCACCCAGAGCATAGAAGCCACTGTTGCCGGCCGTTTCGGGCTCGGATCCCTCGGATACCATCAGGTACTCTGATTCCTCGGTGTACATCCAACCGCCAACGGCGAACTTGGAAGACTCCTGGCCAAGGTCCAGCAGCTGGAACTCTCCGGCGAGCAGGAAACCCTCGTCGCCGTCCAGCTTAACTCGCGTACCGTGAGGATGATCCAGCTCACCCGGCACGGCATCAAAGACACCAACCTGCACCGCAGTTGACGGAGTAGGCTGTACCCTAATGCGCCCGGCGAGCGAAGTAGTCGGAAAGATCGATGGTCCGTTCTCTCCCGACTGAGAATAGTCGGGCCCGATTCCGTGAGACGAGTTCAGGAACAGCCCGGCCCGCTCGATTACATCAAACTCGCCATTCAGGTCGTAAAGGCCGAATAGAATCGACAGATCTCCCTCGAACAGTTCCTGCTGGTACCAGGCTTCGTAAATCTTCCAGGTGTTGAAAGCGTCGATGTTGCTTATGCCCTGGGCATCACCCGCTAACCCAGAGGGACTTTCACCTTCGGTCCAGTTGGTTGACAAGTAAAAAGTACCGCCTTCAAGATTCAAGGCAGCGCCGAGATCGGCTTCGAGCTCCGCGGTCACCAAATGCAGATACTCGGTGGATTGGTCGATACCTCCCGAGGCGATCGAAAACAATTCGCCGTCGTAGGTCAATCCCAAAGACACTCCGGATTTGGCCTCCTCGGCATGAGTTCCCAAACCTAAGCAGAAGACTGCGGCCAGAGCATATACGATAACTCTTGTGTTCATGATATCCCTTCACGTTGATTTTGTCTCTCTCGTTGCTTCTGTTCGGACTGGCCGAACCTGGATCAACGCATTGGTTACCAAATTGGTTCCGAGAATTTTACATTCAACTGTTGCCCCAACAAAAAACAGCCCGCCGAATGCACGGCGGGCCATTTCGACTGCTACTATGCAGTACTGTACTAAATCGAGAAATCCATCTCCGGGGCCTTCTTCTCGGCGACTACGAAGATCGAAGATTCGGTCACCTTCAAAGTCCCGTTGCGCTCAGCCATCTTGTCAAAAAGCATTCGGCGCACGGTATCCTTTTCACCGTTGCCGTTCATGTGGTCAAGATAGTTCTCATTTACGATGGCATTGACTCGGTCGATGTATGACTGGGCATCGATCGGTTCCTCGGTAGAGAGCTGAAACTGCTTGGCTACGTTGAAACCGTGGCGCGACACGAAATTGACAAGTTCAGACAAACCATGAAGCTTCGCGCCCATGACAGCAAACGGCTTTCCTTCGGGGAACATCCCCGGGTTGTCCTCGGAAACCGACTTGAAGGCCGAGGCGAACTCACGATAACACTGATTAGACAAGGCCACCAACGCGAATCGTCCGCCCGGACGCAAGACGCGGTAGACTTCGCGTACGAACTGGGCACGATCCGGCACCCAGGGAAATGCGTTTGATGAAACAACGACATCAAACGAGTTGTCGCGGAACTTGAGATCCATAGCATCGCCATGACCAAAGCTGACGTTCTCGTGACCACCGGCTTTGGCGATCTCTTTGGCGAGACGAATCATGTTGGCCGAGATGTCGATTCCGGTCAGGAATCCACCGTTGTTGAGCTGGTTGGCAACCTGGATCGAGAGCTCGCCGGGACCGGTGCCGATATCCAGCACTTCTTCGCTGCCGTCGAGTTCAAGTTCATGGACGAGGGTAAGGAACTGAGACATTCGGCGCGGCGCCACCTGGGAGGAATAGCGCGAGGCCACGGGGTTGAAGCTGTTGATTTTCATGTCTTCCTCAGTGAGTACTTATGGAGTGAACTGTGTTTCGAACCTGTTTCTATCCTGTTGATGTCGTAACTTTGATAGCCGCGAAGGCCTTCTTGAGATCTGCGATAAGATCGTCGGCGTGCTCCAATCCGACCGACAACCTTACGAGACCGTCGCCTATTCCGTGGGCCTCCCGCATCTCTTTTGGAATCGAAGCGTGCGTCATCGATGCCGGATGGTTGATCAGCGACTCAACGCCACCCAGCGACTCGGCCAGCGTGAACACCTCGGTGCTCATGACCATCTTCTTGACCGTTTCAAAATCAGCGTTCAGATTGAACGAGACCATGCCGCCCGGAAGACGCATCCCGTTAGGCAGCGGCTTGCCGTCAAGTCCGGGGAAAAAGACTTCCTCGATCGCTTCCTCGCTCTTGAGATACTCGACGACCTTCGCTGCATTCTCCGAGTGACGGTCCATCCGCACATGCAAGGTCTTGAGACCGCGGAGAACCAGCCAGGCATCGAACGGCCCCAATGTGCCACCCACCGCATACTGATTGAAACGAACCTTCTCGGCCAGAGAGTCATCGTTGACGACCAGCGCACCGGCAATCACGTCACAATGACCACCGAGATACTTCGAGGCGGAATGCAAGACGATGTCGGCACCCAGGTCAAGCGGCTGCTGAATGTAGGGAGTGGCGAAAGTAGAATCGACTCCCGTAAGGATTCCGCGCTTGGCGCCGATCGCCGAAACGGCTTGAATGTCCACCAGCTTCAGAAGCGGATTGGTCGGGGTCTCGATCCAGTACAGACGGGTATTGTCCTTGGTCGCCTTCTCGAAGTTGCCGGGGTCGGTGCCGTCAATATAGTCGAACTCCAGACCAATTCGCTTGGCCAGCTGTTCGAACTGGCGCACAGTGCCGCCGTACAAGTCATCCACCGCAACAACGTGATCACCGGGGCTCAAGAGATTCAAGACTGCGTTCAGAGCCGCCAATCCGGAAGCAAAAGCATAGGCATGTTTGCCGTTCTCTAATTCCGCCAGGGCCTCTTCGAGTGCCAATCGAGTGGGATTGGACCAGCGTGAGTACACATATCCCGACTCATCACCCGGAGATGCCACCCGGAAAGTCGAACTGGGGTAAATCCCGGTGGTCACTGAGTCGGTGCCGTCTTGTGGCACTCGACCGGAGTGAATGGTCTTGGTTTCAAACTTCTTTGTGTCGTCTTGTTTCATGAGAATCCCCGATTCCGCTACTCCAGGTAGCCGTGTTCCCGCATCCACGAGTCGTTGAAAATCTTGCTGACATATCCGCGTCCGCTATCGGGGAGAATAACCACCACGATCTGGTCCGCGTCAAGGTCTTTAGCATGATTGAGAGCCACGTGGGCCGCTGCACCCGCGGAGCCACCCACAAAGATTCCTTCCTTCCGGGTCAACTCGCGAGCTGTGAGGAAACAAGACTTGTCGTCTACTTGCACAACTTTATCGATCACCGAGAAGTCCAGGGTCGGGCACATGAAGTCATCACCGATTCCTTCGACCTGGTAGGACCCGGCTTCGGGGTCTTTCTTCTCGTGAAAAGTGTCATGATAAATCGAGCCGATCGGGTCAACCGCAATCACTTCAAGTTCGGGCTTTTGGCGCTTAAGGAACTGAGCCGAACCCGAAATGGTCCCGCCGGTTCCGATGCCGCCCACCAGGACGTCCATACGCCCACCGGTCTGTCCCCAGATTTCCGGTCCGGTCGTCTCAAAATGGGCTCGGGTATTGTCAAGGTTCCAGAACTGACCCAGGAAGAACGACCCGGGCGTCTCCCGATGAAGTCGCTTGGCGGTCTGCGTGTAGCTTTCCGGAGACTCCGGAGGTACCTTGGTCGGGCAGATATGAACTTCGGCGCCGTAGGCTCTGAGGGTATCGATCTTCTCCTGGGACATCTTGTCCGGAATCGTGAGGATTGCCTTCAGTCCATTGGCAGCGGCGAACATCGCCACAGCGGCACCGGTGTTGCCCGATGTGCCCTCTACTATAGTAGCACCGGGCTTAATCTCGCCTCGCCTGAGCGCCTCGTTCAGGGCAAAAGCAGCCATACGGTCCTTCACCGAACCGCTTGGATTCATGTACTCCAGTTTGACCAAAATCGTGGCCTTGACGCCATACTCCTGTGGCAGTCGATTCAGCTTCACCAACGGAGTGTTGCCGCAGGTTTGCGTGATGCTCTGGGCGTACCAGCTGTCATCGATTTGAGCCATGATCGGCTTCTTCTGTTCGTCCTTGGTTGTCTTCATTCTCTCCTTCCGGCACAAAAAAACCACCCTAATTGCATAAGGTGGAACGAATTACTGCTCTGATTGCATACCGCTAACGGAGCATACCTCGTCCCTCGCGATTACAACAGCTACAGCTGCACAGAATGGATGTTTGATTGAAGTACATAATTATTGCCTTGTTGGATCCATTATAACCGTAATCGCGAAATTGTCAAGATGATTGTGAGTAAGTCTCACAAGTTGTCTAAGAAACAGTTCAAAGACTGAGCAGGTTCCTTTTTTCTCGTTATTGGATGATCGGCCTATAAGAGGTTGGATTGCCGCGTCGCTTCGCTCCTCGCAAGGACTCTGACTAGATCGGTTCTTTTTAACAAAGGGAAGGTTGCGGCCGGCGAACCGGCCGCAACTTGAGAGGAAGTGCAGGGGTTAGGAAGTTTTTTAGCTATGCCTCCTGGGGCAAGGGCTTGTTGCGAGTCACGACACTATAGAGAGTCGGGACTACGACCAGGGTCAGCAGGGTCGAAACCGCCAGCCCGCCGATAATCGACCAACCCATCGGCGCCCACATGGTGCCCCCACCCAGAGTCAGCGGAAGCAGGCCGCCGATCGTAGTGAGCGTGGTCAGGATGATCGGGACAAACCTGGTCTGGCCGGCTTTCATGAGCGCCTCTTTCACGGCCATGCCGCGGCGTCTCAACTGGTTGGCATAATCCACCAGGATAATCGAGTTGTTGACGACAATTCCGACCAGACTCGTTATTCCTACTGAGGCGGTAAACGAGAAAGTGTTGCCTGTTATCAGCAGCGCCAGGATGGACCCGATCAGCGCCAACGGAATCGCGGCAAATACAATGAGCGGCTGGACATAGGACTTGAACTGCAGTACCAGGACGGCAAAGATGGCGATCATGGCAGCCACCACCGCTTTACCGACGCCTCCGAAGGATTCTTCACGGCTTTCGGCCTCGCCGGATACATAGTAGCGATATCCCTTGGGCCAGTCGTAGGAGTTCAGGCGTTCGATGATCGCGCGAGTGGCCTTGTCGGTATTGACGGCTCCTTCGACATCGGCCGTGATGATCACGTTGCGCTTCAGATTGTAGCGGTTGATCCGGGTAGGGCTGGCGGTCATCTCGAAAGTCGCCACCTGGCTGAGCGGGATGATCGCCCCGCGCATTGAGGCTACGTAGATATTGTCGAAATCGGCGACCGTGAGCTTGTCCTCGAACGGCAGCCTCAGGACGATATCGAAGTCCTCACCATCGGCGTCACGATAACTTCCCGCCGCCATACCGGCGAGAGCAGTACGCACGGTGCGATCGATTTCGACCAGCGGTATACCCAGCATAGCCGCCTTCTCGCGATTGATCTTGACTTTCAGATCGCTGCGAGTTGTTGCCAGCGGATTGACAACATTGATAGTGCCCTCGGTGGACCGGATTATCTCCTCCACATCGGCGGCAATGTCCTCCAGCAGATCAAGGCTTTCGCCGATTACCCGGATTGCAATCGGAGCCTCAATAGGCGGTCCTTGCTCGAACTCTTTCACAAAAATCTCGGCACCAGGATAGGAGCTAAACTCCGCCCTCAGTTCAGATACCGCGGTTTCCAGCGTAGCCAGCTCGTCATCGGCCAGTTCTACGAGTACCTGTCCGTGATTGAGTGCCGAGGACTTGGGAAAGACATTGTAGTACACCCGAGGGTTGCTGTGTCCGACATTGGCCGCCCAGTGCTTGATATCGGAACGCTGTTCGAGTACCGATTCGACATAGGCCGTCACAGAATCTGTGAATGCGATATTGGTGCCCTCGGGCGCGTCGATGTTGATCAAGACCTGTGGCTTCTCTGCCTTGGGAAAGAAGCTGACTCCGACCAGGGGAAACAGAGCCAGACTGCCGACAAAGGCCACCAGTGCGATCAATCCGACAACAATTGGGCGGCGGAGAGCGAAACTTAAGACCCGTTTGTAGTGTCCCCCAACAATTCGATTGAGCTGTCTACGAGCCGGGCTTTCGTAAGCGGCCGCCTTGACATTAATGAACCGGCTGGATAGGTACGGCGTCAATGACAGCGATACTACCAGAGAAGCCAAGAGTGTCAACACCACCGTGACCGGCATGGAACGGATGAAATCGCCCACGATTCCAGGAAGCATCATCAGCGGCACAAAGGCCAGCACCGTAGTCAGGGTCGAGCTGGTCACCGCCCAGCCCACCTGGGAAGTGCCCTCGATAGCTGCCTCGCGGGGACTTCTCCCCTGCCCTATGAATCGCGTGCTGTTCTCCGTGACGACGATTGCGTTGTCGACCAGCAAGCCCAGAGCAATTACCAATCCTGCAATGGACATTTGCTGCAAACCGTATCCGCTCAAGTCCACAAATCCCAGTCCGATCAGAATCGAGAGCGGAATCGCCATAATGACGATTATGGAAGTGCGATAGTTGGCCGCCAGGAAGACTACGACTCCCACCAGAAGCAGACCCTGAAGGAGATTGCCGAAAAATGTGCCCATGCGCCTGCCGACCGATTCGGCCTGGTCAAACACAGTCTTCATTTCGATCGTCGCGGGCAGTTCACTTTGGTACTCCTCGATACCGGCGCGGACCCCTTCCATGACATCGAAAACGTTGGTTCGCTCTTTCTGCTTCACAGTGACAAACACCGCTCGCTCGCCGTTCACGCGGGCCAGGTAGGTGTTGTCCTCGTGGTCAAATGCGACCTGAGCGATATCCTTAAGGTAGACGGCCTTGCCGCCGTCGGAGCGAACCACCACATCGCGTATTTCGTCAAGATTCTCAAACGATCCGGAAGTCTTGACGGTGAGACGACGCTGACCAATATCGACAAAACCGCCGGGGATATTGGCGTTCGCAGCCATAATCGCCTGTCGAACCTCGCCCAGAGAAATACTCCGTTGGACCATCTGGTCGAAGTCTAGAGAAACCCGGACTTCGCGTTCCGGAATGGCCATGGTTTCGACTTTCTTGACGCCGGGCAAACCCTTGAGGCGATCCTCTAACAGCTCCGCTTCTCTTTCCAACTCGCTATAGCTGGCGACTTCCGAGACCAATCCGACCTGCAGGATGTTCACGTCGGTGATTGTCCATCTATCTAACTCGAGATCATAGATATCCTCAGGAAGGTCGTCGCGAATTCCGTTTACCTTCTGGACAATCTCCGAGTACTTGTCGTCCATGTTGACGCCGGTTTCGAATTCGATGCTAATCGTACAGAAACCCTCGCGTGCGGTTGAGGTGAGCTTGTTGATATCGTCGAGTTCGTTCAGTTCCTCTTCGATGGGATCAACTACTAGTTCTTCAAGATCCTCGGGACTGGCACCGGGATAGATGACAACGATGTTTGAACCCGGCGGGGTCACCATGGGATCTTCGGACCGCGGCATGGTCATAAGCGAGATGACCCCGACCATCACCAGCAGCAAGATCATGGTGACCGTGAACTGGTGATTCCGGATGGCTAACTTGGGAAGATTCATTAATCTTTCTCCTTATCGGGGTCGCATCTAGTTGCGGATGTCCACGAGAGTACCCTGGCGAAGATATGCCGCGCCATCGGATACGATGATTTCACCTTGCTCCAGCCCACCGGACAAAGCCAGGCCATCGGCGAGGACGTGACGGATTTCGACTTGACGTCGGTCGACCAGGTTGTTGGAGTCAACGACATAGACAAATCCCGCATTGCCGTCTCCGTCGATGATCGCGCTGGCGGGAGCAATCCACAGCCGTTCGGTCTGTCGAGGAAACAACTCGATCCGGGCCACGAAGCCCGAAACGAGCTTGAAGTCAGTCGGCTCCAGACGTAGTTCGATCTCGTAAGTGTGAGTGTACGGGTCGGCCGCCTCGGCCAACTCGCTTATAGCACCTTTGATCTGCCGGCCCGGATAGGCGTCGAAACGAACCCAAGCGGTGTCGCCAAGGCCAAGTTTTACGATGTGGCGGTCGGAAACACCGGCCCGGACGATCCAGTCACCGCCGGATGCGCCCAACGAGATAACCGGTCGGCCGGAACTGACCAGCTCGTTGGCCTCGACATGGCGGTGCAAGATCACACCATCAGCCGGCGCGGTGATCACCGAATGCTCTTCGTTGAAACGGGCAAGTTTCAGATTGGCCTCAGCGATCTCCAGCCCGGTTTGAGCATCTTCCAACTGGGACAGCGTAACGACACTGTCGGCGTAGAGGTTATTCGCGCGGCGATAATCTCGCTCAGCCTTCTCGTAACCGCTCTCGGCCTGGGCGACCCGTGAGTTGATCTCATCCAGCTTTAGCCTGGCCAGGACCTGCCCCTTCTTGACGGCGTGGCCTTCATCGACCAAGAAGCGCTCGACGATTCCGCCGGTCTTGAACGAGAGATTCATTTCTGAAGTGGCGTGTAGGCGTCCTACCGTGCCGAAGGGTATAGTCACGTCTTCAGCCATGACTTGCTGGACCTTCACCGGCACTGTCTTGACTTTGTTTTCCATCGACGGCACGGAGCTGCAACCGGAGCCGAGGACCAGGATGACCGCCGCGACAATCAGGAACGAGGCTGCCAGAGCCCCGAGAATATTCTTTTGGGACAAGTTCACGATTTATCCTTTGAATTGAGTTGGAGGGGATAACTAGCGGTCACGCGCTCCAGTTCGGCACGTGCGATCAGGAAATCATATTGGACAACAAGATTATTCACTTCCGCCTGGGTCAGCGAATTGCGTGCATCGAGGAAGTCGATCTGCGGCGCCAAACCTTCGGCGAACTTGCGTCGCACGATGCGGAAGCTGGCTTCGGCCGCCTGAAGTCGGTCAGCGGCCGCAGCCAGGCTTCTCTCACTTACTTTCAAGCTATGATGAGCATTGGTTACTTCGAGATCGATCAGACGTTCGACCTCTCTCTGACGGGCCTCGAGCGACTTGCGAGCCAGCTTGGCCTGCTGCACCTTGCGACTGTCGCGAAAGCCACTAAAGATGTTCCATTTCATGACCACGGAGGCGGTCCAGAAATCGTTGTCGGAGCCAAACTCGAGTTCTTCCCCCTCGTATCCGTAGTCCACGGCCAGTGCGACGCCCGGAAGGAACCGAGTGCGGTTTATGCTCACGACGTTTCCGGCAGCGGCGATGCCGCTTTCGAGACGACGGAACTCCTCGCGATTGGCGCGCGCCTGCGACCGGGCAGTCTTGAGGTCGCCCTGCGCCAACTGACCGGAGATGTCGATCGAGTCGACTTGTATCTCGGCCTCAAGGTCGCGATCGAGAAGCAGATTGAACTGAGAGCGGGCCAACTCTGAGCTCTTGTCTGCCTCCGCCTGCTGTTGCATCAGGCTGCTCAACTCGGCCTGGGCTCGGTAAACGACGTCCCGAGTCGCCTGATCGTTGTCAAACAAGGACTGCGAAACGCGCAGATTCTCCTGCAGCAACTTCTCGGTTTCGGCCAGCAACCTCACCAACTGGTCGGCCTTGAGATAGGTGTAATAGGCCGACTTGACCTCGGCCACCAGCTCACGAGCTTTCGTGTCACGCGCGGCTTCCGCAGCTCGACGCTGGTTGCTCTGCGCGCGGTAGTTGTAGTATACCGCCGGCTGAAAGAGAGGCTGAGTCAGGCTCAGTTTTGTCTCATACTCCTCCTCACGAAGGAAGTCCGCCTGGATGTTTGCGATGCTTTCGAACCGTTGCTCGCCCAGCAGCTCGTTCAGCGCACCATATACGGGGTTCATGAGATCACCGACCGGAAACTCGAAGGCACGACCACCACCGGCACGGGTGTACCTGCCATTCAAATCGACGCTGGGAAGAAACCCACCAGCAGCTTCCTTTTGGGCCGCTCGACTACTCTCGAAGTCCAGCTGTTGCTGTCTCAGCCCCAGGTTTTTCTCGAGGGCCTGATCGATGTAGCCATCCAGTGACGAGGCGTCAGCGAAGTCGGACCAGGACATCGCCGAAACCAGCACGATTGTAGCCAGAATCACGCGCATATTGCCACCTCAGAACCCGCACTCATTTTATGACTCTCAGTCATTACTTGTGACATTTGTAGACCTGTAGCTATCATGAATTTAACCTATTCTTCGGGTTTATATTGGGAGGGGTCTTTGAGCAGCGAACGAGAACAGAATAGCATAAACTCGTCCAGAACGAAGCCGGCTGGGAGACCGTGACACTCGACCATGTGGTCACCCTTGTTGCGGTGCATCTGGATCGCGCCGTTGCCTCCGGCCCAGAGCAGAATGGCGGTCTTCATGGGATCCAGATCCTCACGAAGACTCCCATCCGCCTGCCCTTCGCGCACCGTTTCGGCCATCAGTCCCAGGATGGCGCTTCCGGACTCATGACTGGCCATAGCCCCCGGCTCGTCCTTTATCTTTTCCAGATCTTCCGGTCCAAGCGTCTCAAAGAAAGACATGGCTCTGAAGTAGTATGGGAACTCTTCGGCAAACCTGATATAGGCCCATCCGATGGCCATTAGCTTCTCAGCTCCATTTGGCTTGCCGGCAACAGCTGCATAGAACCTCTCCTTGAGGACAGTCATCGCCCTGACGTTGATAGCGATCTGCAGCATCTCCCGGCTCTTAAAATGAAGATACAGGGTTCCTTTGGCTACTTCTGCTTTCTCGGCGACATCGTCCATTGTGGCGTTTCGGAAACCTTTCTCGAAGAAGACCTCTTCGGCGGCGTCAAGGATATCGTTTCTTCTTCTCTGCTTTTCCCGTTCTTTTCGTTCTGCCGTTCCCACATGCGTCCTTTCGATCTCAAAGTTCGCTTCGTCATCTACTGACTAAACGTCAAACTTTGACTAACAGTTCCTCACTACGCAAGATATCGGTCGGAGTTGCGTTTTTCAAGCCCCTTTTTCGAACAATTCGGTTCTTTGTCAGAATTACCGGTGTTACCATCAGGTGTAGGTCTGGGGTTTTCGACTCCGAGACGCCAACTTCAGTATTCTCTCAACATGTAATCCCAGATTCAGACCGTGCTCTTCGCCAAACTTCTCGCTTATGTCAAACCGGTGCGAACCCAGTCCTCGGATTGCCTGAATCCAGGGCTTTGGTTCCAGACTGGGGATCACCAGGCCTTCGCGCTCCGAGACCACTTCTTTCGCACCTACCATATGGGAGACCAAGACCGGCGTTCCACACATGAGTGACTCAGCTACTACTTGCCCGAACGGTTCGTACAGCGCCGGAAGAATGCTATAATCGGCCGCGGCGTAAAGCTCCTCGGTTTCGCTGACAAAACCAACATACTGTACGTTGGGTAGATCGGAGTCAACCTCCTGCACACCAGAGACAATTAGCTCGTAGGGTTCGTCTTGAAGTTCTTTGAAGATTTCGAGCAGGAGCGGCAGCCCCTTTCGCCAGTGCGAGATTGAAACCAGCACGAATGATTTCTTGTTCGGGTCCATCCGATACTTGGCCCGCAGCTGCTTCTTTTCTCCTGCCAGCCGGTGATTGAAACGCGTGTTGTCGATGGGCGGGAAGAGCACCTCGATGCTCCTGGGGTCGGTTCGATAATGCTCGACCAACTCATCTTTCATCATGGTCGATGCCGCCAGGACGAGAGGGGTTCGATTGAATGCCCGCCGTTCGAGTCCCACAAGCATGCGGTCTATGATGGTATATCTTCGCTTGGCCGTAGCCTTCATGAATCCAAGGTGATTGCCCGGCGCCAGCACTGCATCCTGATGAGATGTTTTAGTGAGCGACAAGACGAAATCGAATCCCTCCGTTGCTACCAGAGTCTTAAGCCTGCGATCGAAGAACCAGGGACGAAGCTCTCTGGGGATCAACTTCAGGTTGACGTGGATTAGACGGGCACCTTCGGGGAGTTCTACTCCCTCGCCCACTTTGTAGGTAATCACGGTGACTTCGTGTCCGTTCTCCAGAAGGTAACGCATGTAGGAGAAGAGCCGGGTCTCCAGGCCTCCCTGCCAGAGCAATCTCGAATGCACCAGGGCGATTCTCATCGTGATATGATAAAGGAAGCTCCCCGGAACGACAATCTTTTTGAGGCTTGCCAGTCTTAGGAGCTCATCACCCTATAAAGAACCTCGGCCACCTGAGAGGCTTTGTAAGGTTTGGGCAGGCAATCGGAGAAGCCCATGTCCCGAATCGACTCGAGGCTGAACTCGTTGGAGTATCCGGTTGACATTACGGCTCTAATTTCAGGATCAATCGCCCAAAGAGCATTGGCAATATCCTGTCCACCGGGCCCCCCGGGAATGGTCATATCGAGCAAGGCTATCTCGATAGTATCGCCCTGATCGTATCGATCGCGAGCTTTTTCCACTGCTTCGCGCAGGTTGGTAGCGAGGATGGCATCATACCCCAGACGGCTCAAGACTGTCTTCAGCAGCGAAAGAATGGAGTGTTCGTCATCAACGACCAAGACACTGCCAGAGCCCGATTCTATCCGGTCGGACTCCTTCCCTGTAATCGTCGCGCCGACGGTATCACTGGACGGAAGATACAGATACACTCGAGTACCTTCGCCTTCTGCCGAGTCCAGGTGAATATGGCCGTTGTGCCGTTTCATGATCGAATAGCTGCTGGCGAGACCCAATCCGGTTCCACCCATTTTGGTGGAGTAGAAGGGATCAAAGACATGCGGCAAGTGCTTGGATGGGATCCCCTCGCCCTCGTCGCTTACCTCAAGCTGGACGTAATCTCCCGACGTTAACGGCAGATTTGACTCGCTAGATACTCGAAGATTCCTGGCTCTCACACCGATTCGACCGCCGTTCGGCATGGCATGGACAGAATTGATTACGAGGTTGTATATCACCTGACTTATCTGACCTTCGTCTACATAAGCCGCTTTGAGGTCCGTATCTATCTCTATCTCCGGAAGGGCACTGGTTCCACGTGATGCGAATCGTACCGAGTCCGCGATCACATCTCCCAGTTCGCAGGCTCGTCTGATCGGAGCCCCACCGCGGGAAAAAGTGAGCAACTGATGGGTCAGATCCTTGGCGCGTTCGGCGGCTGTCTCCGCTTCAAGAAGAATCTGTCTCAACTCGGAGTTCTCAGGCATATCGAGCTTCGCCAAAGATATGTTTCCCAGGATCGCAACCAGGATATTATTGAAGTCATGAGCGATGCCTCCGGCCAGAACACCGATCGACTCCAGCCGCTCTGACTTGGCCAGTTCCAGTTCGAGCTGGCGACGGTCGGTGATGTCGCGAATGACAGCTAGTAATCGCTCTTCTGCATTGAAGTCGAACTTTCTCAGCGACATCTCAACCAGCCGATCACGGCCTCCCGAAGAAAACGCCGGCACTTCCAGGAACTCGCCGCTGAAGGTACTTGGCCTTTCCTCTTTGGAGTCATTGAGAGTTTCAATCAGTCGATCCCGGCCTGATTGAGGAAAGAACTCGGTCGCAAAATCTCGCCCCAGTGCGTCTGATTCTTTGGTACCGAACAGCTCTTCTGCCGCGGGATTCCAGAAGGAGACCTTATGTCGGGAATCAAGCATGACAATCGCATCGCGAGCAAAGTCGGTCACTGAGCGGAGCAATTCCCGGTTTTCCTCCACTCGACGCTCGGCTTGCTTGCGATCTCGTATGTCACGAATCACCGAGAGATGGCGACCTGGCACATAGTTCGCGACGGCCAGGTACTCCATGTCCAGGCGATTTCCATCCTTGGTCAGGAGTTGATACTCTCCCGTCAACTGCCCGGCGTCAATAAACTGCCGCCAGAGAGTCGCCACCTGATCCTTCTGCAAACCGAAGGTTATATCGTCTACACCCAGAGATAGAAGTTCCTCGCGGGAGTACCCGAGCAGCTCACAAATGGCGGGATTGGCTTCAACATATCGCCCATCGTCGTCCGCGATAAGGATTCCATCGAGCGCATGCTTGAACAGCGAACGATACTGGTCAAGAGGACCGTGAAAAGTGTCCTTCAAACCCTGAGTATCATCGTCCCGAGTCTGGAGTCCAGCTCTCAACTCACCCACGCGTTGCGCAAGCGTCTCCAGATCGTCCGGAAGTGGTTCGTCCCATGATGGGTTGTTGTAGCTCCGTGGCATTTCCGTGTTCCCTCTTTAATGCCGCCGGACAGATGTACTGCTACGAATGAAAGACTACCGACTAGCCCCGTGTACCGCTTTAACATAGGGATACTGGTGAACGTGGGGCAACAAAAAAGGGGACTATTAAGATAGAATAGGCGCTTTTTGGCAGGACGTACTATATCGTGACGACGAATTGCGTCTGCGAGGTCCAGTTTAGTCTATTGCGCTGACGAATCCATCTCGGTTCTTTTCCCGGTCAGACCCCGCTAAAATGCGGAGTCTGCCGGGCGACAAACTTACTCACTCTCACTAAGACGCTTGAGCCGGTCAACCATGCCCCAGGTATCCATCTCGTGCCACATCTCGACCACTCGTCCGTCCTCGAGCCGATCGACTCCGACTCCGAACCACTTCAGCTCCTCGCCGGTGGCAGCAATCCCCTGAAACTCTCCCAGGTGAGTCCCGTGGAAGAAACCCCAAGTGGCCACGCGATCATCTTCAGCAATCTGGTCGGCGATCCTGAACTCCAGGTCGGGAAAGGCCGCCCGATAGTAACCGAGAATGTCGTTCAACAAGAGCGGCACCATCTTGTTTCCATTGAACAGCACCGTGTCGGCAAAGAACTTGTCCCATTGGTCGAACTTCTCATCCGCCACCAAACTCAAGTATCCTTGCACCGTTCGTTTGTTGGCTTCCAGTTGAGTCCATTCAGAAGTGGATTGGCCGAGAACACTCCCCAGGCCGGCTATGGCCAACGACAAAAACATGGCGGTTTGAATCATGGCAGGTCTCCTTTACAAGTTTTATTTCTTTAATCTCAGTATTTTCAGAAATTATTGAAGGTACTATCCAAAAAATATATCAGGGTGTGAACTTGCCGATGAACTTGAGCATACTCTTACTGGTCGATTCGCTCTCAAGGAACTTCCCCACCAGGCGATCCATAGTACTCATGATCTCTTCCAACTGAGACAACCGTTCGTGAATCACCGGAGAGCTTTCGGCGTCGTTTTCTTCGAGCATATGCCTTAACGCGTGCAGGGCCGGGTCAAACTCGCGCGTCTTTCTTCCTAACGCAATGCGGTACAACATGGTCCAGGCATCAGGCTCTGTGATATAGAAATCCCTTCGATCACCCGATTGATGAACTCGCTGGACCACGCCCCAGTTGCGGAGCTCCTTGAGGCACATGCTTACGTTGCCTCGGCTGATATTCAAATCGCTTGAGATGGTGTCGGAATCCACCGGCTCCGATGCGCTCAATAGATAGGCGTGAATCCGTGCCATAGATCGATTGATCCCCCAGAGAATTCCAAGCGAACCCCACGATTCTACGAATCTACTTCTCTCATCACTCTGCATCAAGTCATTCCTTTCAGAAGTGACTGAAATATATATAACATTCGGAAGTTGTCAAGAGATTTTGTCTTGAGGATATATTGAGTGACCCGGTTGTTTCCGCCCGTTCAATCATCTATATATATATCACATCCTGCAACTCGAGTCCTGCCCGTTCGATACATGTGGTCTATCTTCATGGCTGCCGATTGGCGGCATGGGCGGCGATAGGACTTCAGTGTAAGGAATGTCGCTCATGGCGGCGAGGGCGGTTCCCTCGCGGACGCTCCAGTTTAGAAGACATCTCTCTTGAAACTTGAGGATGTATCAACTGTACTCAGGAAGCATGAGCGTCCTGTTTGGTGGTCGGGAGGAGAGATCTTGTCTTTGTGCTCTAGCTATTTGGCTCTGAAGTTTATGCCTGCCCTTTCTACAGAGCGGAGGCATTGGTTGTTGAGTCCTCGCACTGAGAATCATCCCGATCCAGAGTTAGCGGCCGCTGTCTCAAGCCGACGATCGATAGTATCGTAGGCTCAGAGGCCTGACGGATACAATTGGTTTTCGGGCCGAAAGATGTCGGTCCATCGCACGATAAAGGGGGCACTGGAAGCTGGTTATTCCATTCTTGTTCACTTGAGGTAGACATGATTCGCGAATATGGCTCTCGTCCTTTCAACGTGGCCGTGATACATGGTGGACCGGGGGCTCCCGGCTACATGGCGCCAGTCGCCCGGGAACTGGCATCCGAGCGAGGGGTGATCGAGCCGCTGCAGTCGGCTCGGACCGTCCGAGACCAGATCAACGAACTGATATCCGAACTAGAGCAAAACGGCGATCGCCCTATGACGCTGATCGGCTCTTCCTGGGGCGCGATGCTCGCGCTCTTCTGTGCGGCCGAAAGGAAGGCTCCCGTTGACAAAGTGATAATGGTAGGGTCCGGCGTTTTTGACGCCAACAGTTCAGAACGAGTCTCCGAGAGGAGGTTGGACCGCCTCGATGACCAGGATCGGCGCAAGTACCACCACCTCCAGGAATCGATGGAGAGCGACTCCAACCCGGAGGATCCTTACTTGAGGCGGGCGTTCGGCAAACTCCTGGAACAGTCCGATCACTACGCTCCCCTGACCACAGATTTGGAAGTACTCGCGATCCAGCTTGATGTGTTTCAGGCTGTCTGGTCGGACTATGTGGATATCAGAGACAACGGCGATTCTCTTAGAGAAACTGTCGGCCGCGTGGAAGTACCGGTGACGGTCATACACGGCGATCACGACCCTCATCCGATCGACGGCATTGTCCCCTTTCTGCAGTCCTGCCTTACCCTGTCGGAAGTCTACGTTTTGGAGCGATGCGGGCACTATCCCTGGATCGAGAGATTCGCCAGGGACAGATTCTTTGAAATCCTGCGAAAGGAAATACTCTCCTCGGAAGACTCTTAAACGGCCTCGTGCGCGGCACCCCAGGTTTCGCCAAACACCAGTTCGTTTAGGGGGCGGCGATTTCTCGCCTTGCGATCGCGTTGGGCCAACTCGTCCTGTCGCTGGGGATCATCGTCGAGAAACCCGATCGCCAATCCCGTGACAACTTCAAAGTTCTCGGGCACGGAGAATAGACTCGCCGCTTTTGAGGGGAGTATGCCACTCATTTGGTGAACGTACAATCCCATGGTCGTCGCCTGAAAGACCAGCCCGGCCGAAGCCAGACCCAAGTCATGCAAGGCCGTGCGATTGGGACTTCCGTTGCGATCGAAAGTGACCGAGGCAACGCCAAGAGCAAGAACCGCGGCATCTTTCGTCCAGCCTTGATTGCCTTCCATGAGACACGACCAGACCTTCTCGAACAGCTCCTCCTGATCTCGTTTGGCGGCAATATAGCGCCAGGGCTGTTCGTTGTAGGCCGAGGGAGCCCAGCGAGCGGCCTCGAACAAAGAGGCAAACTGGGCGTCGCTGATCGACTGGGCTTTGAAGGCGTAGGGGCTCCATCGCTGAACGATGGTGTCGGCAACCTGATGGTCAGGTGTAGCTATCTTAATGTCCCGGGGTGATTCTGACATAGTTTCTCCGATCTAGTATTCTCATGTTCAAACTCAATTTGAAGACTCCCGCGGCTGCAATGCAACAACAGTCTGGCGCAGGGAATAGTTTCGGAACCCGGTGAGACGACTCGATTATGTCCATTTTTGCTCCAGACTCCGCTTGCCTTTTTGCCTCTTTTGCCTAAATTGATAAAGGGTTCGCCATGCGATGACGACCCTGCTATACAGAACTTGGGAACAGCTCCTTTCGTACATTGTTGTTTATTTTACGGTTTGGTCCTAGCCAACAGGCCTTCTGGCGACCGAAGCGGTCGTGGGGCATTTATCCCTGGAATTGTGCATTTCGACACAACAGATCCTAATTGGTAGAGAGGTATTCATGAAAGCCATTCGCATTCTCAGCATCGGATTGCTGATTCTGTTCTCGACCTCAGTTGCCGCTTTGGCACAAATCAGCGCCGGTGGGGAACCGGTCACTCACACTGCGGCGATCAAGTCGAGTCCTCCTGCGGTGACCATGGGTCAGGTTGATATAGCCGCCCTGTTGGTTGAGGACTCCATCGAGGAAGAAATTGGACTCCCCTATCGTTTTGGCTTTCCGTTTGACGTCAGTTACAGCCTGCAGAACTCTGGTGTATGGGAAGATCTTGCCGACGGCGGTCGTATCTGGCGATTGGCCATAAGTTCGCCGGGAGCCTTCTCAATCAACCTGCTATATGAGAATTTCTGGATCCCTCAAGGGGCCAAGCTATGGGTCTACAGCCAGGATCGCAGCATGACCCTGGGCGCCTTCACCGACCGCAACAACAAGGACCACGGTCAGTTCGCGACCGCACCCGTATCCGGTGATGCCATTGTGGTCGAATACTACGAACCGGCCAATGTGCGAGGCCAGGGTCGTTTCACTATCTGGCGTGTTGTCCATGCTTACAAGGACATGTTCAACTATGGCGGCACCAAGTACAATAAGGGCTATGGCAGCTCCGGTTCGTGCAACAACAACGCCAACTGTCCCATAGGAGACGACTGGCAGGTCGAGAAACGCTCGGTAGCGATGATTCTTCTGAGCAACGGCACACGCTGGTGCTCGGGCTCCATGATCAACAACGTTCGAGAGGACGAGACGCCCTACTTCCTTACCGCCAACCATTGCCTGGGCGGCGAATCCAACTGGATCATCATGTTCAAGTACGAAAGCCCCGGTTGCACCAACCAGAACGGGCCGACCAACTTCACCGTCCAGGGCACCACCCTGCTGGCCTCATCTTCGACTTCTGATTTTGCCCTGGTACTTCTCGACGATTCCCCACCGGAGTCGTACAACAT
>Ga0180435_10000803_pt1 | contig 33006 bp, 24 predicted proteins | sample SS_ome_3_FD_132467 | JGI IMG/M metagenome (GOLD analysis project Ga0180435, IMG submission 132467) | Hypersaline lake sediment archaeal communities from the Salton Sea, California, USA - SS_3_S_1 metaG | ecosystem: Environmental > Aquatic > Non-marine Saline and Alkaline > Hypersaline >... | reverse complement strand
CGAGCATTCACTCGCCATCGGGACATCGATCGGGCTGGCGGAGCGCGGACGGATCGAGATTCCGACCGGCTACGTGGTCGAGAGCCTCCCGGATGTCGTCGACTACCACGAGGGACCGATCAGCCTGTCGATCACCTATGAGTTCATTCCGCCAGATGAGAACGACGGCGTGCCGGCCGTGTCCTACGCGAAGGTCTTCGGCGTGGACGCGTTCGAGATCACGCCGGTCGAGTACCGCGCCATGAAGGAGGCGTCGCGACTCGCGAGCCGTTCGATGCGCGGAGAGGTCGTTCTGAAGAGAGAGGAGGGCTAGATGAAGCGCCTGACCATCATACTCGCCGCACTGGCCCTCATCGCGACGGCGGCGTGGGGCGACCAGTGGATCGACACCGACGTGGAGAAGCTCATCGAGGACGCTCCGGGCCTCGAGGAACATCCGGATGCCTCCGCCGTCTTCCTCAAGATCCAGAAGCTCGTTGAGATCGGTGAGGACGGCAGCTACCAGGCAAAATGGAACAAGCTCACGAAGGTCCTCACGCTCATGGGGCGCGAGGAGTACAGCAACGACTCGTACATCTACAACAGCGACAGCGAGACCATCGAGTTCGTGAAGGGTGTGACGGTCCGGCGGACGGGCCGGACGGTCGAGGTCGAAGAGGACGCCGTTAATGACGTTACGCCGGCGTTCCTCGAGGGTGCATCGATCTACGCCAACGTTCTGCAGAAGGTCATCTCGTTCCCGGTCGCCGGGCGCGACGCGACGATGGAGCTCCAGCTCCTCGAGACGCGCGAACCGACGCCCGACGGTCACGTATCCGGCATCGAGCACTTCGCCGGGGCCGACCCGATCGCCCACAAGGAGATCCGCATCGACGCTCCGGACGATATGAAACTGACGACGGAGCTCGTCCCCGGCTGGATCGGCTTCCAGGGCGACGTCCGCGAGCGCACCGGACGTTGGGAGGTGCGCGACGTCCCGGGTGTCACGCTCGAGGAGCATACGCTGGCGAGGACCGAGCTCTATCCGAAGCTTCTCTACAGTTCGTACGAGTCCTGGGGCGAAGCCGCGGCGTTCTTCGCGGGCCGCTTCTACCCGCACGTCGAGACGACTGGCCCCGTGGCGGAACACGCGGCCGGGATCGTGGAGGGGCTCGCGGACGACGAGGAGAAGACGCGCGAGCTCTTCCTTGACGTCGCAACGAACGTCCGGTACATCGGACTCAGCCTCGGCATCGCCGGATACGAGCCGAACGATGCGAGCGCGGTGCTCGCAAATCTGTACGGCGACTCCCGCGACCAGGTCGTTCTCTTTGTCAGCATGCTCCGGTCGCAGGGCATCGATGCCTATCCGGCGCTCACGCGGAACCTGCGCTCGACGTTCATCGAGGACGTGCCGACGCTGAGACAGTTCGACCAGCTCATCGTCGCCCTCCCGGCCGAGGACGGGTACAGGTTCCTCGATCCGAGGCTCGACGATGCCGCGTACACGCATCTCCACTGGGGACGCGGCAACATGGCCCTCGTGGTGCTGGAGGACGGGACGGGCGAGCTTGTCCGGATCCCGGAGTTCGACCCGGAGGACAACCGTGCCTTCAAGTCCCTCTCGGTTCAGTTGAGCGACGACGGCGCAGCGGAGGTCGGGGTGACCTGCGAGCTGCGCGGGTACTTCGACCGGAGAGCGCGGCGCGCGCTCAAGGACGCCACACCATCCGAGGAGGAGAAGTACTTCGATCAGGCCGCGGGTGCGCTCTCGCAGGGTGCCCTCTCGGCCCAGCACTCGCACTCCGACCTCACGGATCTGATGGAGGTCGTCGCGGTCAGACAGACGGTCGAGGCGCCCGACTTCGCGGTCGTTCAGGGCGACATGATGATCTGTCGCGTGCCGGAGTACCCGTATGGCTTCGCATCGATGGGCGTGATACCGTCGCTCGCGGAGCGGGAGCTCCCGTTCGACAACCAGTGCGAGGCGAGAGAGACGACCGAGACGAAGATCCTCGTCCCGAGGACGCTCACGGTCGCGCACATGCCGGACCCGGTCTTGATCGAGACCGACTACGCGGACTTCGAGCTCACGTGCACGTGGAGTCCGGAGCGCCAAACGATCTTCTGGAGCCGGACGGTGACGATCAAGGAGCAGGTTGTTCCCGTCGAGGCCTACGACGAGTTCAAGCGCGCGTACGACACGCTCACGTCGCCGAAGAACTCGCTCATCCTGCTGACGAAGGTCGTGCACTCGCTCTCGCCGGTCCGGAACTAGCACGACCCGCTTGAGGCGTCCCGGGGCGCTTTGCCCCGGGGCGACCTCTGCGACGACCCCGCCACACCGGGAACGCCGGGACGCCGCCCCGGGAAAGGCCTTCATGGAGTACAAGACTCTCGCCGAGATCGCCGGAACGAGCGGACGCAGACGCGTTCCGTTCTCCTCGCTCATGCAGAGACGCGTTCACAATATTCTCCTCGTCTCGAGCCTCTACGACTCCTTCACGTTTCAGGAGGACGGCAATCTCGGGGAGATGCTTTTCTCCGAGTACCAGGAGCTCAATCTCTCGTCGGCCCCGGCCTTCTCGCGGGTCTCGACCGCCGAGGAGGCGATAGCCGTGGTCAGGCGGGAGCCGCCGGACCTGGTGATCACGATGCCGCGTGTCGGCGAGATGGATGTCTTTGAGTTCGGCCGTCAGCTGAAGGAGATCGCGCCGGGGCTCCCGGTCGTTCTCCTCGCCTACGACACGCGCGAGCTCGCGCTGCTTGAGGCGCGCGACGACCACTTCGGTGTCGACCGCATCTTCGTCTGGCTCGGCGACGCCAGGCTCTTCCTCACGATCATCAAGTGGATCGAGGACCATCTCAATGTCGAGCCGGACACGGCGATCTCGGGGCTCAAGGTCATCCTCCTCGTCGAGGATTCGGTGCACTTCTACTCGGTCTTCCTTCCGATGCTCTACACGGAGATCGTCCAGCAGACGCAGACGCTGATGGGCGAGGGCGTCAACCGGATGCAGCGCCTCCTCAGGATGCGGGCGCGGCCGAAGGTGCTCCTGGCCGCTACGTACGAGGAGGCCGAGCAGCTCTACCGGAAGCACCGCGGCCACATCCTCGGCGTGATGACGGATGCCAGATTCCCGCACAACGGCAGATGCGACGCGGGCGCCGGCGCCGATCTCATCCGCGCGATCCACTCCGACCGCGACGATATCCCGATGCTTCTCCATTCGAACGAACCGGAGAACGAGGAGGTCGCACGTGAGGTCGGAGCGACGTTCGTCAACAAGAGCTCGCCGACGCTGCTCCACGAGGTGCGCGAATTCCTCAGGACGTATCTCGGATTCGGAGACTTCGTCTTCCGGATGCCGAACGGCGAGATCGTCGCCACGGCCGGCAATCTCAAGCAGCTCGTGTCCGCGCTCAACGAGGTGCCGGACGAGTCGATCATGTACCACGCCGGACGGAACGACTTCTCGATGTGGCTCATGGCGCGGACGGAGTTCGATCTCGCCAAGGCCATCCGACCGATCAGCGTCAGCGAGTTCAAGACGGCTGTGGAGCTTCGTACGTATCTTCTGCGCGCCGTGAAGGAGTATAGAACCCGCGCGCGCGCGGGATTGGTGCAGGAGTTCTACAGCGACAGTTTCGATGAGGAGGGCGCGTTCACACGCATCGGCGTCGGATCGCTCGGCGGCAAGGGCCGTGGTCTCGCGTTCATGAACTCGCTCATCGGCGAGTACGAGGTCGAGCACAGCATCCGGGGAGTGCGGATCAGCGTCCCGCCGACGACGGTCGTCGCGACCGACATCTTCGAGCGGTTCATGGAGGATAACGACCTGTCGTTTCTGGCGCTCTCGGACGCCGATGATACCACCATCCGCCACGCGTTCCTCGGGGCGAGACTCCCCCAGGAGACACGCGACGAGTTGCGGACGTTTCTCGAGCGCGTCACCTATCCGCTCGCGGTCCGCTCCTCGAGTCTTCTCGAGGATTCATCGTACCAGCCGTTCGCGGGGATCTATCAGACCTACATGCTGCCGAACAGCGATCCGGACATTGATGTTCGGCTCGGCGAGCTCTGCCGCGCCATCCGGCTTGTCTACGCCTCCACCTACTGTGCCGACTCAAAGAGCTACATCGAATCGACGCCGAATCGGCTCGAGGACGAGCGGATGGCCGTCGTCGTCCAGCAGGTGACCGGACGGCGGCACGGGGACTATCTCTATCCGGACATCGCCGGTGTCGCGCGCTCCTACGACTACTACCCAGTGAAGGGGCTCAAGCCGGAGGACGGCGTCGCCTCGGCCGTGCTCGGGATGGGCAGGATGGTCGTCGACGGCGGGAAGTGCATCCGCTTCTCCCCCGTCCAACCGAGACGTCTCTTCCAGTTCAGCTCGACACAGGCGTATCTCGAGAACGCGCAGCGCGAGTTCTTCGCACTCGACATGACGAAACCGGCGCCCGTGCACGAGCCACTCATCGAGGCGGATTCGAACCTCGCGCTCCTGGATCTGAAGGCGGCAATGGAGCACGAGACGCTCGCGCCGGTCGGGTCGACGTACTCGCCCGAGAACGACCGTGTCTACGAGGGCGTCTATCGGGACGGCGTCAAGCTCGTGACGATGGCGGGCGTGCTCTCGGGTGACGCCTTCCCGCTTCCGAAGGTCCTGGCCTTCCTGCTCGATATCGGGCAGGCCGGATTCTCGACGCACGTCGAGATCGAATTCGCCGTGGATCTCTCGCGAGAGGAGGGCGTCCCGCACGAGTTCACATTTCTTCAGATCCGGCCGCTCGTCTTCGATGTGTCGACCGAGGAGATCGAGCTCGACGAGATCCATCCCGAGGACACCATCTGCATCTCCGGAAGCACGCTCGGGCACGGGCAGCTCAAAGATATCCGCGACATCGTCTTCGTCAGGCCGGACACGTTCGACCGCGCGAAGACGGTGGAGATCGCCGACGAGGTCGGGAAACTCAACCGCCGGCTCAGGGATGAGGGGCGCCCCTATCTGCTCATCGGGCCGGGTCGCTGGGGCAGCGCCGACCACTGGCTCGGCATCCCGGTGACGTGGTCGCACATCTCGGGCGCCAGGTGCATCGTCGAGACGCAGATGGAGGGCATCACGGTCGAGCCGAGCCAGGGGACGCACTTCTTCCAGAACATCACGTCGTTCGGGATCGGCTACTTCACGCTCGGCGCAGAGGGCCCATCGTCGCATCTCGACGGCGAGTGGCTCATGGCGCAGAACCCCGAGAGCGGATCAGAACACGTGCGGCACCTGCGAGTGCACGATGAACTCGAGATCGTCGTCAACAGCCGGAGCAGCTTCGGCGTCATCATGAAGCCGGGGAAGACAGTGCTCCCGGACAAGGGCGACGAGAAGAGCTAGCGCCACCCGAGATCAATACAAAGAGGGGCCGGCGACATCGCCGGCCCCGCTTCGCATGTACATCCCGTCCGCCGGCTTCGGCGAACCGTTCAGTGCTTCCTAGCCAACAGAACCCAGGTCCATCATCGAGTCGGCGACCTTCATGAAGCCGGCGATGTTGGCGCCGTTGACGTAGTTGCCCGGAGTGCCGTACGCCTCGGCGGTCTCGTAGGCAGCCTTGTGGATGGCCTTCATGATGCCGTGAAGCTTCTCATCGACCTCTTCGCGGCTCCACGAGTATCTGAGGCTGTTCTGGCTCATCTCGAGACCGGACACCGAAACGCCGCCAGCGTTCGCGGCCTTGCCGGGACCGTAGAGGATCTTCTTCGCGAGGAAGATCTCGACGCCGTCCGGCACGGTCGGCATGTTGGCGCCCTCGGACACGACGTATACGCCGTTGTCGACGAGGTTCTGCGCGTCCTTGGCGTTGATCTCGTTCTGCGTCGCGCTCGGGAAGGCGCAGTCGGCCTTGTGGTTCCAGAGCGGGTTGTAGTCCAGCGCCTTGTCGACGGGCGTGTACACGGCGTTCGGGTACTTGTCCGCGTACTCCTTGATGCGACCGCGCTTGACGTTCTTGAGCTCCATCAGGAAGGCGAGCTTGTCGCGGTCGACGCCCTCGTCATCGTAGATGTAGCCGCCGGAGTCGGACAGCGTGACGATCTTGCCGCCGAGGTCCAGGATCTTCTCGGTCGTGTACTGGGCAACGTTGCCGCCGCCCGAGACCAGACACGTCTTGCCCTCGAGGCTCTCGCCGCGAGTCTTGAGCATCTCGGCCGCGAAGTAGACCGCGCCGTAGCCCGTGGCCTCCGGACGAATGAGGCTGCCGCCCCAGTTCAGACCCTTGCCCGTCAGGACGCCGGTGAACTCGTTGCGGAGCTTCTTGTACATACCGAACAGAAAACCGATCTCACGACCACCCACGCCGATGTCGCCGGCGGGAACGTCGGTGTTCGGACCGATGTGGCGGAACAGCTCCTGCATGAAGCTCTGACAGAAGCTCATGACCTCGTTGTCGCTCTTGCCCTTCGGATCGAAGTCCGAACCACCCTTGCCGCCGCCCATCGGCAGCGTCGTCAGGCTGTTCTTGAAGACCTGCTCGAAGGCCAGGAACTTGAGGATGCCGAGGTTCACGCTCGGGTGGAATCTCAGGCCGCCCTTGTACGGGCCGATGGCGCTGTTCATCTCGATGCGGAAACCGCGGTTGACCTGGACGTCTCCGTTGTCGTCGACCCACGGGACGCGGAACATCATGACGCGCTCGGGCTCGCAGATACGCTCAAGAATCTTGGCCTTGCGGTACTCGGGACGCTTCTCGAGAACCGGCCAGAGCGAGTCGGCAACTTCCTGGACCGCCTGGTGGAACTCCGGCTGCGCCGGGTTCTTCGCCTTGATCATCTCCATGAAGGCGGCAACGGACTCGGCCATGCTTTTTCCTCCATCTGCGTTAGGTCTTACCTCCGACAACTCCCGGGCCCAATCCCCGGGGCAACAATCACGACCACCGAGCGTAGCACGGCCTCGAAGGCGGGTCAACGGCAAAAGGGCCACTAATAGGGGTTGTTCGCGATGTCTGAGGGGGGATGGGAAAGCCGGAGCTAGATCGTCCGCTCGGACATCAGGACGACGTACTTCCCGTTGTCGGCGGCCATGTGACAGTTGCCGAAGACCTTGCGCATGTGGCGCTGAACGCCAGCGTAGCGCATCAGGACCAGATAGAGCCGGCCGTGGATGCGCAGGTGTTCTCGGGCGTCCTCGACGAGCGGGAAGAGGACATCGTTCCCGGCGTGGAACGGCGGGTTCGAGAGGACACGGTCGAAGCGCTCACCGATGACGGCATCGAACCGGTCGCCGAGCACGGCCTCGACGCGGGGCTTGCCGTTCTTTCTCGCGTGGTGGAGATGGTGCTCTCGGATGTTGGTCTCCGCGTACTCGATCGCGCGCGCGTTGCAGTCGACCATCACGACGCGGCCGACCGACGCGGCGTGCGCCGCGGCGATGCCGATAGGACCGTACCCGCACCCGACATCGATGACGCTGTGGCGGGGTCGCATCTCCATCGTCTCGATGAGGAAGCGCGTGCCTTCATCGACCGCCTTCCGCGAGAAGATGCCGGCGTACGTGTGGAACCGGTAGCGTCTCCCCCGGAGCTCGTCCTCCACGACATGCTCATACCGTCCGAGGTCGACGGCCTCCGGCGAACAGACCGCGCTCCGCTCGGCGCGCATGACCCAGTACCCGCCGCTTCGGAGCACGACTTTGGCTGAGCCGATGGTCTCGGAGAGCTTCCGCATGTAGCTCTTCGCGCCCTTGCGCACCTTCGCGACGAGATAGAAACTGCCGCCGTTTCTGAGCTTCGGCTGCGCGCGTTCGATCATCTCGAAGATGGTCTCGGTCCCATCCTCCACCGGAGGATTGAGAGCGATGATATTGAAGTGACCGTTGGAGAATCTGCTGAGGGTATGATCGAGCACGACGGATGCACTCTCGATATCGTTCGCGTGGATGTTGCGCTGCGCCATCCGCACGGCGCGGATGTCGAGATCGACCATCTGGATGTCGAGATCCGGCGCTGCGTCGGAGAGCACGATGCCGACCGCGCCGTAGCCGCAACCGTAATCGAGGATCCGGTCGCCCGGACGGACGCGCATCGCCTTCAGCAGAAGCTGCGTCGACGTTGCGATCTTCTCCTTGGAGAACAGGCCGCCGACCGTACGCAGGGTCCGCGTCCGCTCGCCGATTCTCGTCTCGATCTCGTAGGTGTCTTTGACCATGTCCGCCGCCGGTGTCAGTACGCTTGGTGTCGATGCCGAGTCATATGTAGAAGCACGGGTTCCGACGCGGCGCAGGCGTTCACGCGAATGCGTCGAGGTCTTCGGCTATCTGGGCGTGTATGCGAACGGGCGTGCGACCCTTGAGGATGCGGGCAGGCTCTCCGCCAGGCGGTATGGACCGGGCAACCCGGGGAGATCGCTGTCGTGCCCCCGCAGGGGCTCTATAAACCGCCTTCTCGGCGGTCGAAACCAGGACTGGTGCCCGGTTCAAGCATCCATCCTGCGAGCCGTGCGACCTCGGGCGCTGACGGAGTTGGGCGCGCTCATCGGGTCACAACCGTTCGCTGACGCCACGGAAACTATACGCCTGCATCCGTAGGATGGTCAAGCGGATTCAAGGGGGACCGTGCGCCGTCCGCCGCCCTTGATGCGCTTCGCAACAAGCAGACCGCCGACGAACATCGGAACGAAGTAGAGCACGATGCGCCACAGCACCAGCGCGATCCCGATAAAGTGCGATGGGAGATACGCCGCGAAGAACCCGATGTATCCACCCTCCCCGACGGCGACGGAACCCGGTGTCGGTGACGCGCTCAGGATCGGCTTCAGAAGACTCTGAAGCAGAAGCGGGTCGACGATCGAACCACGATATCCGAACCCCGAGAGAATCACGAGGCCGACGGAGAACTCCGCGACGAACGCGAGGATGAGGAGAGCAGTCGAGAGGAACAGCACCCATCGCTTGCGCCCCCAGATGGTCGTGAGCGCATCGCGGAATATGTGCGACTCCTCCTCGATGAGCACGCGCGTCTCCTCGACCCGCTCCGCCGCCCTCCCCGACATCCGCCGCGCAACGGCGGCGGCGAGACGGTCGACGATGGAATCGAATCTCGCAGGGAACTTCACCATGATCACGAGGAGGCTGACGAGAACGAGCGTCGGAATCGACGAGAGCGGGCCGACGACCTTCAGGAACGTCAGCGACGCCTCCGACCCCGTCCACCCGGTGATTGCAAGGATGGTCGTCGCCACGAGAACACAGAAGAAGAACACCGGCGGGATGAACCCCTTCACGACCACGACGGCCGTCGCCCATCCGGCGCGCACGCCCTTCCGTGTCAGGAGAAACGCCTGATAGGGAACACCGGCGGCGCTGACCGGAATGAGCTGCCCGATGAAGAAACCCTCGAGCGTCAACGCGGCCGCCTCGCGAAGTGAGATCCTCGCCTCCTGCGTCTCGTTGACCAGGACGAGCAGGCTCAACGCCTCAAGCACGGTCCGGAGCGCAGCGAGCGCGAAGAGCGTGGCGAGCATCCAGATGCCGAACCGCGCGACGCCGTGCCACGTCTCCTCACCGGTCGTCAGCCAGAGAGTGGCCGCCAGGATCGCGAGGCTCCCGATCACGAAGAAGGCAGCTCCGTGGCGCAGCTTCGCCCCCTCGATCCTCGGCCTGTCCGGCAGAGGGTCGGGTACGCCGATCGGTCCACCGGGGCGGATGTCGCCCGGCTCTCTATGCGCCGCGTCGCTCAGAAACTCCCCCAGCCGCTGCTTGGTAAGTGCTTTGCCCACGGGAACCTCGGCCACTCCACGCCCGTGAGTGCACCCACTATAGTGCCGCCTGGAGGGGTGGTCAAGCTCGCGAAACCGCTTGCGGAACAAGCCTGTAGGGGTACGTTTCTTGCTGTTTCAGAACGCACATGCTACGTTACACGATCTGTGATACCGCTCGGGCGCCCCTCTCCATGTCTCCGCAGCGCGCCCGCCCGAGGAGGTACGACCGATGAACGCAACCGTGAAGACGACGGCCTTCGTGTTGATGATCCTGACCGTGGCGCACGCGGCCGCGGCCGTATTCCCCGATCGACCGCTCGAGGGATTTGGAACCGAGACAAGCGGCGGCCTTGGCGGAACTCCGTACGCGGTCACATCGCTCGCCGACTCCGGACCGGGCACGCTCCGCGACGCCGTCTCGCAGTCGAATCGGTACGTGACCTTCGCCGTCGGCGGGACCATCGAGCTCGAGGCGACGCTCCGCATCACGGGCGACCACATCACGATCGACGCCACCAGCGCTCCGCATCCGGGCATCACCATCACGGCCGCGCACGCGGGTGTCACAGCCGCACTCCTCGATCTCAAAGGTGCGAGCCACATGATCGTCCGCAACATCCGCGTCATCGATGCGCCCGACACCAACACGGGTGACAATCTCCGCATCTGGGACTACGCACATCACATCGTCATCGACCACTGCTCGTTCCGCCGGGCCGGAGACGGCAATCTCGACATCTGTCGGGACGTGCACGATGTCACGATCCAGTGGTGCATCATCGCGGACACCGTGAAGAACTCACTCATAGCCGAACGCAACTACAACATCTCGCTCCACCACAATCTCTACGTCCACGGAGATGAGCGGAACCCGCAGATCGATGACACGGCGTTCGTCGATTTCGTCAACAACGTCGTCTTCGGGTGGGCCGGCAACTACGGAACGCGCGTTCGCAACGGGGCGAGCGCGAACATCGTGGGTAACTACTACGTCCCCGACGACGGGAGCGACGCCTCCGACGCGCTCGTTCTCGACGGAGCGGGGCCCGTGTACATGGATGAGAACATCCTCCCGCCGGCGTGTCCCGCCGACGGAACCTGTGGCGCGATGATGGAGGCTCCGGCGGTGACGACCATGGACCCGGAGACCGCCCTTCGAAACGTGCTCGCCGAGGCGGGAGCGTACCCGCGCGACATCGATGATGCCGACTACGCCAATCAGGTCGGCTCGAGCCCCGTCGAATCGCACTCATGGGGCGCCATCAAGGCCATGTACCGGTGACCGACCCGCGTGTGGCGGCCGTCTGAGCGACGGCGGCACGCGTCGTCACCCGCCGGCATGCGTCGCCACCCGCCGGACACGCACTGCGCCTCTCTCCGCACCGGAGAGGGGCGCTTCTTCGTGTCTCGGTCAACCCGCCGACATCTCGTCTCACAACGCGCCCCGCCCTGCTTGCCTGCCGTCCGAAAGGGCGGTAGTATAGGAGGTTACGAGCAAGGAGGTGCAGAGAAGTGCCGGCAAACCTACCCCCGCCATACAAGAACGCCGAGGCTCGCTTTCGAGCGGCAACGACGACCGAGGACAAGATCACCGCGATCCAGGAGATGATGGCGCTCTGCCCCAAGCACAAGGGCACGGACCACATCCGGGCGGATCTCAGGCGGCGTCTGTCGAGGCTCAAAGCGGAGCAGCAGCAGGGCCGGAAGAAAGGCAGGTCGGGTCCCTCCTATCACATCCCGAAGGAGGAGGCCCCGCAGGTCGTGCTCATCGGGACGCCGAACGTCGGCAAGTCGCAGCTCGTCACGGCGACGACGAACGCCACGCCCGAGGTCGCGAACTACCCGTTCACGACGCGCGCGCCGCAGCCGGCGATGATGCCGTATCGAGACATCTACATCCAGCTCGTCGACATCCCGCCGCTCTCGCCCGACCACATCGATACGTGGGTCCCGGAGATCATCCGGAACGCCGACGTCGGTCTGGTCGTGCTCGATCTCGCAGCCGACGACTGCGTCGATGCGTTCATCTTCCTGAGGAAGGCGCTCGAGGAGAAGAACATCCGCCTCTCCCCCGTTCACGATCCGGCGGAGGATGAACCGCCGAGGAACGTCAAGCAGGTCCTTATTGTGGCGAACAAGCTCGACAGTCCGAAGGCCGAGGAGAACCTCGAGTTCCTGCGCGAGATCATCGACGGCGAGTTCGAGATCTACCCGATCTGCGCGGAGCTCGGCAAGGGGATCCCGGAGCTCCAGGACGCGCTGTTCAAAATGCTCGACGTCATCCGCATCTACAGCAAGGTGCCGGGCAAGGACGCCGATATGAAGAAGCCGTTTATCGTGCCGCGCGGCAGCAACGTCATGGACGTGGCACGCAAGATCCATCGTGAGTTCGCAGAGCATCTGAAGTCCGCCCGCGTCTGGGGTTCGGGCAAGTTCCCGGGCCAGATCGTGGACGTCGAACACATCGTCGAGGATGAGGACATCCTCGAGATCCACGTCGACATGTGAGGAGAAACAGATGAGCACGGAACAGAGAGTCTACGGACCGACATTCGAGGAGATGCTCCATCCGGATCGGATCGACCCCGTCATCCGCGCGAAGGCTCTCAAGGCGGCGAAGGAGGATCCACTCAGCCCCTGGAATCTCTACAACATCACGTGGCGGAATCCGGAGGGCCGGATCTACTACGTGGTGCTCCCGAAGGAACTCACGCAGGTCGATGCCAACATCGTGGTCCTCTACAGCAAGGACTTCCCGACACGGAGTCACAAGGTCGGTGCGACATACTCGGTCTGCATGGAGCACCAGCTCACCGGCGACATCACCCCGGGCGAGCACACGCTCGTCTGGCCGTCGACCGGCAACTACGGGATCGGCGGGGCATACGTCGGCCCGCGGATGGGGTTCGACTCGCTCGTACTGCTCCCCGAGCTGATGAGCCAGGAGCGGTTCGAGCAGATCGAGTGGTTCGGCGCGCGCTATGAGAAGACGCCCGGATGCGAGAGCAACGTCAAGGAGATCTACGACCGCGCCAACGAGCTCCGCAAGGACCCGAACAACCGCATCATGAACCAGTTCGAGGAGTTCGGGAACTACCGCTTCCACTACCACTGCACCGGCAACTCGTGCATCGAGGTCGCCGAGGAGCTCAACTCGAAGAACATCGGCAACGGACGGATCGCAGCGTTCGTCTCGGCGATGGGCTCCGCGGGGACGATCGCGGCTGCGGAACGCATCAAGCACGAGTACCACGAGTCGAGGACGGTCGGTGTCGAGCCCATCCAGTGCCCGACCCTCTACTACAACGGGTACGGCGGTCATGACATCCAGGGCATCGGCGACAAACACGTCACGTGGATCCACAACGTGTTCGAGCAGGACGCCATCATGTGTGTCGACGACATCGAGTCCAAGAAGGGACTCCAGCTGCTCACCGAGGAGCCGGGCTGGGAGGTCATGTCGAAGCGGTACGGCGTCCCCGCGGACAGCATCCGCGAACTCAGCGAGATCATGGGCATCTCGGGGGTCTGCAACGTACTGGCCGCCATCAAGACCGCGAAGTTCTATCGTCTCCGCGACCACGAATCGGTCTTCACGATCGCGACCGACACGATGGACCGCTACGGCTCGGTGATGAAGCAGCTCGACGAGACGTATGGCAAGATGGACGAGATGGAGGCCGCGGCGCGCATGGCCTCGATCTTCCATGGCGCGAAGCTCGACTGGATCAGCGAGGGTACGCAGCACGCAAAGCAGAGTTGGTTCAATCTGAAGTACTACACGTGGGTCGAGCAGCAGGGCAAGACGACCGAGCAGCTCGACGAGCAGCGGCACCCTGAGTACTGGGTCGCGCAGCAGGAGTACGCGCATGAGATCGACGCGCTGCTCCGCGAGGCGCGCGGGTTCTAGATCACCGGCCGGACCTGGATGCCGGACGTTTCCTGTCTGGCATCCGACCCCGGACCGATGTAGTGTGACACTCAAACAGCGGTGACTCCCGGATAGCAGTTCCCTTGCGTTTCAAGGAGGGTCGACGATGAGATTCGCGATCATTTTGGTTGTGGCTGTGGCGCTCGCCGCGTGTGTGGTCCCGGCGCAGGCCGCGACGGTCATCGTGGATGCCGGAGGCGGCGGCGACCACCTGACGATCCAGGCGGGCCTGGACGCGGCGAACGATGGCGACACGGTCGAGGTCGTGGCCGGGACGTACACGGGCGAGGGCAACCGCGACCTGAACTTCGGGACGAAGAACATCCACCTCGTCAGCCAGTCCGGACAGCTCTCCACACAGATCAACACGCAGGCCGAGAACGGCCACAGGCTCTTCTACTTCTACAGCGGCGGGCAGGACACGACCTGCCTCATCGAGGGATTCACGATCATCGGCGGGAAGACCTACCAGGCGGGCACCCCAGGCGCGGGGATCTACATCGACGGCAGCGGCGGCACGCCGCCGAGCCCGAAGTTCAAGGACTGCATGATCACGGGCAACCTGAGCTACGGCGCGAGCGGCGGAGGTGTCTACATCAACAACGGATGTGATCCCATCTTCGAGGGGTGCACGTTCAACGCCAACTCGGCGCTCGTCAGCGGCGGCGGCGTCTACGTCTCGATGAACTCCGAGCCCATCTTCCGCGACTGCACGTTCACGAACAACCAGTGCTCGACCGGCTTCGGCGGCGGGCTGGCGTTCAACGGCGCGGGTCTCCCGGTGGTACGATCGTGTCGGTTCGTAGGAAACGCTTCGGGGGACCAGGGTGGTGGGCTCGGGTCATGGCAGACGGACGCCACGATCCTCAATTCGGTCTTCCTCAACAACCTCGCAACGACCAGCGGAGGGGCATACTACAGCCAGAACGCCGAGGACGACTTCGAACGCTGCACCTTCGTGAAGAACCGCTCGCTCGGCGAGGGGTCTGTCTATTACGCGTGGCAGGAAGGCCTGCCGACGTTCACCGACTGCATCTTCGCGTTCTCGCAGCCGACGGACGACCGCGCGAGCACGTTCTACTGCGACGGTACGACGTCCCCCCAGGTCATCTACTGCTGCTCGTACGGCAACCCCGACGGTGACACGCCGTGCGGGATGGTCTTGCTGTCCATCGAATCGGACCCGCTGTTCTGCAACATCGAGACCGACGATCTCTCACTCGCGGCGAACTCGCCATGCCTGCCCGCCGGGAACGACTGGGACAGGACGATGGGGGCATACGATCAGGGCTGCGTGCTGTCGCCGGTCACCGAGACGAACTGGGGTACGATCAAAGCGATGTACCGATAGTCACTACTCGCGAGAGGTCCACGCATGCGCACACATGCAGTGCACACTCCGCTCCACAGAGCCGCCACCCGGCGGGCTCGCTTCGCCACCGTACCCGCGGCGCTCGTCGCGCTGGCGGCGCTTTGTCTCTGCCCTCTCATGACCGGCGCCGCCACCATAACGGTCGATGTCTCCGGCGCCGGCGACCACCTGACGATCCAGGCGGGACTCGACGCGGCCATCGACGGCGACACGGTGCAGGTCGCACCGGGGACCTACACCGGCGGCGACAACCGCAACCTCGACTTCGGGACGAAGAACCTCGTCCTCCAGAGCCAGGGCGGGGCGTCGGTCACGATCATCGATGCACAGGCCGCCGGCGACCGCGTGTTCGACTTCACCGGCACCGGCCAGGACACGAGCTGCGTGATCGACGGCTTCACAATTCGTGGCGGACGTACCACCTTCGAGGACGGGGCGGCCATCCGGTGCGTCGCTTCCGTTCCGAAGGTCGTGAGCTGCCGCTTCGAGGATAACCAGGCGACCGGTGGCGACGGTGGTGCGATCGCGATGTCGAGCGGCGCCCACGCCGTCGTCCGGGACTGCGTGTTCGTTTCGAACGCGGCAACACGCGGCGGAGCGATCCACGCATCAGGCAACAGCAGCCCGAAGCTCAGCGCGTGTCTCTTCCAGGGAAACGCGGCGGCCGACGAGGGCGGAGCATTCTACCTCGGATCCAACTCGGGGATCGCACTCGCCACGGGCTGCGTCTTCCTCGAGAACCACTCGGGCGTCAACGGCGGTGCTATCACATGTGAGGTGGGATCGCTCAACGCCACGGACTGCACGCTCCTCAGGAACACGGCGGACGAGGGCGGCGGGGCGGTCCACGCATCGGAGGGCGCGACCGCGTTCCTTACCAGCTGCACGTTCGTCGGGAACGAGGCCGCGCTGCAGGGTGGATGCCTGCGCGCGTCAGAGAACACCTATTGGTGCGTCCTCTCGCAATGCATTGTCGCATTCACCGGACCCTGCAATCAGAGAACGGTCTACGCCGACGGGACGAGTGCCGTCACGCTCAACTTCTCCTGCGCCTACGGCAACACTCCGGGTGATAATCTCCCCCACAGCCCTGATGACTACTTCATCGCCGACCCGCTCTTCTGCGATGTGACTGCGGACAACCTCACACTCGCCGAGAACTCGCCCTGCCTCCCCGGGAACAACCCATGGGGATTCCTGATCGGTTCGTACGGCGAAGGCTGCACGCTCTCACCCGTCGAGGAGCGCAGCTGGAGCTCGATCAAGGCGATGTACCGCTAACCGGCTGCGTGGCTCACGCCTGCCGTGCACCCGCCCTACGCACCCGTCCGCAACCTCTGACGGCGAAATGCAACTCCTCACCGTACTCGTGCGCCGGATGCTCCCCCCTCCTCAGAGCAATCCACCCAGACAGGCCCAAGAAGCTACCCTGCCAGCGTGCGGTCGAATCTCTCGCGTCGCTTGACTTGGGTCACTTCTTGCTGTAGAGTAAGAGTAGTCATACTTTCTGTGATGAGCCATACTCAGGCCGATGCACAGACCGAGCCGTGGAGGGACCGTGCTCACACCAAGGGCCGTCGATTATCTCGAGACCATCTACCTGCTGTCCCGACGGCACGATACCGTGGGCGTATCGCAGGTGGCGGCCGAACGTGACGTGACGATCCCGACCGCACGGTCCGCCGTGGGCAGACTCAAGACCGGTGGCTACGTCCGCCAGGAGCGCTACGGCAAGCTGGTCCTGACCGAGAAGGGAAGACAGCGCGCGACCGAGGTCTACCGCACGCACAGCGTCCTGTTCCGCTTCCTCCACGATGTGCTGGGCGTTGCAGACGAGCGGGCCGACCATGAGGCGTGCACACTCGAACACGGGCTCTCGCCGGACACCGTCGCGAAGCTCACGATGTTTCTGGAGTCGCGGAAGGACGACACATCATGATCCAGGGAATCGCACTCGCGGTCGTCCTCATCGCGGCGCTCGCGTGGACGGGACGTCGTGTCTGGCTCGGCCTGTCGGCCGCATCGGACCCGACATGCAAACCCTCCGCATGTCGAGGATGCCCGCACGCCTCCAGCTGCGGCGACGAGAAGGAACCCGAACATGACCCGAAGTGAACACCACATCCCGCTGAGCTCCCTCTCCCCCGGTGACGCCGGCATCGTCACCGAGGTCACCGGCGAGGGCGCTTTCCGCAGGCGGCTCCTCGACATGGGATTCGTCGAGGGCGCGTGTGTCCGGGTCATCAAGACCGCTCCGCTTCAGGATCCGATCGAGTACTGCATCGGCGGGACGCACATCACGCTCCGCAAGGCCGAGGCCGCGCTCGTGCTCGTCAACCTCGCTCCTCACCTGAGGACCTGCGGTCCCGGTCGAGGCATGGGGAGAGGCCGCGGACTGCGTCGTGGATTCGGATGGCGTCGCTGGCGGAAGGACTAGGACCGATGCCAGAATCCCGGCGCCTCAGCATCGCCCTCGCGGGCAACCCCAACTCCGGCAAGACGACCATCTTCAATGCGCTGACCGGTGCGCGCCAGAAGGTCGGAAACTGGCCCGGCGTGACGGTCGAACGCAAGACCGGAACACTCAAGTACCGCGGCTACACCATCGAACTCATCGATCTGCCTGGAACCTACAGCCTCACAGCCTACTCGACCGAAGAACTCGTCACGCGGAGCTTCATCGTCGACGAGAAGCCGGACGTTGTCGTCCACGTGGTCGACTCCGGCAACCTCGCGCGAAATCTCTACCTGACCACGCAGCTCCTGGAACTCGGGGTCGACCTCGTGCTCGACCTGAACATGTGGGACGACTTCGAGGACTCGGGTTCCCACCTCGACCTCGAGAAGCTCCACGCGATGATCGGCACGCCTATCGTCAAGACGGTGGCGCATCGCGGCGAGGGCGTCACCGAGCTTCTCGACGCCGCGATCGCACTCATCGAGGACACCGAGGAGCACCACCGGCACGTCCCGGTCTCCTATGGGTCTCACGTCAACGATCTCGTCAGCGAACTCACGGCGCTCCTCGAACAACACCCGGCGCTACTGAAGAACGCGCCGCCGCGGTGGGTGGCCATCAAACTCATCGAGGGCGATGCGGTCGTCGCGGAACTCATCGCCGCCGACACGCCGGAGACGCGCACGATACGCAGGTTCGTCGAGCGGGCGACGCGCCACATCCGCCGAGCCACACGATCCGACCCGGAGAAGGTCATCACGGAGGGCCGCCACGGCTACGTCGAGGGAGCGCTCAAGATGGCGCTCTCCGAGCGGGGTGTCCCCGTCGACCGGATGGAGCGTTCGAGGAACATCGACGCGGTATTCACGGACCGGCTCCTCGGCTACCCGATCTTCCTCGCGTTCGTCTGGCTGCTCTTCCAGGCGACGTTTCGACTCGGCGCCTATCCGATGGCATGGCTCGACGGTCTCGTCTCGCGGTTCACGATGTTCCTCGCCGGCTCGCTCCCTCCGTCGCTTCTGACCGACCTCGTCATCGAAGGCGTGGTCGGCGGCGTGGGATCGGTACTCGTCTTCCTCCCGAACATCATGATCCTCTTCTTCGGTATCGCCATCCTCGAGGACACCGGATACATGTCGCGTGCGGCGTTCCTGATGGATCGACTGATGCACGCGCTCGGACTCCACGGCAAATCGTTCATCCCGCTCCTGATGGGATTCGGGTGTTCGGTCCCCGCCATCATGGCGACGCGAACGCTTGAATCGAAGCGGGATCGCGTCCTCACAATACTGCTCGTCCCTCTGATGTCGTGCAGCGCGAGGCTCCCGGTCTACATTCTGATCGCCGGCGCCTTCTTCGCGGCCCGCGCCGGCACCGTCGTCTTCGCGCTCCACTTCTTCGGTGTGGCCATCGCAGTACTCGTTGGGCGCATCCTCTCGCGCACGATCTTCCGCGCGGCGCCGGAACCGTTCGTCATGGAGCTGCCGCCGTACCGCCTCCCGACGGCGCGCGGGCTGCTCATCCACATGTGGGAGCGCTCTCGCATCTATCTCCAGAAAATGGGCGGGGTCATCCTGGTCGCGTCGGTCCTCCTCTGGTTCCTCGGGACGTTCCCGCGAGCGACCGAGCTCTCCCGTGACTACGACGGCGAGATAGAGCTCCTTCTCGCGGCCGGCGCCACCGAGAACTCCACCATGGTTGAGTCACTTCGCGCAGAACGCGCTGCCGAGGAGCTGTCGCTGACCTACGTTGGGCGCGCCGGCCAGTTCATCGCGCCGGCCATCGCCCCGCTCGGCTTCACGTGGGAGATGGGTGTCAGTCTCGTCACCGGATTCGTGGCGAAGGAGGTTGTGGTCTCGACGCTCGGTGTGCTGTACCATGCTGAGAGTGATGGTGCGGAGTCCGGCCGAACGCTGGCCCGCGCGCTCTCTTCACCGGACAGTGGAATCACCCCGCGCGCCGCCCTCGCGTTCATGATCTTCGTTCTCCTCTACACTCCGTGTATCATCACGGTACTGACCATCTACCGCGAGATCGGCGCGCGATGGATGTGGTTCTCCCTCGTCTATCAGACCGCGCTCGCCTGGATCGTCAGCTTCGCCGCCTACCAGCTCGGCGGCCTCATGGGATTCGCATAGCACAGAACCAAACGGTCACCTCGAAGGAGACAGACATGCTCGAGCGCTGGATCCACTCCACCGTTCCATCTCGTCGCGCGCCCACTGCTCTCGTCATCGTGGCCGCTGCCATCACGGCGACCGTCATCACGATGCTCGCCGCCACGCCGCTGGTCGCGGCTCCCCCTCCTTCGCCTCCCGTTCCGACCGCGCCGGCGACACGCGTCGAGACCGTCGTGGACACGATGCACGGCGTCGTGATCGCGGATCCGTATCGGTGGCTCGAGGACCTCGAGACCGATGAGGTCCAGGCGTGGGCGGACGCGCAGAACGCATACACCGATGCCGTCCTGGGCTCGGTTCCCGTGCGGGATGCGATCGATGAACGGCTTGGCGAGCTCTTCGACATCCCGGCCCTCGGGACGCTCTGGAACCGGGGCGGGCGCCTCTTCTTCACACGGCGGGACCCCGAGAATGAGCAGATGGTCCTCTACGTGCGCGACACATACGAAGACGTGCCGCGCGTCGTCGTCGATCCCGATGCGCTCGGCGACGGCGTTCCGGTCAGCCTGGACTGGTGGTTCCCGTCGCACGACGGGGGTCTACTCGCGTACGGAACATCGGAGAGCGGAAGCGAGATGAGCGTACTGAGGATCCTCAATATCGACACGCTTGAGCACCTTGAGGATGAGATCCCGAGGACGCGCGCGGCCAGCCTCGGGTGGGAGCCCGACGGCAGCGGCTTCTACTACTCACGCTTCCCCGCCCCCGGCGAGGTGCCCAACGAGGAGCTCTTCCATCACCGCACCATCTACCACCACACGCTCGGTGACGACCATATGGACGACCCGCTCGTCTACGTCCACCCGGACAACATGTACGCATGGCCGTCCTGCTCGATCTCGGACGACGGACGCTTCCTGTTCGTCTACATCTACGAGGGCGCGGCGACCAACGATATCATCGTGAAGGACCTCGAGGCCGGCGGCGATTTCGTGCCCGTCGTCGCCGACGCCGACGCGCGCTCGTACGGCCCGGTCATCGGCACCGACATGTTCCTCCTCACGAATCTCGATGCCCCGAACGGACAGGTGTTCAGGATCGACCTCACCCGGCCCGACCGAGACAACTGGGAACTGATCATCCCGGAGGGACCGCACTCGATCAGACAGGTCGCCGACATGGGAGACCGGCTGTTCGTGCTCTTCCTCGAGGACGCGCACTCGGTCATGCGGGAGTACTCCACCGATGGCGAGCTGCTCCGCGAGGTCCCGCTTCCGAAGCTCTCATCGGTCGCGGACTGGACGGGCGAGTGGGGTGAGGACGACGTGTTCCTCAATATGACCTCCTTCCTCATGCCGCCGACCGTCTACCGCTACTCGATCGCGACCGGCGAGATGGCCGAGTACATGACGGTCGGAACGACGATCGATGCGACCCCCTACATGACCGAACAGGTCTGGTACGAGTCGAAGGACGGGACGCCCGTCTCCATGTTCGTCGTCCGCCCGAAGGACATCGAACTGGACGGATCGAACCCGACCATCCTCTCCGGTTACGGCGGATTCGCCTCGCCGATCACGCCGGGATTCACGCGAAACAGGTTCTTCTGGATGGAACAGGGCGGGATCTTCGCCACGCCGAATCTGCGCGGCGGGAACGAGTACGGCGAGAGCTGGCATCGCGACGGCATGCTCGAGAACAAACAGAACACGTTCGATGACTTCATCGCGGCGGCCGAGTGGCTTGTCGAGAACGGCTACACGACGCCCGGGAAGCTCGCGGTCTGGGGTGGATCGAACGGAGGGTTGCTCGTCGGCGCCTTCGTTGCGCAGCGCCCGGAGCTCGCCGCCGCCGCCATCTGTGACGTCCCGCTCCTCGATATGGTGCGATACCACCAGTTCTACGGCGCCATGATCTGGACGCCCGAGTACGGCAACCCGGATGTGCCAGAGGAATTCGAGTACCTCTACGAGTACTCGCCCTACCACAACATCGATGAGACGACGGCACACCCGGCCGTCTACTTCACCGCCGGCGAATCGGACTCGCGGGTTCATCCCTCACACGCCATGAAGATGACCGCTCGGCTCCAGGCGCTCGCAGCGAGAACCGCGGCGGGCGGAACCGATGCCGGAGCCGCGGCGGGAGCGACGGCTCCGCCGGCGCGCCCCATCATCCTCAGACTCGAACGCCAGGCGGGACACGGGCTTGCGGCGAGGATGAGCCGCGTCCGTGAGCAGTACGTCGACTACTACGCATTCCTCATGTCCCAGCTGGGGATGATCGAGTAGCGCGCAGCACACGCAGTGACATGCGACAACACCAGCGGTCGAGCATCTCCGCGCTCGACCGGCCACCAGAGGGGGTGGATATGAACATCAACATCCTCCCTATGACGCTCGACGATCACCGTGAGGTGGTCGCGCTCTGGGAGCGCTCCGAGGGCGTCGGCCTCTCGGATGCGGACAAGCCGAACGGTCTTGAGCTGTTCATCGAGCGCAATCCAGGGCTGTGCTTCATCGCTCGGGACGGTGACGATCTCGTCGGCGCGGTTCTCTGCGGTCACGACGGAAGGCGTGGCTACATTCACCATCTCGCTGTCGCGAAGACGCACCAGCGGGCCGGCCTCGGAAGCGCTCTGACGGACCGGTGTCTCGACGCGCTTAGGGAGATCGGCATCGACAAGTGTCATCTGTTCGCGTTCAGAAGCAACCAGGGCACGCTGGATTTCTGGCGCAAGGCCGGGTGGTTCGAACGCGCGGAGCTGACGATCATGTCGAAGTACACGACGTGACGCATCCGGAGTCCGCGTCGAGCGACCAGCTCCCTCGACCGACTGGTACTCTCGACGACCTGCTGGTACTCTCGACGACCTGCTGGTACTCTTGACTGACTCTTGCGCGCCGGACCGTCCGCCGATAGAATGAGCTGACCATCGCTCACACCTCACAGGAGTGCGTGCGTGCGCTACGCCTACGTCGTGTTCGATAACGTCGCGCGGACACGCGGACTGAAGACCGGATGGGGATTCGCGGCCGTCGTGTTCGGCTACGGCCGTCGCATCCTCTTCGACACAGGCGCGAGCCCGGACAAGCTCCTCTCCAACATGATCGCGCTGCGGGTCTCGCCGTCCGAGGTCGATGCCGTCGTTATCTCGCACACGCACGACGATCACATGGGTGGTCTGATGGGATTCCTCAGAGCGAACCATCGGATCGAGGTCTTTCTGCCGGAGGGTGTGAAACCGGAGCAGATCGAACAGGTGGAGCGGACGGGCGCAACGCCCGTGATCGTCGGCAGCGGCGGGGAGATCGCCCCGGGTGTGTCGACCACCGGCGTGATCGGCGGACGCCTGGCGGAACAGGCACTCGTCCTGGAGGGTGACGGAGGGGCGACGCTCGTCACCGGATGCGCCCATCCGGGCCTCGACGTGCTCGTCGAGACGGCGGGCGAGCAGCTCGGTGTCTCGGTCCGGCTCGTCATCGGCGGGTTCCACCTCAAGCGCCACGGCAGGAAAGCGGTCGTTGAACTCGCCGAGAAGCTCCAGCGACAGGGGGTCGAACTCCTCGCACCATCGCACTGCACGGGCGAGAGAAGCTCCCTGATCCTCGCAGAGGCGTTCGGCGATGGTTACGTCGCGAGCGGGCTTGGAACACGAATCCCCCTGCTGTAGAGTCGCGGCAGAGCGCGAAGGAAGCGAGAGACGACATCTGGAGCACGATGAGCCGTGCTCCCCCACTGCGCAAGACCGGCGGCCGCTCCGAGCCGCCGGTCGGCAACAGAGACGGAGGTCGCGTGCTCGTTCTGGCAATCCTGGTGGGCGGCATCATCATGGCCGTCCTGGGTGAGATCCCGATCATCGGCCCGGTGATCGCCGGGTTCGTGGCTGGTGTGATGGCCGGGGGTGTTGCCCGCGGCGCGCTGGCCGGGTTTCTGAGCGGCACGTTGCTTGCGGTGCTTGCGACGCTCATCCTGGCCACGACCGGAATCGTCATCGGCGGGATCGTCATGGGACCCACAGGGGCTGCCGCGGGTGGGCTTGCCGGGGCCGTCACAGGTGGCGGCTTCATCATCGCCCAGCTCTATTTCGGCATCTTCGGAATGGTCGGCGGCGTCATCGGCGGCGCGCTGAAGGAACGCTAGCGAACGGAGGCGCGAGAGGTGTCGAAACTCCGGCGTGAGCTCACACTGCTCGACGTCTTCTGTATCGCGAGCGGAGCGATGATCAGCTCCGGGCTGTTCGTGCTGCCCGGCATCGCGTTTGCGAAGGCGGGACCCGCCGCGGTTCTGGCGTACCTCCTCGCAGGCGTGCTCATCGTCCCGACGCTTCTGAGCAAGGCCGAGCTCGCCACTGCCATGCCCAAGGCGGGCGGAACCTACTTCTACATCGAGCGAAGCCTGGGGGCTGCGTTCGGGACCATCGGTGGAATGGCCTCCTGGCTCTCTCTGTCGCTCAAGTCGGCGTTCGCTCTCGTGGGAATGGGATCGTTCGCCGCACTCCTCTTCCCCGACATCTCTATCTGGCAGATCAAGGCGATCGCCGGCGGACTCTGCGTCATATTCGTGCTCATCAACCTCGTCGGCGCGCGACACGCCGGTCGATTTCAGTCCGTTCTGGTCGTCGGGCTGCTTGCCACCATCGCCTACTACCTCACGGTCGGCCTCCCGCAGGTCGACGTCACGCGGTTCGCGCCGTTCATGACCAAAGGCAGCGGCGCGCTCTTCGCAACCGCCGGACTCGTGTTCGTCTCGTTCGGAGGCCTCACGAAGATCGCCGGTGTGGCCGAGGAGGTGAAGAACCCGGGACACAATGTCCCGCTCGCGATGTTCCTCGCCTTCGGGGTCGTTACGACCCTGTACGTGCTCGCCGTGTTCACGACCGTCGGTGTTCTTGATGCCGGCACGCTTTCCGGACTGCACACGCCGCTCTCGACGGCGGCCTCGGCTGTCGCCGGCGCTCCGGGGCTGATCATTCTCACCATCGCCGCCCTCATCGCGTTCTCGACGACGGGCAATGCGGGCATCCTCTCGGCCTCGCGAACACCGATGGCGATGAGCCGCGACCGCCTCCTCCCCTCGGTTCTCGGGCGGGTCAACAAGCGATACGGCACACCTCACATCGCCATTCTCCTCACCGGTATCTTCATGGTCTCGGTTATCGCCTTCCTCGACCTCGAGACGCTGGTCAAGACGGCGTCGACCATGATGATCCTCCTGTTTCTCCTCGTGAACGTCTCGGTCATCATAATGCGCGAGAGCCGGATTCAGGGCTACCGACCGACATTCCGCTCGCCGCTCTATCCGTGGGTGCAGGTGGCCGCGATCCTGGTCTATGCGTTCCTGCTAGTTGAGATGGGGACCATCCCGCTCGCCATCGCGGGGGGCTTCTTCCTTGTGAGCCTGCTCTGGTACTTCCTGTACGCTGGAATCCACGAGACGCGCGACTCGGCTCTCATCCAGGTCGTCCAGCGTATCACGTCACGCGAACTCGGAACGTCGACGCTCGAGACCGAACTCCGCGGCATCCTTCAGGAGAGGGACAGCATCGTCGAGGACCGGTTCGACTCGCTCATCAAAGCGAGCACGGTCATCGATATCGATCAGGCGGAGGGAGTCATCGCGTTCTTCGAGCGAATCTCGAAGATCCTGGGGATCCAGCTCAACATGGCGGCGGACGACATTTTCGAGCTTCTGAAACGAAGAGAGGCGGAGTCGACAACAGCGCTCCGCCCCGGCCTTGCCATCCCCCACATCGTCGTCGATGGGGAGGGTGTCTTCAGTATCCTGCTCGCTCGGTCCAAGCCCGGGATCTCGTTTGACGATGAGATGCCGCCGGTCCACGCTGTCTTCGTCCTGATGGGATCGCGCGACGAGCGCAATTACCACCTTCGCGCGCTCATGCACATCGCCCAGATCAGTCAGGCACCGGACTTCGACGAGCGGTGGGCGAAGGCGCGCAACCCCGAGGAGCTCAGGAACATCATCCTCCTCGGGAAGCGCCGCCGCGATGTCGAGTAGCCGGCCCTACCATCAGCCGCGCCTCGACCGCTCGACCTAGTCGCCCTTCGCCGGCCTGTCAGTGCGACCCTCCGGCCTGTCCCTGCGACTCTCCGGCCTATCCCTGCGACTTTCCGGCCTGTCCCTGCGACTCTCCGGCGTGTCGCTCCGACGCTCGGGCTTTCTCCCGTCCGTCCGCCTCGGCGGCTGCTTCCGCTTCCCGCCGTCTCCGTCCGCGCTGCCCGACGGCTTCCCGGGCGAGTTCTTCGGTGAACGCTTCGGCGGACTCCTGCGCTCTCGTTTCGGTGTCGACCTCGCGCTGGTCTGGTTCTTCTCCAGGGCGCTCGTCTGAACGGCGGATGTCTCGATGACATGCTCGCCGTCATTGAGAGCCACGCGGTTCCTGCCGCCGTGCTTCGCCTGATACATCGCCATGTCGGCGAACGAGACGAGTTCCTCCGGCGTCGAGGCTCTCACGACCGGCCACGAGGCCGCACCGACGCTGACGGTGACGGAGAGCGTCTGGCCGCCCCACTTGACCTTCGTGCTTGCGATCAGTCTGCGCACGCGCTCGGCCATCGCCGCCGCGTCGTTCAGGCCCATCCCCGGCGTCACGACCGCGAGCTCCTCGCCGCCGTATCGGAAGGCCACGTCGCCGGAGCGTATGCTGTCCTCGATGACACGGCTCACCGCGACCAGCACCGCGTCGCCCGCGTCGTGTCCGAATGTGTCGTTGAAATCCTTGAACCTGTCGATGTCGATCATCATGACGCTCACCGGCACGCCGTGCCGCACGGAGCGAGAGAACTCCTCGCTCAGCCTTCTCATGCCGAAGCGCCGATTGAGCAGACGCGTCAGCTCGTCGATCGCTGCGAGGTCCTCAACCTTGCGGTGCATGATGGCGGTCGCCAGATACGGAGCCGACTGCTTGCGCATCGTCTCGAGCAGCGCCTTCTGGTCGCCATCGAGCTCCCCCTTCGCGCAGGAAAGCGCGACGAGGCCGACGACCCGCTGCTCCGCCATGAGCGGCACCAGCCCGATCGACTTCGGTCTCATCCCTCCGAAGGGCGTGGAGGTGTTGAACCACGAGAACCCGTCACGCTCCGGTACGATATGAAGTGGATTGCCGGTCGAGAGCGCGCGACTCGTCAGTCCCTGGGTCGCATCGAGAACGTGCGGGAGCTTGTCCGTAACATCGATGCCGAAGGTCTGCATGAGCTCCATGCGGGAACCGGTGTCGGCATAGAGCACGCCGGCGTTGGCGCCGCAGATGCCGGCGAGTCCCTTGAGGATCTTTTCGGTCACGAGTTCGAGGTCCATCGTGCCGGAGAGCTCGGTCAGCAGCGCGCGCGTTGTGCTCTCGACCGAGATGCGGCGGCCGATCGCCTCCGCCATCCCGTTGAACGCGGTCGCCATCTCACCGATGAGATCATCGCTCAGCACCGGCAGCATGCAGTCGTCGGCACACTCACCCCCCGTCCCCTCCGCATGCGCCACCGACTCGTTGATGTGGGTCATTCCATCGACGACCCTGCGCATCTCCCGCGTCACGAAGATCCGGAAGAGCATGAAGTTCGCTGCGCCGACCGTCAGACCGGCGCCAAGACACATCGCGAAGAAGCGCACCGACATCGCCTCGGACGACCCGAGTGTCCACGACGCGAACGGCGGGAAGAGGATCCCGACACCGATACCGAACGAGATCATGGAGGCGAGAAGCTCCCGAAAGACGCTCCGGCGTCTCCGCGCGAACACCGTCCGGCCGCGACCGGACACGGGACCGTTACTCATGACTGGTTCCCCCTTCAGGAATCGCAAGGATGCACCCTCTTACCCCGGTAGAATGCAAGACATGTGCCACCGTCTGTGTGACCGGCGTCCGGTGTGGTGACGCGGGAAACCCGCGTACATGGGCCCGTTCCTGCTGGAACCGTCACTCCGGGGGCGGTATGATGGGCAGTCGACATGCAGAGCGCATCCCGGTGCCCCCGGGTACGCTCTGGCCGCCCGGTCCGATCAGCCTGCTCGAGGAGGCTTGACAGATGCGTATCGCCATCGCCCAGCTCAACCCAACCGTCGGAGACTTCTTCGGGAATCTCGCGAAGATCGAGCAGGCCCTTGAGTCCTCGGCCGTGGCCTCTCCCGAGTTGATGGTGCTCCCGGAGCTCTTCCTCACCGGGTACCCGCCGCAGGACCTTCTCGAGCGCGACTGGTTCATCGACGCGGCTGAGCACGCGCTCGACCGGCTCGAGGGCATCTCAGCACGGTATCCTCGGACCGCCATTCTCGTCGGCACGATACGCCGTACCGGGACGATCATCGGGAAGGGGCTTCACAACTCCGCGGTGCTCGTTCGCTCCGGCACAGTTCAGGCAACCGTGCACAAGACGCTGCTTCCGACCTACGACGTGTTCGATGAGGCACGCTACTTCGATCCGGCGGTCTCGTCGGAGGTCATCGAGCTCAACGGTCGGCGGCTCGGAGTCACGATCTGCGAGGACGCCTGGAACGACCCCTCGCTCTGGCGCACGAGCATCTACGGCGCCGACCCGGTCGCGGAGCTCGCCGCGCAGGGCGCCTCCGTTCTCATCAACCTGTCCGCGTCGCCGTTCTATGCGGGGAAGGATGCGGTCCGCTACCACCTGATGTCGAGCCACGCGAAGCGACACGGCTGCCCGGTCGTCCTGGTCAATCAGGTCGGCGGGAACGATGAGCTCATCTTTGATGGCCGCAGCCTCTGTGTCCGACCCGACGGCGCACTCGCCGCCTACCTCCCCGCCTTCGAGGAAAGCGTGCAGGTCATCGACATCGGTACTGGCGTGACGAGCACGGCTGATGCCGCGGGCGCGGCATCGCGCACAGGCGCGGCATCACCTACGGGCGCGGCATCACCTACGGGCGCGCCATCACCCTCGGGCGCAGCGTCGCCGTCTATCGCGTTCGAGCCTGACGATACCATCGCCTCGGTTTGTCGGGCACTCGTTCTCGGACTTCGTGACTACGTCACGAAGTGCGGGTTCGAATCGGTCCTCGTTGGTCTCTCGGGTGGCATCGACTCGGCCGTCGTCTGCGCGCTGGCCGCCGAGGCTGTAGGGCCGAGGAACGTACTCGGCGTCACGATGCCGTCACCGTACTCGTCGGAGGGCAGCGTGAGAGACTCCGAGACCCTGGCGTCAAATCTCGGCGTCCGCCTTGAGACGATACCGATCGGCGACACGCTCGCCGCGTACCGGGGTGCGCTCAGGAAGCAGCTCGGCGGCGAAGGCGTGACCCTCACAGAGGAGAACATCCAGGCCCGGATCCGTGGCAACATCCTGATGGCGATCTCGAACGAGACGGGTGCGCTTCTGCTCTCCACGGGAAACAAGAGCGAGGTCGCGGTCGGTTACTGCACGCTCTACGGGGATATGAGCGGCGGGCTCTCCGTGATCGCCGACGTCCCCAAGACGATGGTTTACGAGCTCGCGCGGCACATCAACGAGGGCGGCGAGACCGTTCCACAGTCGACGATCGACAAGCCGCCGTCGGCGGAACTGAGACCCGACCAGCTCGACCGGGACAGCCTCCCGCCGTACGACATCCTCGACGAGATTCTCGACCTCTATGTCGATCAGGGCGCATCGCCAAGGGATATCGTTTCAAACGGTATCGACCGAGAGACGGTCGAATGGGTCGTTGCCGCCGTGAATCGCAACGAATACAAGCGGAGGCAGGCTGCCCCCGGGCTCAAGGTGACCAGCAAGGCCTTCGGGACGGGCCGGCGCATGCCGATCGCGGCGAAGTACGACCCCTGGAGCGAGTAGAGAGACACGTCGATACGGCGGGGACGGGTCCGGCAGCAGGACCCGCGCACCGCGCCACACCACGCACCGGAAGGGATATGCATCGTGAGAGATACAAGACTTGAGAAGTTCGCGAAGGTCCTCGTTCACTACTGTCTCGGAGCCGAGAAGGGCGACGCCATGCTCATCCGCGGCGAGTCCATCGCCGCGCCCCTCATCCACGAGGTCTACGCGGAGGCGCTTCGCGCCGGAGCGCACCCCATGCTCCGACTCGCACTTCCGGGCATGAGCGAGACCTTCTACAACACGGCGAAGAAGCATCAGCTGACCTATCAGAGTCCGTTCGCGCAATATGAGATCGAGAACATCGACAAGCTGATGTCGATCCGCGCGACCGAGAACACGAAGGATCTCTCGAACATCGACCCGAAGACGCAGGCCGTCGCCCGCAAGTCGCAGACGAAGTGGATGCAGACGTTCCGCGATCGCTCCGCCGCGGGCGACCTGAGATGGTCGCTTACCCAGTTCCCGTGCAGCGCCTACGCGCAGAACGCCGAGATGTCGATGTCGGACTACGAGGACTTTGTTTTCCGCGCATGCATGCTCCACAGGAAGGACCCTGTTGCGGCGTGGCGCTCCGTTCACCGCAAGCAGGCGAAGTTCTGCAAGCGGCTCAATCAGGCGAAGAAGCTTCGCATCGTCCGCGAGGGCACGGATGTCTCGATGAGCATCGCGGGGCGAACGTGGATCAACAGCGACGGGCGAACGAACATGCCGTCGGGCGAGGTTTTCACCGGTCCGGTCGAGGACTCCGTTGAGGGCAAGATCCGCTACTCCTTCCCCGCCATCTGGGGCGGCCGCGAGGTCCACGGCATCGAGCTGACCTTCAAGAAGGGCAAGGTCGTCAAGGCGACGGCGGAGAAGGGCGAGGACTTCCTCCACGCCACACTCGACACCGACGAGGGCGCGAGGTTCGTCGGCGAGGTCGCCGTCGGCACGAACTACAATATCCAGAAGTTCACGAAGAACATCCTGTTCGACGAGAAGATCGGCGGAACCGTCCACATCGCGGTCGGCGCGTCGTATCCGCAGACCGGCGGGAAAAACAGCTCGAGCGTTCACTGGGACATGATCACCGACATGCGCCACGGCGGCCGCATCTACGCGGACGGGAAGCTCATCTACAAGGACGGCCAGTTCATCCTGAGCTAGACCCCCGAACGACGGACAACGAACTCGGCAGCAGCTCAGAACGGAGGACACCGGTGCGAGACGAGAGATACACGAAGCTGGCGGAGGTACTGGTCAACTACTCGGTCGCGATCGAACGGAAGCAACTCGTCCAGATCAGCGGCCCGACGCTGGCGGAACCCCTGATGACCGAGGTCTACCGCGCGGTGCTCAAGGCGGGCGGCCACCCCGCAACGCGTCCGTACTTTCCGGGGCACAGTGAGATATTCTACGCCCTGGCGAAGAAGCATCATCTGGAATATGTCAGCCCGCTCTCGAAGTTCGAGACCGAGAGGGTGGACCGGTTCATCACGATCTGGGGTGACGAGAACACCAGGGCGCTCTCGAACGTCGACCCCGAGAAGCAGAAACTGCGGAGCCGGTCGAACCGGGAGCTCTTCCACCGGTTCCTCGAGCGCGAGTCCGCCGGCGAGATCAAGTGGGTCGGGACGCAGTTCCCGTGCAACGCATCGGCTCAGGACGCCGAGATGTCGCTCACGGAGTACGAGGACTTCGTGCTGAACGCGTGCCTGGTCAACCTCAAGGACCCGATCGCCGCATGGCGCAAGATCCACAACAAGCAGAAGAGGATCTGCAACCGCCTCAACAAGGCGAAGACCATCCGAGTCGTTGCGAAGGACACGGATCTCAAGATGAAGGTGACGGGGCGCAAGTGGATCAACTGTGACGGCCAGGCCAACATGCCGGATGGTGAGATCTTCACGGGTCCGATCGAGAACTCGGTCGAGGGGAAGATCGCCTTCTCCTTCCCCGCATGCTACTCCGGCCGTGAGGTCCACGGCGTTCGTCTCACGTTCAAGAAGGGGCGCGTCGTCAAGGCAACGGCCGACAAGGGCGAGGACTTCCTTCACGCGATGCTCGACACGGACGATGGCGCGCGCCGGGTCGGCGAGTTCGCCATCGGCACCAACTACAACGTGCAGAAGTTCACGAAGAACACGCTCTTCGACGAGAAGATCGGTGGGACCATCCACATGGCGCTCGGCGCGTCGCTCCCGGAGTCCGGCGGCGTCAACGAGTCGGGCATCCATTGGGACATCGTCAACGATCTCCGCGAAGGCGGAACCATCTACGCCGACGGCAAGATCGTCCACAGAGACGGCAAGTTCAAGCTCTAGCGGCTGGAGGCGGAATCTACTCCCCGGAGGGATGTCCCTCCGCGGAACGGAGGCAAGTCTGCAAGGAGGTATCGCAGTGCAGTTCCTCGAAGCCATAGATCGAGAAGCGATCGCGCAGTGGCTCATGACGAGCGGCATCCGGATCTTCGGGATCGTCGTCGGAGCCTACATCCTCACCAGGATCATCGACGGGGTCACCAGACGCGGCGAACACATGTTCGACGACGACGACCCGACGACGATGAACGAGCGCGAGAAGCGGGCAGCGACGCTCGGCAGGGTCATTCGGAACGCCGGACGCATCGTGGTCTGGTCCGGTGCTCTCCTGATGATCACGAAAGAGCTGGGGATTGACATCGGACCGCTCCTCGCCGGTGTCGGAATCGTCGGTATCGCCATCGGTTTCGGGGCCCAGTCGCTCGTCAAGGACCTGGTCGCCGGCTTCTTCATCCTCTCCGAGAACCAGTTCGGCGTCGGCGACGTCATCGAGGCGGCCGGACACGCCGGGCTCGTCGAGAGGATCACACTCCGGGCGACGACCCTGCGGGATCTCGAGGGGAAGGTGCACATCATCCCGAACGGCACGATCGAGGTCGTCACCAACATGACGAAGGAATGGTCCAGGGCGATGCTGGATGTCGGCGTCGCCTACAAGGAGGACGTGGATCACGTCATGGAGGTACTCAAAGAGATCGGCGAGGGGCTTGAGAAGGACGACGAGTTCGGGCATCTCATTCTCGAGCCGCTGGCGATCCTCGGCGTCAACAGCTTCGGTGATTCATCGGTCGATATCCGCGTGATGTTCACGACGCAACCCCTTCAGCAGTGGACCGTCGGCCGTGAGTTCCGGCGGCGTATCAAGAACACGTTTGATGCGAAGGGTATCGAGATCCCGTTCCCGCACCGGACGGTCTATCTCGGGGAGGGCTCTCCCATGAACGGGCGGCTCAGCGTGCGGCTCGCGGGAGACAATGGGGATGTCCCCCAGGTGCCGCCCGCCGAAGACAGTAAGAACATGCAGCCCAAAGCGACGGAGCCGTCCGGCGGTCTTACGCCTGAGGACTGACGGACGCACTGCGATGGAGGCACGAAATGTTCGACAGGATTCTCGTGGCGGTTGACGGTTCGAGCAGTTCGGATCTCGCGGTCCGGGCGGCGGCGGAGCTCGCCGTCGCCCATCGGTCCAAACTCGTCGCGTGTCACGTCTTCTATCTCCCCGAGCACTACCGCGATGATCTCGTCGG
>Ga0180435_10000802_pt1 | contig 33018 bp, 29 predicted proteins | sample SS_ome_3_FD_132467 | JGI IMG/M metagenome (GOLD analysis project Ga0180435, IMG submission 132467) | Hypersaline lake sediment archaeal communities from the Salton Sea, California, USA - SS_3_S_1 metaG | ecosystem: Environmental > Aquatic > Non-marine Saline and Alkaline > Hypersaline >... | reverse complement strand
TCAGCAGCTTCTCATCACCCAACAGCGACATACTCCCGTGCCCCGTGTAGACGAGCACACCCGAACCCTCAGCCAGCCACTGCAGCACGCTGGCCCGCGCATCGCGCTCTCCGGCATCGACGACCCCATCCGGTGTCCGAATCTCACCCAGCTGGTCGGTCAAGCCGCCAAAGGCCTTCTCGTCGTCCCGCACCAACAACAGACGCTCGCTCGGCTCCCAAGAAAGTGTCTTGGCGACCACCGCCTCCAGCTCGACCACGCGCTCGACGGGCAGCCGTCCCACGGCCACCAGCGGGCTCTCGGTGCCACCGGTCGCCAGCGCGTAGTCCGATGGCGTCGCGCCCACGTGCGATGTGCGCGCCCACGCAGTGGGTATCCCACGCGTCTCCCGATCCCACAGGGAGCCGGGATGTGGAGAGGCGTCACCCACCAGCAATAGGTACGCCAGGTTGCCCTGGTCCGCCAGATCCCGCACCATCACCTGAATCGCCCCGGCATCGGGGTAGCCGTGCCCAAAGGTATCGTAGAGGCTCTCGGGGGTGATGATCTCGGCGACATGTCCCTGTGCCCGACGCGCCTCGATCAGCGGGCCCAGCGCCTCATGGAAATCCTCATCAGCCACCGCCAGATAGGTCACCGAGGACAGCGCGGTCGCCGGCACGATCCTCCGCTCTCGCACCATGTCGGGCTCCGGTGCCGACCACGGCACGCCGACCCATCCCTCGGACCCCGCTGTCCCTCCAATCGAGACCCACCCGGCCTGCTCACGGGGTGCGGCGAAGGCCACGCGCCCGTCCCCCTGGGTGAACACGGCCACCAGGTCCTCGACATCCGTCCCATCCGCCCCCGCGAGGCACACACGGTCGGCAGACTCGGGGCGCCATCGCACCCACCCGTCCGGTTCGACGGACAGGTATCTCTGCCACGCGACGGCAACCTCATCCAGCCAGGTCAGCTCCACCGGGGCCTCGGTCCCACCGGGCGCGAGAAGACCCAGCGTGTGCCCATCCGAGCTCGCATTCGGCACCGTCACCGCCCAAGTCTCCAAGCGATCTCCGTCCCACAAGTGATCGTCGACCACCTCACCATCCCAGAGAATCTGCAGGCGGTGATCGGGCTCTTGCGGCATCGAGCTCTGCCCCCAGACAGTGAAATCCACCTGGACCGGGGTGCCGGGCACGACATCCGTGAGGGGCAGCGTCACGGTGACGCCGGCCACGGGTCGCAGCGACGTCCACAGCCACGTCGATCCCGCCGGTGCCGTCGAGCGGAAGACCGTGTCGGGCCCCACCGTCACCTCATCCACGGTGGTCGTCCGGCAGGTACCATCAGCCGCCGCTTCCTCTTGTGACAGCGCGATGGACTCCCCGCGATCGCCCACGGTCACCACGTAGCTGCCGCCGGGTGCCAAGGGGGTCTCCCTCCTTGGCGGAGGCAAGAGAAGCCCCCAGCCCTCGGGAGACTCCTGCCACAGCGCCGGGATAGCCGCGTCGCCCTCTCGTACGCTGATCTCGTCGCGATTCATCGCTGCGGGGTCGTAGCCCTGACCTCGCCACCACGCCGGTCCCAGCCAACGAGGCGTGCCGTCACGCACCAACACAGTCCACGCCGACGCCGGGGATGCCGATCCACGATCAACCACTCGCTCCGGACCCGCAGTCGCGCACCCGGCCAGGAGGCTCAGGCAGAGGACCGACTCGAAGAGGACGACGACGCGGGATCGGTTCATCCACGTCGCCAGAGCCAGACACCGCCGCCAAGCAGGCTCACGCCCGCCAGCCCAGCGAGGACGAAGAGCCAGACCGGGAGGCGACGAGCCACCACCACGCCCTCCACCAGGGCGCCGTCGGAGGAGGCCGCCTTCCCTCGGCTAACGGGGAGTGGCGTGGGTGTCAGGGTAGCCGGAAGGCCCACCGGCGACACAGGCGTGTCGACTGACGACTTCCCCGGACCGACACCCGGCGGGCCATCGTCGGTAGCCGTGGGCCTGAGGGTCCGCCGGACGGCGACCACCGTCGGCCGGGCCGTGGCGATCACCGGCTCGGGTGTCGGCGCACTCGTGGGCTCGTCGGTCTGCTGCGGTGGTGGCGTGGGCGTCGCCAGTAGCGAGGGGCTGAGCGTTCGAGTGGGGCCGGGAGCCTCGCACCACCCGGTCACGGAGACCCCGATGGAGAAATCCTCCACCGTGCCATCCAGATAGGTGACGGAGAGTACGTAGGTCTGGTCCTCACACGGGCAATAGGCCATCCCGCCGTCGCCGGTCACCGCCTCGTCGTTGAAGAAGACTGCCTGGACGTTCTCGGTCTGCCACTGGACCGTCGTGCAGTCACCGGCGTCAACGTGATCCGGCTCAGCCCAAAAGCGCACGTCGGGGTTGGGCAACGGGGTCGGCGTGTGTGTCGCCGTGGGCTCCGGGGTCTGCGTGTCTGGCGGCGGCGTCGTGGTCGGCGGATCGAGGGCTGCAGAGAGTGGCCCTACCAGCTCGCCGGGGCTGCCGTCGGCGGGGACATCCTGTACCTTATAGTGGTAGGTGATGCCCGGCGTGACCTCGACATCGACATACTCGTAGAAGGCGCCGATCCCGAAGTCTTCGCTGGGGATGAACTGCTCGGCCGGCTTGTCGAGGGGCAGTCTGAGGTAGCCGTCGCTGTGGGTCTCGCTGCGCCAGACGTAGAAGCCCAGGTTGCCGATCTCGCTGGCGGTCTCCCAGTAGGCGAAGATCTCCTCCTCGCCCGCCTCCACCTCGAAGCCGGCGATGGTGACCGCCGCCAATGCGGCCGCTGCCGCGATGAGCAGCAGACCGAACGCTGCTATGCCACCAACCGCCACGCGGCTGCCCGAAGACCTACCGCGCGGCGTAGGATAGGCCTCCGGTGGCGTGTGAGTCATCTGACATCTGAGCCAGTCCGGCATCACCACTCTCCGGCCCGGGCACTGGTTCGGCGGCAGTCGACAATGCCGGCCCGTCCCGCGCCGTCTCTACGCGGAAGTCTCGCCCTGGCGCCACCATTCTAACACGAATACAACCATCGTACTCATCATCACCCCCACCGCCAGACCGATCGCCGTGTTGAGCATCTTGCTGGGTGAGGCAGGGTCATCCGGCACAGCGGCGTAGCTGGCCAGGACCACGCGACCCTGTTCATCGGCCGCCGCGATCTGGCTCTCGGTCAGCTTGCGGGTGAGCAGCGTGTAGGTGTCGCGCGCCAGGTCGCGGGCAATCGTGAGACGGCTCAGCTCTGTCTCCTCACCCTCCAGCTCACGCTGCAGCACCAGAATCTGGGGTTCCAGCGCAGCGATCTCGCCCTCGATGTCGGTCACGCGCTCCCCCAGCGTCACCAGGAGCTCGTCCAGGAGCTGGATCTGTTCCGCCAACGTCGCGTCCGAGAGCGTGTCCCGAGACGTGATCTGCAGCTCGATGGGCATGCTGGTCTGGGCATTGAACGAGCGCACCTGCAGCGAGAGCGCCGTCAACCGGTCTCCGAAGGTGACGCGATAGCCGGCCGGCTGGGCCTGCATCTGCGACCGCAGGTCTCGGATGTCGCGGGTGAGATTGTCGATACTACGCAGTTGCTTGAGATACTGGTCCTGCGTGCCTAGCCGGATCGAGACCTTGTTCTGGAGGATGGAGATCGGGTTCGTCCCCTGGAAGGCCACCACCGCCGACTCTGCAGCATCGAGCTCGACCTTAGTAACGGCCAGCTGCTCACTCACAAAGGCAAGGTCCTCGCCGGAACTACCGTAGATCTCGTTCACACGGTCGACCAACACCTCAGCCCAGGCGTTGGCTACATCGGCCGCCAGGGTGCCGCTCTTCAGCTTGACAGTCAGCCTCAGCAGGCTGTCGTCGGACCCGCTCTCCGCCTCGACCACCTTGCCCAGAGCGTGCCAGCTCTCCATCGCCTCCGGCCTCTCCGTCAGCCCGTCCCACAGCGCAAGGAGCACGTCGTCGCTGGTCGCCAGATCGGTGTAGACCTTGTAGCTCGGAAGCTCATCGGTGGTCTCAAATCTCTCGTCGAGCCGCACGCTGTAGCGCTCATCGGTGATGGCGACCAACGCGGCAGTCTCATACGAAGGCGGCAGCATCAGGCTCACGACCAGGGCGGCGACGCCGCAGACCACGGCCGACAGCCCGATCCAGAGCCAGTTGCGGAACAGCGTCCTGACGTAGACACGCAGGTCGATCTCTTCGTAGGCGAGTTGATCCATCCAGTTATCTCCACGGAGTCAGCTGGTGTGCTGAGAGGACGATGCGCCGGCCAGCATCAAGGTCGTGCTGGGCAATTGCACGAAGTATAGCAGCGGCACCGGCCTGGTCAAGCTGAGTTTGTCCCGACACTTGCGAGTGCTATAATCACCACACTGGTAATCCACGCATCGGCGAAAGGAAGTGCCATGACCCTTGGTGTGGCGATACTTGCCGCAGGGAAGAGTACGCGCTTCAGGTCCTCGGTACCCAAGGTGCTCCACACATTCGGCGAGCGCCCCATGATCGAGTGGAGCCTCGACCTCGCCGGTCGGCTCTCCGACCTCGCCCCTGTTCTGGTTGTCGGTGACGAGACCGACGCCCCGTTGCGCGCGTGGGCCGGTGAGCGGGCACAGTTTGCCTTCCAGGCGCAGAGGCTGGGGACGGGACACGCTGTTCTTCAGACCCGCGAGCTGCTCGAGGGCCGTGCCGATCGCGTGCTGGTGCTCTATGGTGACATGCCGCTCCTGCGAGCCGAGACCCTACGGAAGCTGGTCGCGATGCAGGCGGAGCGCGATGCCGCGATGGCCATGGTCACCATCATCCGGGACGAGTCACAGGGCTTCGGTCGCGTCCTGAGGGATGCCGCGGGCAACGTCAGCCGCGTCGTCGAGGAACCGGAAGCCACCCCAGAGCAGCTGGCCGTCCGAGAGCTAAACGCCGGCATCTACGTCTACGACGCCGACTTCCTGTGGCAACATCTGCCCAGCATCCGTCCCAGCGCAAAGAAGGGCGAGATCTACCTGACCGATATGGTCGAGCTCGCGTCGGCCAACGGCCTATCCGTGGCGCCGCTCGTGCTGGATGATCCGTCAGAGGCCATGGGCATAAACACCCGCGTCAACTTCGCATCGGCGGAGGCCATACTCCGGCAACGCACCAGCGAGGCTTGGATGCTTGCGGGCGTCACGCTGACCGATCCGGCGACCACCTACATCGGACCCGGCGTCGCCCTGGGACAGGACACGGTGGTACTGCCCAACACGCATCTCCAGGGCACGACGCGAATCGGAGCCGGTTGCGAGCTCGGGCCCAACAGTATCATCGCGGACTCGGTGATCGGTGACCGGTGCAGGGTCACGGCCTCGGTCGTCGAGTCATCCGAGATGGAGCACGACAGCGACATCGGTCCCTTCAGCCACCTTCGTCCCGGATCCCGTGTCTGCACCGGCGCCCACATCGGCAACTTCGCGGAGATGAAGAAGAGCACGCTGGGGCCCAACGCCCACATGGGGCACTTCAGCTATCTTGGCGACGCCACCATTGGCGAACACGTGAACGTCAGCGCAGGCGTCATCACCTGCAACTATGACGGGGAACACAAACACCCCACCGTCGTGGAGGACCACGCCTTCGTAGGGTCAGGCTCGCTCATCGTCGCGCCGGCCCACATCGGCGAACACGCCAAGACCGGCGCGGGGTCGGTTATCACCCACGATGTACCGGCGCGCACCGTGGTCTACGGCGTGCCGGCACGTCCTCACGGCACGGTGGCCCCGGCATCCAGTGAGACGTCGGACAAAGAGGCCTAGGAACAGGGCATGTTGGACAGCCCAGGAGAACACGCGATGTCGAATCCGGCGACAAGCTCCGAAACGGCCACGCCGGCGGTCACGCCGGAGGACCTGCTCGCAGCAGCGCGCACTGTCTACAGCAACGCTTACGCCCCCTACTCCCAGTACAGCGTGGCTGCCGCTGTCCTCGCGGACAACGGCAAGGTGTACACCGGCTGCAACGTCGAGAACGCGGTCTATCCCCTCACCATCTGTGCGGAGCGCGCAGCAATCTTCGGCGCGGTCTCGGACGGCGCTCGTCGCATCTCCGCAGTAGCCGTGGTCACAGCCAACGCCGGCGCGCCCTGCGGATCGTGCCGGCAGGTGATGCGCGAGTTCGGCGACGACGAGATGCCGGTCTACGTAGCCGACCTCACCGGCAACGCCACACGCTACACCCTGACGGAGCTGCTGCCTCAGAGCTTCTCGGTCGACGATCTCCCCGAAAAGTAGCGTTTCGGGTCAATGCGCGGCTCGACGCTGGCCGCCCTCTCGCCGCGCGACCACTCGACGCGAATACACGAATGGAGGCTTTCCCTCGATGATACCTGACGGCGTCGTCACCTGGGCCGAGATCGATCTGGATGCCATCGCCGCCAACGTGGCCGGGATCAAGGCATTCGTCGGACCCTCGGTCGACGTGATCGCCAGCGTCAAGGCCAATGCCTACGGGCACGGACTGCTCCCGGTGGCCCGCACAGCCCTGGATGCCGGGGCGTCGTGGCTGGCCGTGCACCGCATCCAGGCGGCCATCGCCCTCCGTGAGGCCGGCGTGGACGCTCCCGTCCTCCTCCTGGGCCACGCTATGCCCTCTGCCGTCGACCTGATTCTTTCCCACAGCATCACGCCGACCTTGGTGGACTGGGAGACCGCTCGCCTGATCTCGGCCAAGGCCGCTGGTCCCGTGGCAGTCCACGTCAAGGTCGACACCGGTATGAGCCGCTACGGGCTGGAGCCCGAAAGGGCAGCGGACTTCGTCTCCGAGGTCGCAGGACTGCCGAACCTGAAGATCCAGGGGCTCTTCTCACACTTTGCGTCAGCCGACGAACCCAACTTGGACTTCGCCCACAGCCAGTGGGAGCATTTCCAGGCCATACTGCAAGCGATCTCCGACGCCGGCCACAACATCCCCATGCCCCACATCTGCAACAGCGCCGGCATCATCACGATGCCCGAGGCCCATCTTGCTGCGGTGCGCCCCGGCTGTCTGATCTATGGCATGGCGCCCTCACCCGAGAGCGTGCCGCACTTCCCACTGCGTCGCGCGCTGGCCCTCAAGAGCACAATCATCAAGGTCCGTGACCTTGCGCCCAGCACCACCATCAGCTACGGGCGAACCTTCACCACGCGGCGGCCCACCCGCGTCGGCCTGGTCTCGCTGGGCTATGGTGACGGATACGCTCGCCTCATCTCCAATCGGGGCAGCGTCCTGGTCCACAACGTACGCGCACCCATCCGTGGACGCATCTGCATGGATCAGCTAGTAGTCGAGATCACCGGCATACCGGGCGTCCGCGTCGGCGACGAGGTGGTCGCTATCGGAAGGCAGGGCGACAGTGAGATCACAGCCGAGGAGGTGGGCGGCTGGGCTGAGACCATCAACTACGAGGTCACGACCGGGTTGCTCCCGCAGGTCGTCCGCGTCTACCGTCGAAACGGGGAGGTCTCGGCCCCGCAGGAGGGGTTGGAGCAGTGGGCGGGCTACCTGCGCGCCGTCTGAACCCTCCGCTGCCTCCCTCCCATGGCTGAGCCTGCTGCTTGCGCCCACACACACCTGTCACGGGCATGCTGCGGTGGTATAATGACCTCCTACTCAGCTCAGCAAGGGAACAATACCCACGTGGACCTGTTCGAGGCATACCCAGAACTCAAGGATAACACCTGCCCTGCCCTGGGTGCCAGATCGATCCGCCTCATCTCGCTGAGCGGCATCGTCAACGATACCGACCGCTACTACTTCGAGCTGAGTGACCAGAGGAACTGGGGCCGACTGCCTGACGGAAAGGCAGCCATCGGAGTCGGCACCCCCAAGGTACGCCCCGATCAGACACAGCCACACCATCACACCCTCGTCCGACACATTCAGCGACAGTGGCGAACGCGGACTGGCCTGCTCCCGGCAGGCCACGGCTACGTCCTGGACGAGACAATGCAGACGCACGTGCTGCCCGACGCCGGTCCACACATCCCCTATCTACTCGTCCTCACCCCGCCGCGACTAGGCGGGGGTGAGATGCCCGACGCGCTGGCGCAAGCCATCTACCTGCTGCCGACCACCCGCCCACCCGCGGCGCAGAACAGCACATCGCTACTCTCGGTCTCGCGGGACGCGCTCGCTGAGTTCCTGGCCCCAGAGTCATGGTCGATCGACGATCTGCGTCGGCAGCCCTGGGCGCGGCTGACCACCCACGGCCCCCTGCCCGGCGACGCGCTCCTCAGGCCCGTGCTCGCCCTGCGAGCCCTGCGCCACCTGGTCAACGAACAGGCACTGCCGGGCCTGCTGGACGTCTAGCTGTGTTGCCCAACGCGATCACGCTGCTGCGGATACCCGTCCTGGCCATTGTCACCGGCCTGCTTTACAGCGGGCAGGCGACGCTGCGCTACGTGGCTGCGGGGCTGATCCTGCTCCTCATCTTCATGGACACACTCGACGGCGTAGTCGCCCGCGCCACCAAGCAGACATCTCTCCTGGGCAGTGTGCTCGACATCGCCGCCGACCGGACGGTGGAGCTCGTCCTGTGGGTCATCGTCGCCGATCTGGACTTGGTGCCCATCGTCATCCCGCTGGTCGTCATCGCGCGCGGCGTCTTCGTGGACGCGCTGCGCTCCATGGCGCCGGCCCACGGCCTGGCGCCATTCGACCTGGTGCAGTCGCAGATCGGCAGGTTCCTGGTCGCGTCGCCCTGGTTGAGAACACCCTACGGCATCGCCAAAGCGGCCGCCTTCTTCCTATTGGCACTACGCCACGCCGGCGCAGCATCCGAACCGGCAGTCGGGGCCGGCAGCGGGCTGGCGATTGGCGCCCAAGTCGCCGTCTGGACGGCGATGGCGCTCTGTCTCCTGCGAGGCCTGCCCGTGTGTATCGAGGGTCCGCCGCACATCACCGCGCTGTCGCCACGCAACAAGAAGACAGCGGGGCCCGCCAAGCCGGCTGCCGTTCGAGACGAGGACTGACCCATATGGACGTACCGATCAGAGAGACCTTCTGGCAGCGCGTGGGCCCCTCACGGCTGGCCCACGCGCTCGCACGCGCGCTCCCCCCCGTCGTGGCGGGAGGGGCCATCCGCGCCGCTGCACGTGCGATGATGATCGCGAAGCCCGCCACCTACCGGCAGGCATCGGACAACCTGCATCACATCCTGCCGCACAAGACCAGTGAAGCCGCCCACAAGCGCGCGCTCTACCGTCTCTTCTACAACACGGTCAAAGACTACTACCTCTTCTTCCGAAACCTCGAGCGACGGGACAACCTGGCCTCGCTACGCCCCCCCGTTCACATGGACCACACCGTGCGCCTCCGGATTGAGGAGGCCGCGCTCTCTGGGCGCGGGCTATTCTTCGTAGCATCGCACACCTCCAACTTCGACCTGGCGGGGATCGGCATGACCCATTACCTGCCCGAACCCATGCAGGTGCTGTCCATCGCCAACCCAACCTCGGGGTACCGCTACTTCAACGAGCGGCGCCAGACCGACAAGGGATTTGTCACACCGATCACGCCGGCATCCCTGCGCCAGGCCATCGAGCGCCTGAGAAACGGCGGCATTGTGATGACCAGCGGGGATAGGCCCATCCCCGGTGGCAACCAGCCGGTGACCTTCTTCGGCCACGCCGCACACCTGCCCACAGGCTACGTGCGCATCCCGCTGGCCACTAACGCTCTGGTGATGACCGTCGCCTACCATTTCGACGGCACGGCCTACCACGTGCTGGGTGGTCCTCTGATGGAGCTAGATCACACGGGTGTCCGGGCCCACGACATCAGGACCAATGCACAGCGCATCCTAGCCGAGCTCGAGCCGTTCATCAGGCGTGCGCCGGACCAGTGGCGGGTCTTCGAGCGGGTATTCGACGACCCCGCGGAGGCCGAATGCCCAAGCTGAAGCAGCTCGAGGTCCAGGGGTTCAAGTCTTTCGCCAACCCCACGACCTTCCTCTACCCCACGGGGATCACGGCGATCGTCGGTCCCAACGGCAGCGGCAAGAGCAACGTCGCCGACGCCATCCGCTGGGTCCTCGGCGAGCAGCGCCTTACCTCGATCCGAGGCCGCACGGGCGAGGATATGATCTTCGCCGGGAGCCCCAAGCGCTCGCGGTCCGGGATGGCCCGTGCCACCATCACGTTTGACAACGGCGACGGTTGGCTTCCCGTCGACTTCGCCGAGGTGACGGTCGAGCGCCGCACCTACCGCAACGGCACCAGTGAGTATCTGCTCAACGGCAGCCGTGTCCGTCTGATGGACCTGCGCGACCTTCTGGACCGGTCCGGACTGGGCAGGGACGCCTATCTGGTCATCGGCCAGGGGCTGGTCGACCAAGTCCTGTCGCTGCGCCCACGCGAACGGCTGGCCCTCTTTGAACAGGCCGCCGGCATCACGCCCTACCGGACACGTCGTGAGGATGCCGTGCGGCGCCTCGACGAGACCAAGTCCAACCTGCAGCGGGTCTACGACATCGTCGGCGAGATCGAGCCTCGCCTCCGGAGGCTGAAACGGCAGGCGACACGGGCGGAAGCGCACGTACGGCTCGAACAAGAGCTCAACGAGACGCTGCGAATCTGGTACGGCTACCGCTGGGAGAAACAGCTCTCGGACCTGGAGCAAGCGCGTCAGCGTGTCGGATATCGGGAGGACCGAGCTTTGGTGCTCCTGGAGCGTGCTGAGGCGCTCAACGGCCAGGTCGCCCAGGAGAGACGACAGATCAGCCACCGCAGGGAGGAGCTCGCCGAGCTCCATCGCGACAGCGGTCGGCACCATGATGAGGCGGCCTCGCAACAGCGTGAGCTGGCTGTGGCTCGCGAGCGGCAGCGCCAACTCCGCGAACGCACCGGTGAGAGCGAGACCAACCTCGTACCCCTGCGCACGGCGCTGGCCTCGCAGACCGAGGAGATCAAGGCGCTGAGAACGGGCGTTGCGGCGGCGGACCGGCGGCTCGCCGAGGCACAGGCCGATCTGACCGGGGCTCAGGCTCAGCTTCGGACGCTGACAGAGAAGCGCAACCAGCACCTGCGCGAACAGGCGGAGACCCAGTCCAGGGCACTCGAGATGCGCCACAGACTGGCCGACCGGCAGAGCCGCGCCGATCAGGCCACGACCCGATTGACCGACCTCGCACGGCATCTGGATGCGCTTCAAACAGAGCTGGCGACTGCCACCGAGACTCGCCGCGAACATCAGGCTGCGGTGGAGACCGCCCGCCGCGGGCTCGAGGAGGCAGCGGCAGCCCTCGTGGTCGCACAGACCGAGGCCGACCTGGCGGAGGCGGACCTGGCCGCCGCTCAGACCCAGGCCGAGGGCCTCCGCAAGGGGCTCACCGAGCTCCAGGCGAGTCAGCAGCGGGCATCCGCACGTCTCGAGGCGCTGGATCGCCTTGCACGCGAGGGCGCCGGCCTCTACGCCGGCGTGCGCGAGGTCCTCCAGGCCGTCGACCAAGGCGAACTGACAGGACTACCCGGTACGGTCTCCTCCCTGATCCGCACGCCGGCCGATCTGGAACGCGCGGTCGAAGCTGTGCTGGGGGCACAGTTGCAGGATGTGGTAGCCAACACCTGGGACGACGCCCAAGCCGCGATCCGTCGGCTCAAGCGCCGGAACGCCGGTCGCGCCACCTTCCTTCCGCTGGACACGCTGCGCCCCCCGCCCCCACTCGAGCTGCCGTCGTGGTCCGGCGTGATCGGCGTGGGATCCGATCTGGTGCACCACGACCCCGCCTACCGGCCCGTGGTGCAGCTCCTCCTGGCGCGCACGGCCATCGTCCAGAGCCTGGATGCGGCCCGCCGCCTGCACCGGGAACTGCGGGGCAGCTTCAGGATTGTGACGCTGGACGGCGAGATCGTGAGATCCGGCGGATCGGTGACCGGGGGCGACGGCAAGCGCGGCCGTGGAACGGGGCTGCTGTCTCGGGAGCGCGAACGACGCGAGCTGCGCGAGGAGGTCGCCGAGCTGGAGCGCGCCACGGATGCAACCGCCGCCGAGCTGACCGAGGTCGCACGCGCCGTCGACGCCCTGCGCGACGCGCTCAAAGACCGCCGGCAGGCGCTCGCCGGCGCGACAGCAGCGGCGCGGACACGCGAGCGGCAGCTGGATGAAGCCACGCGACGTCTGGAGGACGCGCTACAGCGCCACGCCTGGCACACGTCGCGTCTGGCCGAGGCGCAGACCGAACGTGACCGCACTGACGAGCGACGCAGCGCCCTGGCGGCAGAGGCCGTAGAAGCCCAGGAGACATTGGCGGGGCTCACGACCCGCGAGCAGGAGCTGACAGCACGCCTTGCCGACCTTGTGGATGACGACATCGCCCGGCGCGTTGCCGCGTGCCGGACCACGGCCGCTGTCCTCACGCAGGAGAGAGAGAGTCAGGGGATCCTGCTGGATAGCCGATTGCGAGAGGCCACACGCCTCCGGCGCCAGATCGACGCCCAGGACCAGCGCCTCCACTCCCTGTCTGCGGAGCTCCACGCATTGGAGACCGGCCTTGAGGACCTGGCCACAGCCTACGAGGAGGCCCGAAGCAGAGCGAGCGGTCTCGCCGCCCGTGTGACGCCCCTGGAGACCCAGTTGGCGGAGCGCGAGGCCGCGCTCGACAAGCTGGAACAGGGCGAGGACGCCGCCAGGCGGGCACTGCGCGAGGCCGAACACCGTCTGAGCCAGGCCGAGGTCGACGCCGGACGCCGGGAGGACCAGGTGCAGTCCCTGCGCCGCGAGATCGAGGAGACCCTGGGAATCGTGATCGGGAACCTGCCGGACAGCATCTCCACGCAGCAGCCGCTGCCGTTGGATGACATCGTCAGCCAGCTCCCCAAGGTGACCGAGCTACCGCACGGACTCGAGGACCAGATACGCGACCTCAGGACCCAGATACGCAGGCTCGGACCGATCAACACGGCCGCTCAGGAGGAGTACGGTGAGCTGTCGGAGCGCCACGGCTTCCTCCGAGAACAGATGGAAGACCTGGAGCGCGCCTCCGCACACCTGCGCGAGGTGATCCGAGAGCTGGATGAGATGATGGAGACGATGTTCGCCACCTCTTTCGCCTCGATCGCCGAGGAGTTCACACGTGGCTTCGAGGTGCTCTTCAACGGCGGCAGCGCCAGATTGGTCCTGATCGAAGAAGACGACGGTCGGGCAGGCGTCCAGATCAACGCGCGCCCCCCCGGAAAACGCACGGCCAGCCTAGACGTGCTGTCCGGCGGAGAACGCTGTCTGACGGCGGTTGCCCTCATCTTCGCCGTGATGCGCATCAGCCCGACGCCCTTCTGCGTGCTGGACGAGGTCGACGCTATGCTCGACGAGGCCAACGTGAGCAGGTTCCGGCGGATGCTGGCGCAGCTCGCCAGGGACACCCAGTTCGTCATCATCACGCATAATCGCGGCACCGTCGAGGTGGCGGACACGATCTACGGCGTCTCGATGGGTGAAGACGGTGTGTCGGACGTGCTGTCATTGAGTTTGGAGGACTTGCCGGCTTCAGAGGAGATGTAGCGCCGGACGTCGAGCTGTGGCGGCGATGGCCGGCTTCAGAGGAGAGGCAGCGACGCGTGGTCACGCTTGACTTGCAGTGGGTGGGGTTCGGCATCCTGTGCGCGGTCCTGATTGTGGTCGGCGCGATCATGTGGGTGCTGCGGCGCCACCGCGAGACTGAGGCGGGAACGCTCGACGTGGCGGCGCTGCGAGCAGTCTCCGACGAACTGCAGCGTGCCCAACGTGCAAGCCGCGGCCTGGTCAGCGACCTAGGTCACGAGCTCCGCACCCCCATCGCAACGCTGCTCACTCACCTCGAGATACTGGGCCTGGACGATGTGGGCGCCGATGTGCACGCCCAGTCGCTCCAGCTCGCCAAACAGGAAGCCCAGCGCATGTCGCGTCTGGTGGACGACATGCTCGAGCTGGGTCGGCTGGAGACGGCCGAGACCCTGGTGCGCCGTCCGCTCAGCCTGGGTGCATTGGTTGAGGACATCGTCGCTCAGACCTTCCCCCGCGCAGTGGCCGGCGCGATCACGATGGATGTTATGTGTCCTGCCGCACTGCCCCTGGTCTTGGGCGACGCCGACCGTCTACGTCAAGTGGTCCTCAATCTGCTTGACAACGCCTTCAAATACGCGGGCCCCGGCGCCCACGTCACGATCGAGCTTGCCGTCGTCGACAGGGATATCGTGTGCTCCGTCTGCGATGACGGGCCCGGCATCCCGGACGAGCACCTTCCCTTCGTCTCTCAGCGATTCTACCGGGCCGGGTCGGAGCACATCGAGGGCAGCGGGCTCGGTCTGGCCCTGGTAGCCGAGATACTCCGCCGCCACGACAGCGGCCTGGAGATGACCAGCTCGGTGGGCGAGGACCACGGTACGTGCGCCCGGTTTGCGCTGCCGGTGGCGTCGCAGTCGCGGGAGGCCGCATGATGCAGGCGTCTCGCCCCGCCCTGCCTCGCGCCCTCCTCTGGTTGGCGCTGGTGGCGGCTGTCGTGGCGGCCTACTGGGCACTGCCGATCCGCGGCCGTGTGACCGTCACAACCGGCGAGCCCGGTGCCACGCTCTGGCCGCATTTTGCCCTGGAGACGACGGCGACCGACGCCGGGCAGCTCGCCCAGATCACCATCACGGACATCCGACCGTGGCCGTTTGTCGTGCTGACCGTGGATGGTGAGCCGGCGGAATCCGCCGGGGAGGCGACCGTCCGTGGGGGCACCTGGCAATGGCGTTGGACCTATCCAGTCCCCGATGGGACCGGCTACACCGTGGCCTTCTACCACGACTGCCACACGGGGTGCCAGGAGCGCGGCCGACTGGCAGTTGGCTCACGTGAGTCGGCTCCCCCAGCAGGCACGCCAACCAAGCTCGGCGTCGTGATGCCCAGCCCAACACGCGACTGGCACGGCCGCAGCGGATGGGTGGTCGAAGTGACCTACGCCCGAAGGTCTGACGAGCACTACTGGGGTGTGGATGACCTGGCCGCGCGGGTGGCGCGACACCGCGCCCGGGGGCTCAACGTGTTGGTCCGCGTGGACTACGAGCAGCGGCAGAGTCTGCCGCCTGCCGATGACTATGTGGCGCTAGCCGAGTACCTGGCTTTCCTGCGCCGGTTGGCACGCGACGACCGCCTGCGCGATGTCCACGGGTATATCGTCGGCAGCGACTACAATGCGGCGACGGCGTCGACGCTGGCGCCGGACCGTCCTACCACGCCGGCCTGGTATGCCCGCTTATATAGTGGCTACGGCGAGGACGCAGGCCACGCCGACAACGCCCTGCAGACGGTGCACCGCGAGAACCCACGGGCCCAGGTACTCGTTGGGCCGATCCGCCCGTGGGCCAACAATCAGGACGGACACCTCCCTTACGAACCGCACAACGTACCGTGGCTCAACTACATGAACACGCTGGTCGCGCTGCTGGATGAGACCGCGCAGGTCAAAGCCGCGGCCGGCGTGCCCGGGGCGGCCCCCGACGGCTTCGACGTGCAGGCACCGGGCAGTCCCGATGCCCCGGAATTGGCCGGTACGCTGCGGGCGGACGAGCCATTGACCGACCTGCCTCGCCAGGCTTGGGACGGCGCGCAGGCGGGCTTCCGCATCTACAGGGACTGGATGGCCATCATCAACAGCGCGCCCACCACGCGGGGCAAGCCGATCTACATCGTGTCCACCAACACCTACGACCGTGCGGCCAACGTGCCGCCGGCGCAGAACTACCCAGCGGATTGGCTGACCTCCGCACTCACCGAGGTGAACACGCAGCCGCAGGTCCGGGCCCTGGTGTGGTTCCTGGACGAGTTCCCGCACAGCGACGAGTGGGATTGGTTCAGCCTCTCAGAGCAGCCTGGACGCCTGGTGGATGCCGCGGAGGAGTTCGATGCCCTGCTCAGACAGTAGATCGACGGGCACCATTCGCGTCGTTCTGGCCGACGACCACCCTGCGCTGCGGTTTGGCCTACGCGTGCTGCTGGACCGCGAGCCGGACATCATCGTCGTCGGCGAGGCCCACGACGGCCCGACGGCGTACGCGATGGCTCGAGAGCTTCAGCCGGAGGTACTCGTGCTCGACTGCCAGTTACCCGGGCTCGACGGGGTCGCCGTCGCCGCATCCTTGGCTGCCGAAGAACCAGATATCTGCATCTTGGCCCTCTCAGCCTACGATGACGACAAGTTCATCGCAGGCATGGCGCAGGCCGGCGCACGCGGATACCTGCTCAAGAACGAGGCCCCCGGCAGGATCGTGGACTCGGTGCGATCCACATTGGCCGGCGCCTCTCTGTGGACACGAGACCACCTGACCAGAGCCGAGCGATGGGAGGCCGAGGTCGTGCGGGTTCGCGACAGCCTGACGGCGCGGGAGCGTGAGGTGCTCGCGCTCGTCGCCGACGGGCTGAGCAACAAGGAGATCGCACAGGCCCTTGTGATCACAGTGCGAACAGCCGACTTCCACGTGAGCAACATTCTGCGCAAGCTCGACGCCATCTCCCGCGTCGAAGCCGCGGTCTGGGCGAAGCAGTACCTGGGGTGAGCGGCGGTTCGCGGCGGCGAGCCGATCTGCGCAGGGATGCCTCGGGACGACCCCCCTGGGTTCGCGGCGCCCGCGAGCGGGCAGTGCGCGACTGTATCGAGCCTGCGTCGCACCAGGCGTGGCTTCTGCGTGGGACCTGGCGAAACCTACAGTAGACCGGGAGTGTGCCATCCCCTAGACTAAGGTCAGGTCCTGAGTCCAAGGAGGCACAGCATGTCAGAGATGTCGACAACACCCGAGGTAGCGGAAGCGCCGAAGCCCCGCCGGGAGCCCGGCGCGATTGACCGGCTATTCAGAGCGGCGACCATCATCCTCGCCGGCGTGATCGTGTTGGCGCTGCTCTTCATCGTGGGACGCTCCGCGATCTACAAGATCCACGAGTACGAGCGCGGTCTGCACCTGCGTGGCGGACGCTTTGTCAGCGTCGACCTGCCGGGCTGGCATATGCAGATCCCGCTGGTGGACACGGTCATCATCGTCACGGTGAACGAACGGCTGGGCTACGTGGAGCGCGTGCCTGCGATGACATCCGACGATGTGACGATGGACGTTTCGCTGCAATACACCTACCGCGTCACCGACCCGAAGACCTTCGCCTTGCAGGTAGCAGACCCCGAGCGCATCATCTTCGAGTTCGTCCAGGGAAAGCTCCGTGACGTCGTGAACACCAAAGACATGACCGAGGTGATGCACAGCCGCGCGGAGATGAACCGCGAGGTGATGGAGGCGCTGGAGGAGAAGGCATCCGGCTATGGCGTGGAATTCGTGACCGTCCAGATCCAGAGCGCGTCGCCGCCCGAGGAAGTGGTCACCGCCATCAAGGACCGGATGGTCGCTGTGCAGCGACAGGAGCAGGCGATGGCTGAGGCCGCCCAGCGCCGCACGCTTGCGGATGCTGAGTTCTACGCCGCGCAGAAGACGGCCGATGGATCGGCTTACGAGATCACCAAGCTGGCTGAAGCCGACGCCGAGCGTATCGCGCTGACGTCGGCAGCGCAGCAGAACGCTGTCGAGAAGATGCTGGACGAGCTCCAGGGCCGGGGCGACCTAGCGGACGCCTACATCCAGCTGCTGATCGCGCAGGAGCTCAAGGAAAACAGCAAGTGGATCATCAGCGGAGGGCAGTCGGGCGACGGTGTGGTGCCGAGGATTGAGCTGCCGCAGACACCCTAGACGGCGCTGTCATCTCAGGGAGTGCCGTAGGAGGGAGTCTCTATGAAAACAGCATGGTGGATAGTTCTACTCCTGCTGTCCGTGGTAGTGGCTTGCGTGGGTGGGACCTGGCTGGTCCGGCGGGGCCTCGGTCCCCTGGACCAGGCGGATCAGTCGGCCCCCAGAATCTATGCATACCGGGACTGGCAGAAGGTCGGCGTACAGCTACACCAGGGCGACCGGGTGCACATCCGTGCCGAAGGCAGCTGGCTCTACACGCCCGGTGAGGTCCACGGCCCGCAGGGTCACGACGCATACCCGGCGCCGGATACCTACCCGATGCCCGGCTACAACGTGCCCGGCGGCGTGCTGCTGGGCCGCATCGGCGAGGACGGCCCGCCCTTCATCGTCAGCCGTGGGCGCACGGTGGTCGCCGACCGCGAAGGAGAGCTGGTCTTCCGCATCAACGACGACATCCTCAGCGACAACGAGGGTTACGTGACGCTGGAGCTGGAGGTTGAGCCGTCGGACGCGGACTAGGCCGGGCGGCGACCTTCGCCCCAAGTAGGTCCCGGCTCGAGTATCAACGCACGGCGGCTGCGCAGGTACTGCGCAGCCGCCGTGCCGCGTGTTGTGTCTGAGACTTTGCGGGCCGGCTGGACCGAGTACCATGGCGACCGTGCCGTCAGCCGGCTGGCGTCTGAGCCCCTTTTCTGACCACTTCGTCAGTCTAGCGGAGGATGAACCATGACAGAGACAAGTGAGGTGACGATGGTGACGATCCTGCGTCGCAACCTCGAGCCGACCCTTGAGATGCTGTCCCTCGCCATCGAAATCTGCCCCGATGAAGTGTGGGACGTTGCAGACGGGAACGCGCCGGTGTGGCAGCACGCCTACCACTCCCTGTTCTGGCTGAATGCCTGGCTGCGGGACTGGGATCAGGAGCTCGAACGCCCCCCCTTCCATTCAGGTGAGGCACTTGACCTGGTCCCGGGAGCCATCCCGGTGATCACCAAGCAGCAGATGGTGGCGTACCAGGCGAAGGTCTATGCGGACTGCGAGTCACTGCTTGATGGGACCACGCCTGAGCGACTGACGCAGGAGAGGGAGGCCTTTGGCGTGTCCTGGATGCTGGCCGACAGGATCCTGGGGCAGGCTCGGCACGTGCAGCACCACGCGGGGATGATGCACGCGATCATCTCGCGCAGGGCTGGGCGTGACGTCGAGTGGCGTGGGTTCAACGAGTAGACGACCCCGCCACAGCTGGATAGTCAGGCAGCTCGCAAGACCGCTGGCTGGTCAGACCGGGGGCGGCTCTCTCGGCCAGGAAGGTTCGGACGTCAGCTGCGCGCTTGCGTAGGGGCAGCCCATTACGCCTGATACCGCCGGCGATCGATCTGGCCTCACTGGTGAACCCGCCACGCCGTGTCGAGTCTATGTCCGAATGGGTTACTCTGAGTGTGGCGACGTCCTGCCTCCTGAGTACGCGCCCGGAGTGAGTCTGGAGTCGGTCCGCCCGCCGTGTGAGGCGCCCATTGGGGCGATGACCTGCCCCTACACGACCTCAGCACCGCTGCAGCACCAGCGTCTCCTGAGCGCGGGAGGGAACTCCCGGGCGCAGAGTCTGCTTGCCATCCCCAGCAAGCCATGCTAGACTTACGCCACGGTCGAGAGACGCCGACCGTGTAGACACGCACCTGACCAACCGTTTGTCCGGACGCCAGCAGTACCCGTACGAACGACCGCTACCTGTCGACACTCAGTTAGATAGGCCGTCGGCCGTCAGGATTGGGGCGAGGCACTCGAAGACGCCTGGACCGGCTCCTTCCCCCCTGGTTGGGCGACGGTGGAGACGAACGATGCCCAGTTTGCTATATGGACTGTTCGCCTTGACCGTATTTGGCGCTGCCTGCTTGGCCGTCGCCTCCCGCAACCTCACGCGATCCGTGGTGGCATTGGGCATCGGCAGCGCCGCCCTGGCGATGCTCTTCTTCCTCCTGAATGCCCCCTACGCCGCCGGCTTTGAGCTGAGCGTGGGCGCAGGCCTGATCAGCATCCTGCTGATCGTGGGCATCAGCCTGACCGAGGCGCGGAGGCCGCGCACGTGAGGACGCGGGTCGCGGCCTGGTTGCTGGTGGGCGTGGTCGCAGTGACCGCCGGCGTCGTCGTCGGTCGGTGGTTGCTTGAGGGCGCAAACGCGCCCGAAGCGGCCGAGGCCGCGGCCGCAGACTTCCGCAGCTGGTTCTGGGAGCACCGCGCGCTGGACCTGATGACGCAGGCGGCGCTGGTCTTCGCCGGTGCCCTGGGGGTCAGCGCCATCCTCCCCGGGCGCGAGGAGCCCCCGCCGGCTAGACAACACCCGGAGACTGAACAGCGCTCGTCGGCTGGAAGAAGCCTGGCGGGTGAACAACACTCGGAACCACCCTCCGAGGGATCCCCGTGACCCAACTAGCTGCGCTGCCACCGTGGACGGACATCGCAGGCACCGCCCTGGGACTGGCTCTGTTCGCGGCTGGCCTGGTGGGCCTACTGACCCAGCGCAGTGTCATCAAGCAGGTCCTCTGTCTGAAGATCATCCTTCAGGGCATCGCGCTGGAGCTTGTGCTGGCTGGCCGGCTACACGGCGACATCCAGTTCGCCCAATCCATGGTCGTCTCGGCACTGATCGTGGAATCTGTCGTCATCGTCGCCGCGTTGGCCCTCATCGTCAACGTCTATAGACACTATCCTACAGGGGATGTCGATGATCTTGACCGCCTCCGAGGCTGAGCCGGCGGTCTGGCCGGCGGCGCTGGCGGGCATCGCGCTCGCCCTACCCTTGCTGGGTGCGGTGGGCTTGGCCGCTCGGAGACACCGGACCGGGTCGGGGAGCCGCTGGGTTGCGGCAGCGCTCGCCGGGATCGCGACGCTGGGCCTCGCGGGGCTGATGGCCGTGCCGGTCCGCGAGCTGCACCTGGTGGCGTGGCTGCCCCCGGCGGGGCCACTCACGCTGCACTTCGGCGGTCCGGGCGGATGGCTCGCTGTCCTCACCGCCGCAGCGCTCACGGGCGCGCTGGTGCTGTCCAGGTCAGAGAGCGCGTGGTCGCCCGTGCTGGTCTTGGTTGCGCTGTCTGGGGCCAACGCGGCTTTCCTGGCCGGGGACTTCCTGACCCGGTATGTGGCGCTGGAGGTCGTCGGGTTGGCCGTCGGCCTGGCGCCGCTCACTGTTGGGGATCAGGCCGGCATGGACAGGGCGCGGCGCGCCTATCTCTGGCTGCGGCTGGGCGACGCAGGTCTGCTGATTGCCATCCTGCTGCTCTTTGAGGCCGCCGGCACCTTGGCCATCGAGCCGGCGCTGGCGGCTGGGGCGCGAATGCCCGCCGCCCGCGTCGCTATGGTGGGCACAGGGCTCCTTCTGGCTGTTTGGATCAAGGTGGGCGCGTGGCCGGCACACCGCTGGCCCGGTGCGTCACGCGGCACGGCCCCCACCCTCAGGACGTGGCTGTACGGGCTGGCAGTGCCGAACCTAGGACTGTACTTGCTGTACCGCACGACGCCGCTGGTGGGGCTACACGGCCCCCTGGCAACGGCCGTCATTGGTGCGGGTACGCTGGGACTTGTCGTCCTGTTCGTCAGCGCGGCGCGCGGCGCACCTGGGTCGCGCACCGCGGTCACGCTAAACGCCGCGCTGGGATGCGCCGCCGTGGTGCTCGGGCCTGCAGCCGGCAAGACCTCGGTGATCTGGCTCGCGATGCTCGCTACGCCGCTGCGGCTAGCCGCGTGGGCGGCAGATACCAGGCTCGTGGGCGCTGCAGCCCCCAAAGGGCAGGCCGAGCCCGCGGCTTGGCTTGGGCGGATCGCGCGGGCCATGAGCGCGGTGGTGGAGCACCGCGTGTTGAATACCGCGGCAGCCGGGCTCTTCCGATCTCTCACGGGTGCTGCGGACCTTGCCTACCGGGTGGTGGAGCGAGATGAGTTGGGCGTGTGGCAGCGGGTGACGGGGGCGGCCCTACGCTCGAACCGCTCCGGCCACGGCGACGGAGATCGCCTGCTCGAGTCGGCGACGCAGTCCACGCTGGCAATCAGCCGCTGGTTACAGCGGCGTCACACGGGGAGGCTCCGCCGCAACGTGGCGTGGTACGTGATCGGTCTGACAGCCGTGGTCGTGTGGGTGGCGGGAGGAGTGTGGTGATGGCGCGAGCGCACAAGGAGGAGAGATGACCACCGTTGCGATGTTGGCCATCTTGGTGGTGCCGGCGGCGATGGCTGCCGTGCTCGTGGTCTTCAGAGTCAGGCTGCGCCGGGCAGCGGGTTGGTGCGCGGGAGCTGCCTCGCTGCTGACCGTGGTCGCCAGCTTCGTGCTCCTGGGAGATCTCAACCTGGGTCACGAGCCGGTACTGGTGGCAAGCTGGGTGCCCAGCGAGAGCATTGTGCTGGGCCTCCACCTCGACTGGATCTCCTTCCCCTTCCTGCTCACGGAGACCATCGTGACGCTAGTGGCCATTGTCTACGCCTGGGGCTACCACCACACTGACGAACGGTCGCCGCTCTTCTACGCGCTGCTCCTCGTGTTCGGCATTGGGATGTCCGGCACCACGCTGGCCGACGACATGGTGCTCTTCTACACTTTCTGGGAGCTGATGCTTGTGGCGTCCGCCGTGCTGATCCTCGTGTGGGGCGACGCGCCGCCGGGTGGTCCCAGCCGCCGCGCGGTGACGTTGAAGTACTTCATCATCACGCATCTGGGGTCGCTAATGGTGCTGATTGGACTGCTCACGATCTACAACGCCGTGGGCACCGATACCTTCTCCGCTCTTCGGGCAGGCCATGGCCTGCCGTTCGAACTCATCCCTATGGTAACGGTGTTCTTCCTGATTGGCTTCTCAGTCAAGATGGCCGTCTTCCCCTTGCATATCTGGCTGCCAGACGCGCACACGGTGGCCCCGATGCCGGTCACGATCATGCTGGCGGCTGCCATGCTCAGTATGGGCACCTACGGTATCCTGCGCTTCCCCTTTAGCCTGTTCACCAGGGAGCAATTGGGGGGGTTCGCGGTGCCGCTGATGATCGTCGGCATCGTCTCCGAGATCTACGGCGCGCTGATGGCGCTGGCAGAGGAGGACACCAAACGCGTGGTCGCCTACTCCAGCGTCAGCCAGATGGGCTACATCCTCTTCGGGCTGGGCACGCTGACCCAGGCCGGAATCGCAGGCGCGACGCTCCAGGTCATCTACCACGCTATCGTCAAGGCGCTGCTGTTCATGGTCGTCGGGCTCGTCGTCCACGGGACGGGCCGGCGGCGGTTGGGAGAGCTGGGCGGCCTTGGCAAGCTGATGCCGGTCACTGCTGTGTGCGGCGCCATCGGCACGCTGGCCATCGCGGGGACGCCGCCCCTGTGCCTCTTCGACAGCGAGTGGATGATCTTCACGGGCGGCTTCGCCTCCGGCCACACGGTGCTTGCGGCGGTCGCCGTACTGGGATCCCTCCTCACAGTCGCCTATGCGCTCTGGTTCTACGGGCGCATCTTCTTCGGACAGGTTCCTGAGGGCCTGCACGCGCACCGAGGACCGTGGGCGCTGCTGACACCCACGGTCCTCTTGGCTACGCTGGCGGTCGTGGAGGGAATCTTCCCGGCGCCTGTGTTCGTATGGGTTTCCAAGCAGGTCGCGCTGCTCCTGGGAGGCATGCCTTGATCACAGGCCCCGACTTGGTGATCGCGCCGTTGGCCATCCTGCTGGGCGGCGCCTTCGCCATCTACCTGGTGGGGAGGCTCGTCACCGCCAGGAACGAGGTGCTGGCGGTACTGACCTCGGTTGTCTTCGCGCTTGCCCTTGCCGCGCTGATGACGCTGACCCGGCAGGCATTGGCAGCGCGCGCCGGGGGACTCCCGGAGCCGGCATGGACCGGCAGCGAAGGCGCCGGTGCCGGACTGCAGGCGCGTGGCGGCGGTCTGAGTATTGCCACCATCGCGGTTGCGCTGGGGTTGTGCGTCTCGATCTACTGCGGTCGCTACTTGGCGCTGGATCGCCGCCAGAAGGTCACCTACCCGCTCCTCCTGTTGCTGGTCGCCGGCCTGGTGGGGATGGTGATGGCGACGGACCTGTTCAGCCTGTACCTTTTCTGCGAGCTGATGAGCGTGACTGCCTATGTGCTGGTGGCCTTTCGACGCCACACCGACACCGCAGTGGAGGCGGGCTTCAAGTACCTGATCCTGGGCAGCGCCGGCACGCTGACGATGCTGATGGGCACCGCGCTGATCTACCGGGAGACTGGCAGCCTGGCCATAGAGCAGACCATCTCTGCGCCGGGGCCCTGGGCGCGCATAGGGTTGGCGGCGCTGCTGGCGGGACTGGGCGTCAAGAGTGCGTTCGTCCCGGCACATACCTGGCTGCCCGATGCCTACGGGCGCGCGCCCAGCAGCGTAAGCGCCATGCTATCGGGCATCGCCATTGAAAGCACATTCTACGCGTGGCTGCGGGTGGGTCTCGGGGCCGGTTTTCCGGCTGCGCAGTTGGGCATGCTGCTGATGGTGGTCTCGGTCCCAAATATGGTCGTCGGCAACGGGCTGGCCCTGGTGCAACGGCACACCAAGCGGATGCTCGCCTACTCGACCATCGCCCACATGGGATACACAATGTTCACGGTGGGCGTGGGACTGCGCTTTGGCATCCCCGACGCCGTGACGGCGGGCTTCTTCCTGATCGCGGCCCACGCCGCGATGAAGCCGCTGGCCTTCCTGTGCAAGGGTGTCTGCCACCTCCACTACGGCGCCACACTCACCGGGGAGCTACGCGGCACCTGGCAGCGGACGCCGCTGGTGGCCGTGCTCTTCACGGTCGCCCTGGTCAGCCTTGCCGGCATCCCGCCGCTGGCGGGCTTCGCGGGCAAGTGGTTCATCCTAGGCCAGATCCTGCGTGCGAGACACTGGATGGTCTACGCCGGGTTGGCGATTCTGCTGGCCAACACCGTGCTCTCCCTGGCCTACTACCTGCCGGTGGTCGCACTCCTATACACGGCGCCGCCGCCGGGAACGGAGCTTGACCAACGGCGCACGTCCGGCTGGATGGCAGTGCCTCTCGGGGCCCTGGGGATCATCGCCCTGGGTATGGGCCTATGGCCCGGACCGTGGATGCAGTGGCTGGCCGCGCTTGGCGTGGCGGGAGGGTGAGACCGTGAGCGACCTGTTGCTCTCCCCGCCCGTTGCCGCTGCGATCTTCCTCGCGTTGGCCTGCGGACTGTACCGGCTCGGCGGCGTGCTCGCGCCCAAGGCGAAGCCGAGCAAGGACAAACAGCTTCCCTACACCGGGGGCGAGCTGCCCCTACCCCTCCCATACCAGCAGAGCTACCACGCCTTCTTCAGGCTAGCGCTCTTCTTCAGCATCCTGCACGTCGCCGCGCTGGTGCTCTCCACGCTGCCGGCGGGGCGGGGCGTGGTGCGGACCGCGATGCTGTATCTGGGTGGGATCGCGGTGAGCGTGTTCGCGCTGACCGATGCGGAGGAGTAGACGGTGGAACAGAGACCTGTAATGCGCCACCTGATCGATGGCGTAGTGAACTGGGCGCGGCGCAAGTCGCCCTGGATCCTGCACTACAACAGCGGCGGGTGCAATGGCTGCGACATCGAGATACTGGACACGCTCACGCCCCGCTATGACGTCGAGCGGCTGGGTATCCTGAAAGAGGCATCGCCACGCCACGCCGACATCCTGCTGGTCACCGGGCCGGTGACGCTGCAGTCGCGGGACCGCCTACGCCGCATCTACGAGCAGATGCCGGAGCCCAAGTGGGTGGCGGCGATCGGGTCCTGCAGTTGCTCTGGCGGCGTCTTCCAGGGCGCCATCAACGTGGTGGGCAGTGTCGACCAGGTGATCCCAGTCGACGTCTACATCCCGGGATGTCCGTGCCGTCCGGAGGCCATCATCGATGGGCTGGCACGTCTCCTGGGGAGCATCAAATGATACCGGAGGCACGGATGGGACCGACAGACCCAGAGATTCGCGAGGCCTTGGGACACCTCGCACAGACTGTGGATGCGCACATCAAGTCCGGCATGCACGACGAGTCCGTCGTCCGCGTGACGCCGGAGGACTTGCAGATTGCCGTCACGATCCTGACGGACCGGCTCGGCGTCACCCACTTGAGCGCGATCACCGGCGAGGACCTCGGCGGGCGGTTGCGGCTGATGTACCACTTCTGGCATGGACGAGGCGTGACCTTGGAGACCGAGCTCGCGGCGGACGCGGCAACTGTCGCCTCAATCGTTGACTTGGTCCCGGGCGCCACGCTTTACGAGCGGGAGGTGCACGGCATGCTCGGCGTGGTCTTTGAGGGGCACCCGGACCCCCAACCCCTGCTGCTGCCGGATGGGTGGGCCGGCCCTCCGCCGCTGCGGAAGGAGGCGACCGGTGGCTAGAACGACGGTGCCCATCGGGCCGCAGCATCCGCTGCTCAAGGAGCCTGTCGCGTTCCAGATCGAGCTCGAGGGAGAGCGCGTGGCCGAGAGCTCAATGCGGATGGGCTACGTCCACCGGGGAATCGAGCGGCTGTGCCAGGAGCGCACGTATGTGCAGAACCTGCACCTGGTGGAGCGCGTCTGCGGCATCTGCTCACACATCCACGCTACGACCTTCTGCCAGACCGTCGAGTCGCTGCTGGGCCTCGAGGTCCCCCTGCGCGCCGCCTACATACGGGCGCTTCTGTGCGAGCTGGAGCGGATCCACAGCCACCTGCTTTGGATGGGCGTGCTGGCGCGCAACATAGGTCTGGACACGATCTTCATGTACGCCTGGCGCGACCGCGAGGTGTCCCTGGATATCATGGAGGAGCTGTCAGGGGGACGGGTATCGCATGCCGTCAACGTCATCGGCGGCGTGCGTCAGGACATCGACTCTGAACAGGTTCAGAGCATCCTCGAACGCCTCGACGCGCTGGACCAGCAGTTGGCCCGCCTGCTGGACGTCGTAGAACACGAGCGCAGTCTGCGCGGGCGCACCAAAGGCATCGGGCGCCTCTCGTTGGCCCAGGCAAGGGCGTATTGCGCGGTCGGGCCCGTGGCGCGGGCATCAGGCCTCGACATCGACCTGCGACGCGATGCACTTCGGCCGCCCTACGACCGCCTGAGCTTCGAGGTGCCGACGCACACTGATGGCGACGTCTGGGCCCGGACCCTCGTCCGTATGCAGGAGGCCGTGGTGAGTGTGCAGCTCTGCCGGGATCTCCTCACGGGGATGCCGGGTGGGCCAGTGTCGGTGCGCGCCCCACGCAGGGTGCCGCCGGCGGAGGCCATCGGCCGGTCCGAAGCGCCCAGGGGCGAGGTGTTCTACTACGTCCGTAGCGACGGCAGCGACACGCCGGCCCGGGTCAAGATTCGCACGCCCACGCTGCCCAACCTGGTCACGCTGCCGGTCCAGCTCGGCGGCGTGACGATGGCCGATGTCTCCGTGGTCCTGTCGGGCGTCGATCTCTGTATCGCCTGTGCCGACAGATGAGCATGACCGGACGTGGGACGCTATGATCGTATTGCTGAAGATGCTGGTCTTCCCAGGCTTCGCTTTCCTGTTCGCGGCGGCTCTTGCCTTCGACTGGATCGACCGCCGTATGATCGCGCTCTGGCACGGGCGCGTCGGCCCGCCGTGGTACCAGCCGCTGGCCGATTTCGTCAAGCTCCTGGCGAAAGAGGACATCGTGACCGAGGGAACCCACAGCGTCGCAGCCGCCCTGTTGCCCATCGTGTCGCTGGCGTCTGTCCTTACGGCGAGCTGCTACATCCCCGTCGGTGGCACCGTGGGCACATCCTTCGAGGGCGATCTCATCGTCGTACTCTTCCTGTTGAGCCTGCCTGCGTTGGCCTACTTCCTGGCGGGCTGGGTCTCGACGGGGGTCTACAGCATCTTGGGGGGGCACCGGTCGCTCCTACAGTACTTCTCGTACGAGGTGCCCTTCTTGATGGCAGTGGCATGCCCGGCAATCCTCAGCGGGTCCTGGTCCATCGCGACCATCGCCCAAGCTCAGGCGCGGACCGCCTGGCACGCGGCGATGCTCCCGGTCGGCTTCGCTCTCGCCCTAATCGGTCTGATCGGCAAGCTCAAGCGCGATCCGCTGGACATCCCCAAGGCAAAGTCGGAGGTCGTCGCCGGGCCGCTCACCGACTTCAGCGGTCGCAAGCTGGCGCTCTGGCACCTCACGATGAACGTGCAGACCGTTCTGGGGATCTTCCTTCTGGTGAACCTGTACTTCGGTGAGAGCCGCTTCCTGGACCGGATGCCCGCACTACCGGTATTCGGCCTCAAATCAGTGGTGACGCTGCTGGCCATGTCCACGGCCAGCGCCCTGTACGCACGCCTCAGGATCGACCAGCTGATGGACCTCGGGTGGCGCGTGCTCTCGCCGCTGGCCCTGATCCAGATACTTGGTGCGCTGTGGATCGGCGGATGAGCTTGGCAAAGCGGCTATCCGTGCTACGTGAGGGCGCCAGGAGGCTCACCGTCCTCCTGTCGCAGATGGTGGGGACCTTGCTCAGGCACCGCGTGACGTTGGACTTCCCGTTCGGCCCACCGGAGATTGCCCAGGGCTACCGGGGACGTATCGCCATCGACCCAGACAGGTGCCGTGGCTGCAGCCTGTGCGTGCGCGACTGCCCGGCCTTCGCGCTGGAGATCCAGCGCGAGGACAAGAACGTCTTCAAGCTGATCTATCATCCTGAGCGCTGCGCCTTCTGCGGACAGTGTGAGGCCAGCTGCACGTTCGGCGCGATCACTCAGACAAACGAGTTCGTGCGTGGAACAAGTGATCCCGGTAGTCTACAGGAGGTCCTGGTGAACCGTGGTCCGGAGGCGGACGACGCGCGTGTCAGCTAGCGGGGGCCGTGTGGGACCGCTAGCCATCCCTGGAAACGGTACCATAATGCACGCAAACCCCTCAAGGAGGTAGCGAACGTGGATCTGGAGTTGATGAACGGCCTGCTGCGCCCCAAGTCAGTTGCCGTGATCGGAGCTTCCAACACCGAAGGCAAGATCGGCTACACCGTTGTCCACAGTCTGATAGAGAGCGGCTACCAAGGCGCGATCTACCCCATCAATCCGAAGTCCCCCCACATCCAGGGGCTCAAGGCCTACGAATCCGTCCTGGACGTGCCGGGCGAGATCGATGCCGCCGCCGTGGTGGTGCCGGCCAAGATCGTGCCCGCCGTGGCCGAGGAGTGTGGCAGGAAGGGCGTGAAGGGACTGATCATCATCGCCTCGGGCTTCAGCGAGGTCGGCAAGCACCACCTCGAGGACCAGGTGGTCGACATCGCCCAGACCTATGGGATGCGGGTGCTGGGGCCCAATATCGTGGGCATTCTCTCCAACTCCGACCGATGCAACGCCTCGTTCGCGCCATTCCTGCCGCTGCCCGGTAAGGCGGCGCTGGTCTCGCAGAGCGGCGCACTGCTCATCGCCATGGCGGCGTCCACCTACACCCGCCGCGTGGGATTCGACAGGCTGATTTCCATCGGCAACATGTCGGATGTCAACTTCGCCGATATGGTGAACTGGCTGGACCGGGACGATGCAACCGGCTGCATCTCACTCTACATCGAGGGACTTCAGGACGGCAGGCGGTTCGTCGATGCCGCTCGCGCGGCCGCCAAGCCCATCATCGCGCTCAAATCCGGCACCTCGGCGCACGGCGCCGCTGCCGCCGCTTCCCACACCGGATCGCTTGCGGGCTCCGGCAAGGTCTACGACGCGGCATTCGACCAGGCCGGCGTCGTCCGGGCCTCGGACCTGACCAACCTGTTCGACCGCACGCTGGCGCTCTCGCTGCAGCCGCCCATGCCCGGCGACAACCTGCTCATCGTCACCAACGGCGGGGGTGTGGGCGTGCTGGCAACGGACTCCGCCGAGCGCTATGGCATCCCGCTGAAGTTCGCGCCGGAGGATGTGCAGGCGGAGCTCAAGACGCACATGCCGGAGTTCGGCTCGGCAAAGAACCCCGTCGATCTCACCGGCATGGCCGGGCGCGACTGGTATCAGGACTCTGTGCAGTACTCGTTCGCGCACTCCTGGGTCAATGGCCTCGTCGTCCTTTACTGTGAGACCGCGATGACCGATCCACAGAACATCGCCGAAGGCATCCGAGCTGCGGTCATCGACTCGGGCGTCGAAGACAAACCGATAGCCGTCTCCTTCGTCGGTGGCGAGCGCTCCGAAGCCGCGATGAAGTGGCTGGTGGAGCAGGGCATCCCCGCGTACAACGAGCCCGACACCGCTATCAACGCCCTGGCGGCCCTGCGGGACTACGCCCGCAACCTCGGCAACGGCCAAGCCTTCGCGCCATATGCCGATGTGGATGAGGCCGCGGCTCGCGCAGTGATAGCCCAGGCACGCGCCGAGGGCGATCGGGACCTCACTGAGTGGGAGGCCCGCCTGGTCTTCCAGGCCTACGGACTCCCGGTGGCGCGCATGCGGCTGGCCGCTACCGAGGACGAGGCCGTCGCCGCTGCTGCCGAGCTGGGCGGACAGGTCGTGCTCAAGATCCTCTCGCCGGACATCCTGCACAAGTCGGATGCCGGCGGCGTCAAGGTCAAGCTGCGGGGAGAGGGAGCCATCCGGACCGCCTTCCGCGAGGTCATGGCGGGCGCCAAGGCCTACAAGCCGGACGCCCACATCCATGGCGTGGTTGTCCAGGACATGGCCAAGAAGGGCACCGAGGTGATCATAGGCTCTGTCGATGACGCCACCTTTGGGCCGATGGTGATGTTCGGCTTGGGCGGTATCTTCGTCGAGATCCTGAAGGACGTCACCTTCCGCGTGGCGCCGCTGTCGTCTGATCTCGCCCTCCAAATGCAGTCCGACATCGCGAGCGCTGCGATCCTGCAGGGCGCTCGCGGTGCAGCCCCGCGCGACTGTCGAGCGCTGGCCGATGTGCTCAGTCGCTTCTCCCAGATGGTCTACGACCTCAGGGACGAGGTAGCGGAGTCTGATGCGAACCCGGTGATTGTGTATGAGGACGGCAAGGGCGTCTGCGTGGTGGACACGCGGATCATCCTGAAGAAGGGGTAGCGTCAGCCCAGCCCGGCGACACACCGCCCTCCCATTCGTAGGGGCGCCTCGGTGAGGCGCCCCGCGAGCAGGCGCTGAGCAGACGCGACGGCCCTCCGTCGTGCTGAACCCTCCTTCTCCGCCCCGCGCAAGTGCGCAGCGACACGCTTCCTCTCGTGAGCGCCACGCGCTCACGCGGACGAGACATCGCCCCGGCAGATCGGGGTGCGGTCCACAGAGGTAGGTGACGCCCTACGATGCCTGTCGAATCCGCTGGTAGTCCTCCAGGTCGACGTACCCGCGCAACTCACCGTCGTGGACCGCCCACACGCGCGTGGCGAAGGCCTCGATGAAGTACCGGTCGTGCACCACCGCGAGCACGGTGCCCTCGAAGGCCGTCATCGCCTGCTCGAAGCTCGCCCGGCTAGGGATATCGAGGTGGTTGATCGGCTCATCCAATAGCAGTAGGTTACACCCAGATGCCACTAGGCGGGCCAGGACCAACCGCGCTCGCTCACCGTAGCTTAGGCTCCGCACCGGGGTGAAAACCTCATCACCGGTGAAGAGGAAGTAGTGTAGGAAGGACCTTGCCTCCGTCTCGGACATCGCCGCCGTCGCGCTGATGGTCGCGAACGGCGTGATGTCTGGGTCCAGGTTCTCTTGCTCTTGCGCATAGTAGCCGATCTTGACATTAGTCCCCAACCGCACCTCTCCTGCAAGCGCGGGCAGCTCGCCGGTGATCGTCCGCAGCAACGTGGTCTTGCCGGTCCCGTTGGGTCCGATCAGGGCGACTCTCTCTCCCTGTCGTAGGAACCTGTCCACACCGCGGATCAGGGGGTATCCCGGGTACCCGACATCGACGTGGTCGAAGATCAACACGTCCTGTCCGCTCTCGGGGGTGTCGAGAAACTCCAGCTTCATGTGCCAGCTGAGTCCTGGACGCTCCAGGCGATCCTTGGCCAGCTCGCGCTCGATCCGCTTTCGCTGCACGACGGCTCTTCGGGCAATGCCCTTGGCGATCTTGCGCGGCGCAAAGTCGATGGTGCCCTGCTCGATGCTGTTGGCGTAGCCCGTGAGCCGGCGCGCCTCGCCCGCGAGCTGGGCGAGGCGTTCCTGTTGGGCATTGTAGGCTTCCCACTGGCGCTCGGTCTCCCGACGCTTCGCCGCCACGTAGTCAGCGTAGGTACCCGGATAGGCCGTCAACCGGTGGGTCCGCGCGTCCAGCTCGAAGATCCAGTTGACCGTCCCGTCCAGAAAGGCTCGATCGTGGGAGACGATGAGTACGGCCCCGGCGTAGGTCGAGAGCCAGCTCTCCAGCCACTCCAGCGCCTCGATATCGAGGTGGTTGGTGGGCTCATCCAGTAGCAGGATTTGTGGGCGCCGTACGAGGAGACGCGCCAGTCCCAACCGCGTCTTCTGGCCACCACTCAGGTGCGCCACCGGCGTGTCCAGGGACAGATGATCGAGGTCAAGCCCCTCGAGCACCTCCGTGACCTCGTGCTCCGAGGTCTGGACTCGCGCCAGTTGTTCGAGGTCCGACAGTGCCTCCGCATAGGCATCCAGCAGGCGGGCTTGCTCCTGCCCCTCAGCCGACGCCAGCGCCACAGCCAGTCGCTCCACGTCATCCTCTGCCTGTCGCAGCAGCCGCTGCTCAGAGCGCAGCACGTCCACCAGGGTATCGGTGTCCCCATAGGTCAGCCCCTGCTCCAGGTAGCCCACCACGGTGGCCGGCGGGTCGGTGCGAACGCTGCCCCGATCCAGTCGTATCTCACCGACCAGAACGCGCATCAGCGTCGTCTTGCCGCAGCCGTTGGGACCGACCAGACCGACCCGATCGCCGGGGTTGATCGTGAAGTTCACCCTATCGAGGAGATGTACATCCCCGTAACGCTTACAGATGTCAGATGCTTGTAGCATACTTACCCTACTCCCTCAGAGCTGTGACACAGAGCCGATGTCCGAGCTGGTGCACGGTCGGTGACCAGGAGGGCGAGCTCAAGCATCACGGCGGTGAGAGAACAGAAAAGGCCGTGGGCTTGAAGCACCACGGCCTGGAGATATGGCTGAGACGGTTGTCGAACTGCGAAGCCTAACGCGCGGTCAGCGTGCACCACCCAGGGGTGCCCTACGCCCAACGTCACTACGCGCCTGCTCTATCATTCCAGTTCGACTCCTAGATGGGCCCGGTCTTCCGGACCCTCTCCAGTGTACACGATTCGCCGCCCCTGTCAACCCAAGGTGCAGGGCGTACGCATCTCAAATCAGGGGTGGGGTAGAATGGCGGAACCTCAGACTAGGAGAGACCGCCATGGGGAAGGGCCCAACGCTGGAAGCACAGTTTGCCGACCTAACT
>Ga0180435_10000801_pt1 | contig 33036 bp, 26 predicted proteins | sample SS_ome_3_FD_132467 | JGI IMG/M metagenome (GOLD analysis project Ga0180435, IMG submission 132467) | Hypersaline lake sediment archaeal communities from the Salton Sea, California, USA - SS_3_S_1 metaG | ecosystem: Environmental > Aquatic > Non-marine Saline and Alkaline > Hypersaline >... | reverse complement strand
GGCAGTGAAACGGCCCCGCGGCGAGGAGGAGAGAGAACCAGGCGAAGCCGGCACCGAAGCTACGCCAGGGCGCTCTCAAGACCGGAGTCCATGGCGAAGAGACAGGAGGAGCCGGCGGCTTCGAGCAGATCGCGGATCTCGGCGAAGTCGGGTTCATCGCTCATGCAGAGTATCGTCAGATCGGCCGTCGGCGAATCGTCCAGGGCTTCCGCGCGCGTTCCCGTCCCGACGAAGACCCCGGCATCCGGCATCCGGGCGGCGGACTGGAGGTCCGACAGGAATGCCCTTGCCTTCCCGACGTTCTGCTCTCGTCCCGCATTCACACAGATGTTGAGCTTCCCATCCCAGTTCACCGAGAGTTTGTAGCCCGTCAGCAGGGCGAGATTCGAGCCCGGGAGCTTCATGCTCAGTTCCCAGTCCGGACCTCTCTCGTTGACCCACACGTTCACCGTGTGCTCGAGTCCGAGCCCCGCCTGCTCATGCTCCGCCAACATGAGAACGCCCAGCTGCTTCTCCTTCGCTCTGGCGATGACGCTCGCCATGTCCTTCTCGCGTCCCTTCGTCGCGGGCATTCTCACGAGGAGGATGTTCGGGCGGAACACGGTTCCGCTCATCGCCTCCATGCTGGCCATGAGATTTTCGGCGAACGTCCCGGCCTCAACGACCGTGGAGGATGTGAACACGCCGGCTTCGCGCAGCGATACCTCATAGCGGGGCAGCGCCTGCTCCAGATCCTCGGCTTTGCCCGGTTCCGCCAGGCCGAGCAGCTTCGCGGAACCCCGTCGGTAGGCGATGTTTCGAACGAGACGGGAGAGACCCATGAGCTCCTCGGCGCTCTCGGCGGGGACGAGGACGTTCGATCGCCACACCCGCTCGCTCGGCGCGCCGAGTCGAGAGACCCTCTTCGCCGACCACTCCGCGACCGCCACGAAGAGTCCGCTCCGGACATCGCCGAAGGGAGACTTGAGTTCCCTGCGCACCAGCAGGGCGTAGAAGGTCAGCACGATGAGGGCCGCGACGATGCTGGCCGCCGGATTCACAATGAACATCACGGCGAAGCTGCCGAGACCGCCGACGGCGGGGACGAAGATCGGGACGCGAACAAGAGGACGGAAGCTGACGAGCCCGAGACCCTGTTCGAGCAGCACGACCATGTTGATCATCGCGTAGGTGATGAGAAAGAACATCGTGATGAGCGGGGCGACGATGTTGAGGTCGCGCAGCATGAGCGCTCCGAAGACCACAGCGCCGGTGACGGCGAGAGCGTTGCGGGGTTCCTTGTTGGAGCCGAGTCGCGCGAACCAGGCCGAGCCCGGCAGAATCCCGTGCTCGCCGAGCGCACTCAGTATCCTCGGCGCGCCGACGATCGAGGCGAGACCGGACGAGAAGGTTGCGCCCATGAGTCCGGCCAGCACGAGTCTCGGCCATGCGGCGTTGTCGATGAGGGCCGTATAGCTGGTGCGCAGCGTCAGAGGCGTTGCAGCACGCGCCAGCCAGTACGCGACTCCCAGGTACACGCAGAGACTGACGCCGATGGCGGACAGGGTCCCGATCGGTATGGCCCTCCGGGGATTGCGCAGCTCTCCGGACATGTTGACACCCGCCATGATCCCGGTCGCGGCCGGGAAGAACACGGCGAAGACGACCCAGAACGAGACGCCGCCCTCCGGTGCCTGGGGACCTCCCTGGAAGGCGCCCCACCATTCGATCGGCTCCGTGAGCCCCCCTGAGAACGCGGCCGCGGCGATGGAGACCAGCGAGGCCGCGATCACGGCGACGACGGCGAACTGAACCCGGAAGGCGAAGCCCGCACTCACGTATGCGATGACGAAGAGCGCAACGAACACGCCGATATCGACGAGGAGGGGGGAATGCGACGGGAAGATCCAGAGCCATCCCGTCCTGAAGCCGAAGACGTAGAGCGCCACGGCCAGCGTCTGGGAGAGATAGAGGGGGGCGCCGATACTGCCGCCGACCTCAAGACCCAGAGCGTGGGCGATGATGGAGAACGCGCCTCCCGCGCCGACGCGGATATTGGTGACGATCGATGAGAGGGAGAGAGCCGTGAAGAACGTCACGCCGAAGGCGATAAGGATGATCAGCCAGGCGCCGGCGAGTCCGGCATTCCCGACCACCCATCCCGCACGCAGGTACATGATCACGCCGAGGATCGTGAGGAGGGTCGGTACGAAGACCCCCTCGAACGTCCCGAAGCCGCGTCGTTCGACGCGCTTCTCCTCCCGGACCTGCTCGTCGAGGGTGTCCTCGGGCTCCACCGGGGGCGACGCATTCGCCGCGTTCGGCGTCCTCTCCTTCTCCGAGGGTGTCTCGTGCTTCGCCACGAGGGGCAGCCCTCCTGTTGCTGTGATGGTTCAGCGAATCCGGATCGGCAAGGTCTCGGCCCGTCTTCAGGAAGACGCCGAACCGGATCCCCCGAGCCGGGCTGAACGGACGATGGCGATCAGCTTCGTCAGAATATCATATGGAGGCGGGATTGGCGAGGCGTCCCGCCGCGCCGGGAGAGGCTGTGCGATCCGAACCTCCATCTTTCCGACGCCTTCGTATCCGCCAGCACGACTCGGCTTGATGTCCGGAACATCCGCATGGTAGCTTGATTTTCGGACTGTCAATTGGTCACAAGACGAGGAGGAATGCGATGATCGGCGACCAGCGCGATCGCGGTGCTTTGACTCTCGGTGCGCTCCTCTGTATCGGCCTGATCCTGCTCGGGCTCTTCATATCACAGGGAGTCGTGAAGCTCCGGGCCCTTGATCGTGTGGTGACCGTGAAGGGTCTCTCCGAACGCGAGGTGCCGGCCGACATCGCCATCTGGCCTATCAAGTTCAGCGATGCGGGCAATGACCTTGGGGCCCTCTACACGAGTATTCAGAAGAAGAACGCTCGTGTCGTGGAGTTCCTCAAAGACGGCGGGTTCAGCGGCGACGAGATCTCCGTATCCGTGCCCTCGATCAACGACCGGCAGGCGCAGGGCTACGGCGGCTCCCAGCCGGCGGAGTTCCGCTACTACGGCAGCTCGATCATCACGGTCTACTCGACACAGGTGGATGTTGTCCGACAGGCGATGTCAAGGATGGTGGACCTCGGGAAACAGGGGATAGCGATCAGCGGACAGGAGTACGATGCTCGGACCGAGTTCCTCTACACCGGACTCAACGACATCAAGCCCGAGATGATCGAGGAGGCCACGAGGAACGCGAGGGAGGTGGCCGAGAAGTTCGCCGAGGATTCGCAGAGCCGCCTGGGCAAGATCAAGACGGCGCAGCAGGGGCAGTTCTCGATCAACGATCGTGACAGTACGACGCCGCACATCAAGAAGGTCCGGGTCGTCTCGACGATCACATACTACCTGGCTGATTAGCGCTGCCGACGAGCGCGGGACGCCACACGCGCGAGCCGAGTTGGAGAGCGGATGACGCCGCAAAGGAACGGGAAGAGCATAGGTCTCTTCGAGGCCATCTCGATCGGAGTCGGCGGCATGATCGGCGCCGGGATCTTCTCGATTCTGGGCGTCGCCGGTCAGACGGCGGGATCCGGGGTGTGGATCTCATTCATCATCGCGGGCATCATCGCGCTGCTCTGCACGTACTCCTTCGCCAGGCTCGGTGTGACCTACCCTTCGGCCGGTGGTCCCGTCGAGTTCCTCGTCCAGGGATTCGGGGGCGGCGTGCTGAGCGGCGGGCTCAACCTCTTGCTCTGGGTCGGGTACATCCTGGCGCTCGCTCTCTACGCCCGAGCGTTCGGTAGCTACGCGGCGACCTTCTTCTCAAGTGCGCCCTCGCCGGCTCTCGTGCGGGTCCTGGGCACCGGCATCATCGTGTTCTTCACGGGTGTGAATTTCATCGGCGCGAAGGCCGTCGGTCGCGCGGAGCTTCTCATTGTGGTGATCAAGGTGAGTATTCTGCTGGTGTTCGCCGCCTCGGGGCTTTTCTTCGCGTCGCGCAACGTGGTAGCGCCGTCGACGTGGCCGTCCCTGCCAACGATCATTCTGGGTGCGGGCGTGGTCTTTCTTGCCTACGAAGGATTCGGGCTCATCACGAATGCGGCGGAGGACATGCGCTCGCCGGCGAAGACCCTGCCGCGCGCTCTTTACATCAGCGTTACCTTCACCATTCTCGTCTACGTCGTCGTGTCTCTGGCTGTCCTCGGCAATCTCTCGGTTCCCGCGATTGTGGAGGCGAAGGACTACGCGCTGGCGGCGGCCGCGAAGCCGTTCCTCGGCAGCTTCGGCTTCAGGCTCATCACCATCGCGGCCCTCTTCTCCACGTCCTCGGCGATCAACGCAACCCTCTATGGCGGGGCGAACGTCTGCTACACGATCGCCCGCGACGGTGAACTCCCTCGGTTCTTCGAACGGAAGATCTGGGGACGCGGCTCGGAAGGGCTTCTCATCACGGCGGGGCTGGTCATTCTCTTCACGAACGGGTTCGGTCTCGATGGCATCGCCATGATGGGGAGCGCCTCGTTTCTCATTATCTATGGGGCCGTGAATCTTGCGCACCTCAGGCTGCTCGACAAGACCGGAGCGCGAGCATCGATCATCTGGGCGTCGACGATAGGGTGCATCGCCTTTCTCGGGATTCTCGTACGACACCTCATCACTGCGAACCCCGCCGCGCTCTGGACGCTGGCGAGTATTCTTGCGTTCTGTCTCGTCGCAGAGTGGGTCTATCGGCGCTTCACGCGACGGACGATCGCTGCGAGGCAGCCCGCAGCCGGAGCGGGCGCGGGACTCGACGAGGGCAGCCAGGTCCGGGACAGCGAGCGCGGTGGTGAATGATGACGGCGCGACGCGACCACTCCGTCGCGTCGAATCTCAGGTCGGAGACATCGTGTGAACTTGTTCAGAAGCAGGAGGAGACGGCGGCTTCGGTCGACGCCGTTGTCCGCCGACTCGCTGCGGATCATCGACCGCAATGTTCCCTACTGCAGGTGCCTGCCGCCGGAGGAGCGGACGGAACTCAACGGGCTCATCCAGGTCTTCCTCGCGGAGAAGCCCTTTGAGGGGGCCGGCGGTCTTGTGATGACGGATGAGATCCGGCTGACGATAGCCGCGCAGGCTTGCATACTGCTTCTCGGACGGGAACCGCACTTTTATCCCGGTCTCGACGCGATCATCGTCTATCCGCACGCGTATGTCTCGCGGATGGCACGACGGAATCCTGACGGTACTGTGAGTGATGCCGCTCAGGTGCGGCTCGGCGAATCGTGGAGGCAGGGCGCACTGGTCCTGTCCTGGGATGATGTCGTCTCCGGAGCCGGTGACATTCACGACGGACACAATGTCGTCTTCCACGAGTTCGCGCACCAGCTGGACGCGGAGCACGGTCCTGCGGATGGTGTGCCGCCCCTCGAGACGCGGTCCATGTACGTTGCATGGGCACGCGCGCTGGGTGCCGAATACGAAGACCTTGTAAAGAGGCTTCGGCGGCACGCACCGACGTTCCTGAACCCCTACGCAGCCACGAATCCCGCCGAGTTCTTCGCGGTCGCGACGGAGTTCTTCTTTGAGAAGTCACAGGCGATGCGTGCCGGACATCCCGAGCTCTACGAACAGCTCAGGACCTTCTATCAACAGGACCCGGCGGAGTGGACAAGCTGTTCCGGAGCGAAGCATCAGTCCTGGGGTTCATGACTGCGGTCGTTCGTGAGAGCAGCGAAGAGTGCGAGGCGCGTCAGGCCTCCATGAACACCAAGAACGCGTGAGACATGATCCCAGATCACAGAAGGAACGATGCTCCATCGCCGCATGTCTCGTCCTTTCGCGGGTCAAGCCGCTGAGGAGCACCTTCGCCATGCTGCTGGATCCTCCGGGCTCGTTGCCTGGCAGGTGCGACGCAGTTCTGTTGAAGCGGTCGGTAGCGCCCCGATACGGAGGGTGACAAAGCAACCAGAGCGGTGTATAGTGGAAGTGTGAGACGGATCAGGCGATCAGGCGTGAGGAGGCAAGCATACCCGAGTAGCTGGACCCAACTCCGGACGTCCCCCCTGATGTCACCATCGACAAGGGGGTTGCAGCATGTCAATCAACGCTATCACAGCCGAACGCCAGTTCGAAGCCGGACACCTGCGCCGCCTGCAGCTGGGTTTCCTGTTCGCGATCGGTATCCACGTTCTGCTCTTCCTGGTTCTTCCGCATCCTCATTTCGAACCCTACAGACTGGCTGAGAAGACCGTGGCGAAACTGGTGGATGCGCCGCTGGAATTCGTCATCCCGCCGCCGCCCGCGGAGATCCCCAAGAAGGACATCGTCACAGCCATCGAGCCGAGCAACGCGTCCGATGCGGAGGAGACCATCGGCGAGACGGTCTTCGATCCTGACGCGCACGCTGCTGTGCCTGTTCCCGTATCCACCACCGGGTACGCGGACTTCTTCGATCGTCCGCCCGTGCTGATCGAGCGGGTCGACCCGGTCTATCCTGAGATGGCGCGACAGGCGGAGCTGGAGGGTGTTGTTCTGCTCAAGGTGGGCATAGACGAGTTCGGCCAGGTCCGAGAGGCGCTGGTTCTCAAGTCTGTTCCGGGTCTGGACGAGGCCGCTCTGGACGCCATCTACCGGTGGAAGTTCCAGCCGGCCATGCAGCGCGATGTGCCCGTGCCGGTCTGGTACAGCGTGCCGATCAGGTTCAGCCTGCGCGACTGAGCCCCGGCGCAGTGGCAGGCGTGACTGAGTAACGGTCAGCCACTGGACAAGGCATGGCCGGCAGGCTACAATGGAGTATGTGTGGAGTTGCCACTCATTGTCGGCCTGCGAGGCATGCATGAGAGCGTTGAGAACGGCGACGGTCATCACCATCTGTCTGTGGCTCGTGCTTCCGGGCACCCAGACATTCGCACTCTGTTTCGGTCACGACGGGGGCGTTGCCCTCGAGCACGCCGCCGGCCACGCGTGCGGTTGTTCCGAGGACGGCGACGGTGCTCCGCTCACGCGAGCGATGGCCATCGAGGCGAGCGCGACCGGTTGCTGCGGCGACTGCACCGATGTCGTTCTCAACGGCGCGGAGGCCGCCGTCACGCCTGCCGACGTCACATCCAAGCATACACGAGAGCAGCGAACGGACGAGGCCACCCAGGCTGTGTCACACGGAGTCGGCTCCCATCTCCAGACGGGACTCTCCGTGGAGCTCCATTCGCTCGTTCCATCGGCTGAACGACCTTCCGCGACAGGCTTCACCATCCTCCGACTGTAGTCCACCGCGAACCGTACCCGACACTTCACTGACGTTCGGATGCGATCCCCTCCGAGAGGGGAACGCGTCCGTGACCTGTATCCGTCGCGCGTCTCGTTCGCGCGATGCCGGCTGAACGAGGAGAGGAACATCATGAAGTCAGTCGTTGTTCGATGGAGTCCGGTCATCCTGCTCGCGGCGCTCGCCCTGTCGGCGCTGCTGGCGGCGGGTTGCGGCGGCGACGCGGATGCCACGGGACAGACAGCGGGAGCTGCTGCGGAAGATTGCGGCGGGTGTGACTCGCACGCGCCGGTCGCTCAGACAGAGGCCGCTCATGACCACGGTGACGAATGCGGCAGCCACACCGTGGATGAGACCGGCGCGGTCTACTGCGGGGAGCACGATCTCTACGAGACCGAGTGCGGCATATGCCAGCCGGGGCTCGCGGCCACTCTGATGCCGGGTGAGGGGCTCAAGATCCGCCTGCCGTCGGCGTCGTCGGAGTCCAAGGCGCGCATCGTTTCCGAGCCGCCGCGTCGCGGATCCTCCAGCACGAGTGTGGTCGCCGTGGGACAGCTCGAGTTCGACCAGGACCGACTCGCGCACATCACGCCGCTCGCCGACGGCGTCGTCCAGCGTGTCTTCGCCGAGCCTGGCCAGCGCGTCAGACGAGGAGATGTTCTCGCCGAGCTGCACTCCTCTGCGATCGCCGAGGCGAAGGCCGCACTGCTGACGGCCGTGGCCGACGAGACGGTCGCGTCTGAGGCTTACGCGCGTGAGCGAGAGCTCTATGACAGCGACATGTCCTCGGACAGCGCACATCGGGATGCCGAGGCCCGGCACACGGCGGCCGCCGCGAGCCGTCGCGCTGCCGAGCGCATGCTGCTCGATCTGGGTCTGAGCGCCGGCGAACTCGAGCGCACGCTCTCGGGGCAGGAGGTGAGCTCCGTTCTTCCGCTCACAGCTCCGTTCGATGGGACCGTCATCGAGCGCGACGCCGTCATCGGCGATCTGGCCGCCGTCGGCGACCGGGTCTTCACCGTCGCGGACCTGAACACACTCTGGGTCACGCTGGCCGTGACCGAGCGGGACGTCGCACGACTCCGCACGGGCCAGCAGGTTGTGATCCACTCCGACACACTGGGTCGCGAGATCGCCGGGGAGGTCACATGGATATCGAGCCTCCTCAACGAGATGACACGGATGGCCGAGGTGCGTGCCGAGGTGCCGAATCCGGACGGATCGCTTCGTGCGGGGATGTACGTCGACGCCAGCATCATCACCGGCGAGAGCTCGGAATCTCTCCTCGTGCCGCGCGACACGGTCTACCGCTTCGACGGGAACGCCTTCGTCTTCGTGCGGCTCGAGAGCGATCTCTACGAGCTCCGCAGGGTTCAGACCGGGTCGGAGTCGGGCGGGATGGCCGTCGTCACGGCGGGTCTCTCGGACGAGGATCTCGTAGCCGTCGACCAGAGCTACATGCTCAAGTCTGAGTTCCAGCGATCGCGCTTCGGCGTCGGCTGCGCCCACTAGGAAGGGGTCCGAACATGCTCCGACAGTCAGTCGAAGGCGCGTTCCGGAACCGGGCGCTGGTGTCCGTGCTCTTTCTGATCGCCGCGGTGCTCGGGGTCAGGACGCTCCTGTCGCTTCCCGTGGATGCGTTCCCGGAGACGACGCCCGTCCAGGTCCAGATCAACACCGTCGCAAGCGCACTCAACCCGGAGGAGATCGAACGACAGGTCACGTTCCCTGTGGAGATCGGCATCTCCGGGATTCCCGGGCTCGTCAACGTCAGGTCCCTGAGCAAATCGGGATTCTCGCAGGTCGTGGCGACGTTCGACGACGATACCTCGATCTACGACGCCCGGCAGCTCATCCTGGAACGCCTCGGGACGGTCACACTGCCCGACGGCATAGATCCTCCTTCGCTGGGGCCGATCGCTACAGGCCTTGGTGAGGTGTTCCACTACATCGTCCGGTCGCCCGACGGCTCGCGCTCCCTGTCCGAATTGCGAACCATCCACGACTGGATCGTGAAGCCCGAACTCCGCCGCGTCCCCGGCGTCGCCGAGGTGAACTCGTGGGGCGGCCACGAGAAGCAGCACGAGGTGATCGTCGAGCCGAGATCGCTCGTTGCCTACCATCTCACGCTTCAGGACGTCATCACCGCGCTCGAGGACAACAACCGGAACGTCGGCGGCGGCACCATCGAGGCGTCCGGGGATGCTCTCCTGCTGCACGGCATCGGGCGTCTCACGACCACGGAGGAGATCGGGAACGTCGTCATCACGAGCGTCGATGGCGTCCCGGTGCGGGTGCGCGAGGTCGCCGAGGTACGCGAAGGACACCAGATCCGTCGCGGCGCCGTGACGGCCGCGGGAGAGGGCGAGGCCGTTCTCGGGTTGGCCTTCATGCTGATGGGGGAGAACAGCAAGGAGGTGACCGAGGCGCTCCACCAGCGGCTGGAGGAGGTGCGTCCTGCGCTGCCGTCGGGCGTCGAGATCGAGATCGTTCACAACCGGACCGAGCTTGTCGATCTCGTCATCGAGACGGTCAAGCACAACCTCTTCCTTGGCGCCATCCTCGTTATCGCCGTGCTGTTCCTGCTCTTCGGGAACGTGCGAACCGGCCTGATCATCGCGTGCACGATCCCCGTGTCGATGGTGCTCGCCGCTCTCGGGATGCGCGGCTCCGCGATCGCCGCCAGCCTCCTGAGTCTCGGCGCGATCGACTTCGGGATCATCGTGGACGGCTCCGTTGTGATGGCCGACAACAACATGCGCCGTCTCGCCGAGCGCGCCAAGAAGCTCGGGCGGACTCTCACGGACGGGGAGCGCGCGACCGTCATCGAGGAGTCGAGCAAGGAGGTCGCCAGACCGGTCTTCTTCGGTGTTGCGATCATCGCGCTCGTGCTTCTGCCGATCCTCACGCTCCAGAACACCGAGGGGAAGATGTTCCAGCCGATGGCGCTGACGCTGATGTTCGCGCTGGTCGGTGCGCTCCTCATCGCGCTCTACCTGACGCCCTCGCTCTCGCACTGGATCCTCCCGAAGCGGCCCTCCCTCCGCGAGACGGCCCTCATGCGCTGGCTGCTCCGGGTCTACTCCCGGTTGCTCGACCGTGTGCTGCACCACCGGCGTCCGGCGATCGTCATCGTGCTGGTTCTCCTCGTCGGGACCGGCCTGCTCGCTGCAACCCGAGGCTCCGAGTTCGTGCCGCGCCTGAGCGAGGGGTCGATCGTGCTGAACGTCGTGCGACTGGCCGGCATCTCTCTGGACGAGTCCGTGGAGTACGACACGCTCATGGAGAACGCGCTTCTCGATGCCTTCCCCGACGAGATCGCGCACATCTGGAGTCGGATCGGCACCGCCGAGGTCGCCACCGATCCGATGGGCACGGAGCTCTCGGATCTGTTCATCACCCTGACACCCAGGAACGAGTGGACGGCTGCACGGACGCAGGATGAACTCGTCCGTGCGATGGAGGAGGTGATGTCCGACCTTCCCGGACAGACCGTCGCGTACACGCAGCCCATCGAGATGCGGATGAACGAGCTGGTCGCGGGAATCCGGTCCGATCTCGGCATCAAGGTGTACGGCGACGACTTCGATGAGCTGCTCCGTATCTCGAACGACATCCAGCGGCTTCTCGTCACGATCGATGGGGCGGCCGACGTGTCGGGCGAGCAGCTGGCGGGGCAGCCGATGATCAGTGTCCGCGTGGATCAGGAGGCGGTCGCGCGAGCCGGGCTCTCGGCCGAGCGTGTTCTTGAGATCGTCGACGCCGTGGGAGGCATCGAGGTCGGCGAGATCCAGGAGGGCGAGAGGCGGTTTCCGCTTGTCGTCCGTCTGCCGGATCGATTCAGGAACGACACGTCAGAACTCCCCGCCGTCCTGGTGCCGGCCGAGTCCGGCGTCGTGATGCCGCTGAGCGCGCTGGCCTCGATCGAGGAGACCGAGAGTCCGTCGACCATCAACCGGGAGTGGGCACGCCGGCGCACAGTCGTTCAGTGCAACGTGCGCGGTCGTGACGTCGGTTCGTTCGTCGCGGAGGTTCGCGAGCGAATCGACAGCGAGATCAGCATGCCGACGGGGTACACGGTTGAGTACGGAGGTCAGTTCGAGCATCTGGTGCGGGCCTCGGAACGGTTCCGCATCGTCGTGCCGCTCACGCTGGCGCTCGTGTTTTTCCTGCTCTATCTGAGCATGCGGCGTCTGGGCGACGCGCTGATCGTCTTCACCGGGATTCCCTTCGCGGCTGTCGGCGGCGTCCTCGCGCTGTCGCTCCGCGGTCTGCCGTTCAGTGTCAGCGCGATCATCGGATTCATCGCGTTGAGCGGTCTCGTGGTGATGGACGGCCAGGTGCTCGTGAGCACGATCAGGCGGCTCCTGCCGGACGGGAAGGGGATGCTCGCCACGGTCGTGGAGGCCGGGCGGTTGCGCCTGCGACCGGTCCTTGCCACGTCGATCACCGACGCGGCGGGGTTCCTTCCGATGGCTCTGTCGACCGGTGTCGGCGCGGAGGTCCAGAGGCCCTTGGCGACCGTGGTCATCGGCGGGATCGCGACGTCGACGATCCTGACGCTGTTCGTGCTGCCGCTGCTGTTCGTGCTCTTCGAGCGCCAGCTGACGGGGGAGTCGGACGACGTGAGCTGAGACGTTTCAAGAACGACCATCCGAGCCCTCCGGTTCGGGCGGCCCATGTGCGGCTCCTTCTGTCTCGGTACAGCGTATTGTGGTACGCTGAGTGATGATGCGCAGTTCCCCGAGGAGATCGGCACATGAAGGACGGCAGGATGTGGCACCTCGCGCGAGGCGACGGAGCGTTGGCGCTGGACGAGCAGGCGCGTCTCCGCGAACAACCGGGGCGCGCAGTATGACGGCGAGGCCCCGGTCGAAGGTCATCGACGACCGTCTCATTGAGGCGGTGACCAGGCGTCTCGGCGACGACCTCCGAATCCGCCGGACCCTGCCCGAAGGGGGACGGCTTCACATCGACCGTCCTCTGCCGTTTCTCTGCGTCTATCGGCGCCCACCGGACGGTGACGACGGGACCGACCGGCTCGTCACCACGGAGGCCTCCTATCTGGTCGGCTCGGCCTCGAGCAGACAGACCCCGGGGCTGAAGAGACTCGTCGAGGCCGTCGTAGCCACGGTGGCTCCCGAGTTCGGCGCCTTCCTGGTCGTGGAGATCATGGCCGGCCCGCCATCGGATCCCGAGGGCACGGAGGGAAGAGTCGCCCGTCCGGGATTCCACCTGATCGCCCCCAGGCGCGACGAGCTCGACGAATTCCTGGATACATTCGAGGAAGCGCTCGCGAGAGTCAGGCTGCGGGGCAGGCGCGCCGACGTCCGCGTCTCCGAATCGGGGCGCGTACTCCCGAAGGGTATCACGGGACTCATCTCAGCCGACGCCGCCAGGAGAGCCAACTGCGTCGTGCTCGGACTCGAGGTGGCGCCGGTCTACCGGGATCCCAACACCGGCGACGTGTATCCTCTCGTCCTCAGGGAACTCCGTCGCCGCCTGAGTCCGGCTCTCAAGCGCTCGTTCTATGCGTTCACGCACAAGCTCACCACTCAGCGTCCCAGGCACTTCCATGTTCTCGGGCGTCGAGCGGTCGTGCGGGCGGTGTGGGATGTCGATCGGAAGCTGTCCGACGTGGCCGAGAGCTTCGACCTCCTGCTCCAGCTGACGCCCGTGAACACGGAACAGGCGTGGAACTCGTTTAGGCGCCGCAGCTACGAGCGAGCTCCGGTGTTCCGCTACCGACCGTCTCCGGTCGACCCGATGCTCCTCAAGCGCCGGCTCTTCTCCGTTCCACTCGAACGCGTTGAGGATCCAGCCATCTACGGATTGCTCAGGGAGACACAGGTCGAGCTGGACCGGAAGCTGACCCTGCTCCTCGACATCAACTCCCCGCGCTTCCTGCATGGCAGCATGCAGGTGTACGGCGAGATGGGAGATGAGACGCTCGCCACGGCGGAGGCTCTGCTCGACAAGATCCCTCCGAGAAGCCGCGAGAACACGAGGGAAGGCCATCTGGACGCCGCCGCTTTCGCCGAGCGGGCCAGGGAGGAGATCGCCCACTACGAGCGGCAGTGGGCCGACATCGCAGCCGGTGTCGAGGTGCGTGCCGACATCGCGAGCGGTCTTATGGTGTCGCACGGCAATCTTCTCATCGGCGCCGGGACCCGCATCCCGGCTTCCCGGGCTGAAGCGCTCCTGAGCCACGAGATCGGGACACACGTGCTCACCTACCACAACGGCCGCGCACAGCTGTTCCGACAGCTGTACAGCGGTCTCGCCGGCTACGAGGCGCTGCAGGAAGGGCTGGCGGTGCTCGCCGAGTATCTGATCGGCGGTCTGAGTCGCCCGAGACTTCGTCTCCTGGCCGCCCGCGTGGTCGCAGTCCGGCGGTTGATAGACGGCGCCTCGTTCGTCGACACATTCCGGGAACTCGTGGGCGAGCGCGGATTCGATCGCCGCACGGCGTTCATGATCACCATGCGCGTCTACAGAGGCGGCGGGCTGACGAAGGACGCCGTCTACCTCCAGGGGCTGATCGACGTGCTCAAATACGTGGGAGGGGGCGGCGATCTCAAGCCGCTCTTTGTCGGGAAGATCGCCGCGCACCACGTCCCGGTCGTCCGGGAGCTCACGTGGCGCGGCGTGCTGCGCGCGGCGCCCATGATGCCGCGCTATCTGGAGAACGAAAGCGCACGGAAGCGGCTGGCCGCCCTGGGTCACGGAACGACCGTGCTGGAGCTTGCTGGGAGGAGACGGAGATGAGAATCGGTTTCGTTGTCAACGACATCAGGACGGAACAGGCGGGATACACCACGAGCCGGTTGGCAGTCGCCGCCGTCAACAAGGGTCACGAGGTCTGGACGATGGGGGTGGGGGACCTGGCCTACGACCCCGACGACAAGATCGCCGCGCGGGCGATCGGTGTTCCCAGGAGCAAGTACAAGACCTCCGAGGGCTACTTGAAGGACCTTCAGGGCAAGGCGGCGGTCACGAAGCGCGTCACGGTGGACAATCTGGATGTGATGCTCCTTCGGAACGACCCGTCCGACGACGCCATTGCCAGACCGTGGGCGGCATCGGCCGGCATTCAGTTCGGTCGCGCTGCGACGCGCCACGGCGTCATCGTGCTCAACGACCCTGACGGTCTCGCCCAGGGTATGAGCAAGATGTACCTGCAGGCATTCCCCGAGGAGGTCCGGCCCGCGACGCTCATCACGCGCGACCGCGGCGAGATCAAGGCGTTCGCGGAGGACCAGGGCGGCACGATCGTGCTGAAGCCGCTGACCGGCTCAGGCGGGCAGTCGGTGTTCCTCGTCCGTCCCGATGACTTCCCGAATCTCAACCAGATGATCGATGCGGTGAGCAGAGACGGCTACGTCATCGCCCAGGAGTATCTTCCGGCGGCGGCTGAGGGCGACATGCGGCTCTTCCTGATGAACGGACAGCCGCTCCGCCACCGGGGGAAGTACGCGGCGTTCCGCCGGGTTCGGACGGGCGGCGACATGCGCTCCAACATCCACGCGGGCGGCAAGCTCCAGCAGGCAGAGGTGACGGATGTCGCCCTGCGCGTGGCCGAGATCACGCGCCCGAAGATCGTCCAGGACGGGATGTTCCTGGTCGGGCTCGACATCGTCGGCGACAAGCTCATGGAGATCAACATCTTCAGTCCGGGCGGGCTCGGCAGCGCGCAGAAATTCGAGGGAGTGAACTTCTGCAACGCCGTGATCGCCGCGCTGGAGCACAAGGTGCAGTACATGGAGTACTACCGCAGGAACTTCAACAACCGGGAGATGGCGGTTCTGTAGGGCCGCGATCCGATGATCCCGATGACTGCTGACGGCGCGAGGGGGGGAGAAGAGGCGTCCAACTCACCAGGAAGAGCGTGTGGCCAGACGACCCGTTCTTCAGAAGAAACGTCGCTTGGCCTTGCCGCGCACCCCACGGGTGTTGCTACGAGACAGAGGGGAGCACTGATATGGCGAAACGCCTTGGTCTGGCGCTGAGCGGCGGCGGAGTCCTCGGTTTTGGGCACATCCGGGTCCTGGAGCTGCTTGATGAGTTGGGGCTGCGACCGAACGTCATTGCGGGAAGCAGTATTGGTGCGGTGATCGGGGCTCTCTATGCATCAGGGATCTCCGGACGGGGGATACGGGAGCTCGCGGAGGAGTACTCCGTTCAACGTGGTGACGCGCTGATGGATGTGGTGAAGAAGCTCCCCTCGCTCCTCAAGTGGCTGAGGATCTTCATTCCTGAGCGTAGGCGCGGCGGACTGATAGGCATCGACCGCTTCCTCACCTCAGCGCTCGAACCGATCGAGGGAGTCATGTTCGAGAACCTGAACGTGCCGCTCATTGTCGTTGCGACAGATTTCTGGACGGCCGAAGAGGTTGTCGTGCAGAAGGGGGAGGTGGTGAATGCCGTCCGGGCGAGCATGGCCATCCCGGGCGTCTTTGCGCCGGTCTCCATCGACGGGAGGGTGCTCGTTGACGGAGACCTCGTGAACCGGGTCCCATATGACCATCTCAGCGCCCGGTCTGACGTTACGCTCGCTGTTGAGGTCAGCGGACAGAGGCGCGCCACGGAGAACCCGATACCCCGCGTGCCGGACGCGGTATACGGTGCGCTCGTCATCATGCAGAAGGTGGCGCTCGACAGGAGGCTCGCATACTCGGAACCGGATATCCTCTTTCGCGCCCGAATGCAGGACGTCTCGATTCTCGACTTCGGCAAGATCGGCGCGGTGCTCGACCAAATGGAGCAGGAGATCGAGGGCCTGCGCAGCCGGTTGTCGGACATGGAACTCTGGATCTGAAGCGTGTGGACCGATCGCTCATGGAGGACATAGGGCTCGACGCGGCGTCTGGGAGTCCGGAGATCATCATGAAGAAGCTCCCAGCACTGGGAGGTCCTTCGGTCTGGCGGTTGGCGCCCGTAACGCAGTCCGGAGGAGGACTCCGGGGAGAATCCCGAAAACGGTCCGGGTGAAGTTCAGGGTCAGGAGAGGGGCGTTGGTGTCCATGCGCGCCTGGCTCTCGGGGCGGTCGTGCTCGCGAACAGCGCACTCACGCAGTCGTCTTGCTGAAGCGCTTCGTCGCGAAGGTCAGCAGCCCGACCCCGATGACGAGGAGTGCGGCGAACTGCGGCCAGAGCACCGTTGGGCCGGCGCCCTTCAGATAGATGGCGCGCACGATCTCGATGTAGTGCCTCATCGGGTTGAGGAGCGTCAGCCACCTGAAGACCGTCGGCATGCTGCTCACGGGGAACATGAACCCTGAGAGAAGGATGGCCGGCATGAAGACCAGGAAGCTTGTGAGGAACGCCTCCTGCTGCGTCCTGGAGACGGTGGAGATCAGGAGGCCGATGCCGAGGCCCGAGAACAGGTAGAGCACGCTGGCCCCGAGCAGCAGGAGCATGCTTCCCTCGAACGGCACGCCAAACCAGAGGAGCGCCACCAGCGTCACGAAGAAGAGATCGACGAGCCCAATCACGGCGAACGGGATGGTCTTGCCCGCGATGAGCTCGATCGACGCGAGCGGGCTCACCTGAAGCTGCTCGAGCGTGCCGATCTCGCGTTCCCGGACGATCGCCAGCGACGTGAGAAGCAGGCAGACCTGCAGGATGAGCGCACCGACGACCGCGGGAACATTGTAGTTGCGGCTCGCCAGGTCCGGGTTGTACCAGGCCCGCTCCCGAAGATCGATGGGGAGTGACCTGATTGGCGCGTGCTCGAGAGCGTAGCTCTGAACGATGCGCTCCGCGTATCCCTGGGCTACGGAGGCCGTGTTCGAGTTCGTGCCGTCGATCAGGATCTGGACGGTGGCGTCGCCCGCATAGAGGGCCGTCGCGAAACCGGCCGGGATCTCAATGCCCACGACAGCGTCCCCATGGTCGAGCGCCCTCACCATGTCCGCCGGTCGTTCGGACTGGTCAGAGACCCTGAAGTAGCTCGACGCCGTGAGCGTCTCCACGAGTTCGCGGGACTCCCGGGTGTGGTCGTTGTCGACGACGAACGTGTTCATGTTCCAGATGTCGGTCGACACGGCATAGCCGAAGATGACCAGCTGCAGGATGGGCGCCAGGAAGATGACTCGGGCCATCCGCGGGTCCCGGAATATCTGGCGGAATTCCTTGGCGACCATGCCGAGGACGCGCTCCAGTCGTTCTCCTCTGGTCACCGTCATGACATCTCCTTCCTGAAGACGCGCGCCGCCGCGGCGAGTCCGACGACGGCGAAACCGATCATCAGCAGCCCCTGTGCCCAGAGCACCTCGACGCCCACGCCCTTGAGGAATATGCCCCGAGTGACCACCAGGAAGTAGCGTGCGGGAACCAGGTACGTGATGACCTTGAGCGGCGCGGGAAGGACGTCGACCGCGTACATGAACCCCGAGAGGAGGTACGCGGGAAGGAAGGTCAGAATCATGGCCATCTGTGTGGCGAGAAGTTGAGAACGCGCGACCGCTGATATGAACATCCCGAGCCCGAGCGCTCCTATGAGGAACGCGAGCGAGAGTGTCATAAGAAGAACCGGGTTTCCGTGAAACGGGACCTGGAAGAGCGCGACGCCGATGACGCTGACGAGTACCACGTCAATGAGGCCGACGCCGACGTAGGGGAGCAGCTTGCCGAGCACGACCTCCGCTCTGCTCACGGGGGTGGCTGCGAGCTGCTCCATGGTCCCCCGCTCCCACTCGCGGGCTATCGTGAGTGATGTCAGCATCGCGGCGATGATCATCATGATCACCGCGACCAGACCCGGCACGATCATGTTGCGGCTGAGAAGCTCCTCGTTGTACCAGACCCGCGTCCGGCTCTCGATCGGCATCGAAGCCTCTGCGCCCCTGAGCAGTATCCGACTGGAGTAGGACTGCACGATCCCCCGCGTGTACCCCAGCGCGATGGTGGCTGTGTTCGCATCGCTGCCATCAACTATGACCTGAACCGGGGTCCGCTCGCCGGATCCGAGGTCGCGCGAGAACCCAGGTGGGATGACGAGCACGGCTCGAACGGCGCCCCGGTCCAGCAATGCGTTCACCTCGCGCTCGTCTTCGATGAACCCGCGGATCTGGAAGTAGCCGGATGACTTGAATGTATCGATGAGTTCGCGGCTCGTCGCCGACATGTCGCGGTCGAGCACGGCCATCGGAATGTCCTTCACGTCCCAGCTAATCGCGTATCCGAAGAGGACCAAGAGCAGGACGGGAAGCACGAAGGCCATGAGCAGGCTTCGCGTATCGCGGCGGAGCTGGATGGTCTCCTTGCGGGCTACGGCCAGGAGTCTTGTCCTGTTCAGCACCACGACCCTCCCTTAGTCGATGGGCGCGCCGCCCGCCGCGCGCACGCGCGCAACGAACACGTCGTCGAGCGCGGGCTCGACGGGCTCGATACCCTCGAAATCCAGTCCCTTCGCCGACAGCCGTCCCCCGATGAGTTCCACAGCTCCATCCGCGGTCTCCACCGCGACGTGCAGCGAGCGTCCGAACATGCCGGCCTCGATGATTCCGGAGACTCCCTGAAGAGCCTCGACCGCGCGTGCCGCCTCGCGGACGCGAACCTCGAAGATCGGCTCATCGGTGGTCTCTCGTAGAGCGCGCGGTGTGTCGAGGGCGATCAATCTGCCGCGGTTCATCAGAGCGAGCCGGTGACAGTACTCGGCCTCCTCCATGTAGTGCGTTGTGACGAACACCGTCGTTCCGCTCTCGGCAAGCTCGTAGATCAGGTCCCAGAAGCTTCTCCTCGAGATGGGATCGACGCCGGAAGTGGGCTCGTCGAGGAACAGGATCGGTGGCTCGTGCAGCACCGCGCAGCCGAGGGCGAGCCGCTGCTTCCAGCCGAGGGGCAGATCCCTGGTGAGGCGGTCGACATGCTCCGTGAGGCCGGCCATCTGGAGCACCCAGTCGCGTCGCCCGGGCCGCTGGTTCTTCGGGACGCTGTAGAGCCGCGAGAAGAAGGCGATGTTCTCGGCCACCGTCAGGTCGCCGTAGAGCGAGAAGAGCTGTGACATGTAGCCGATGCTGCGCCGAATCGCGTCCGTCTCAGTCATGAGGTCGAAGCCGGCGACACGACCGCCTCCGGACGTCGGGAGGAAGAGGCCCGTGAGCATCTTGATCGTCGTTGTCTTGCCGGCGCCGTTGGGGCCGAGAAATCCGAATATCTCGCCGGCGCGAACCTCGAACGAGACGCGATCCACTGCCACAAAGCCGCCGAATCTCTTCGTCAGTCCGGCCGCGGTGACCGCGCTGTCCTGCCGCTCGGTCATGCCCGTCCTCCCGATGTGGGGGCCTTCTCCCGTTCGCTGTCCGCGCGTGCGATCTGATGGATGAACACGTCTTCCATGCTCGGCGGGACGGTGCGCACGGAGTCCACTCTGAAGCCTCCCTCCGTGAGCGCATGGACAATCGCCGGCCCGTCCCTCTCGGCCGAGGCAACAGTGGCGTGAAGCGTCTCGCCGAACACGGCCGCGAGGAGGACGGCGGGATGGCCGCTCAGGACGCGCTTGGCGGCTCGAAGACGGTCCACCTCGAGCCCGAGAATCTCTCCCTCCACTCCGGCCATGAGGTCGTCGGGCGTTCCCGCTGCGACGAGGCGGCCCTGGTGAAGCATCGCGAGCCTGTCGAAGCGCTCCGCCTCATCCATGTAGGCGGTGCTGACGACGGCCGTGACCCCGTTGGCGACCATCTCGTGGACGATCAACCACAGGTCGCGCCGTGATATTGGATCGACGCCGAAGGTCGGTTCGTCGAGAAGCAGGATCCTGGGCTCGTGGATCAGCGCGCACGAGAGCCCGAGCTTCTGCTTCATTCCTCCGGAGAGCGCGCCGGCAAGACGGTTCTTGAAAGGGCCGAGGTTGGAGAATCTGAAGAGGCGGTCGAGGCGAGGCTCTCGCTCCCGTCGGCGAACCTGATAGAGATCCGCGTAGAACATGAGGTTCTCCATCACGGTGAGGTCGGCGTAGAGACCGAACCGCTGCGACATATAGGCTATGTCGTGCTTCACACTCTCTGGGTCGTCGGCCACGCTGATGCCGGCGAGGACCGCATCGCCCGAAGTCGGGGGCATGACGCCAGCGAGTGTCCTGAGCGTCGTCGTCTTGCCCGCGCCGTCGGGTCCCACGAGACCGAACAGCTGCCCCTCGGCGACCTCGAAGCTCAGTCCGTCGACGGCGAGGATGTTCCCGAAGCGACGGGAGAGGTTCTCCACTCTGATGGTCGCGCTGTTCACTCGTCGTCTCCCTCGCCTTCGTCGGTCAGGTTCAGCCGAACGTCAGCGGGCATCCCCGGCTTCAGGCCCAGTCCCGGATCCTCGGCCACGCTCACCTTGACGGCGTAGACCAGCTTGACCCGTTCCTCGGTCGTCTGAACGTTCTTCGGCGTGAACTCGGCCTCCGAGGCGATGAACGTCACCCGACCCTCGTAGTGTCTGTCCGGGTATGTGTCCGTCGTGATGCTCGCGGCCGCGCCCGTTCTCACGGCGCCGATGCGGTCCTCCCGCACGAAGATGCGGACCCATCGGTCCTCCGGGTTCATGATCGTGAGCGTCGGTGAACCTGCCGGGACCGTCTCGCCAGGCTCGCGGTGTCTCACCGTCACGACTCCGCCGAACGGGGCGATGATGGCCATGTTCGCGAGAGCGGATTCCGCGGCCCGAAGTCCCGCCTCGGCCTGGCGCAGCTGTGCGCGCTGGGCCGCGATCCGCTCGGCCCTGGGGCCAGCCTCGACAAGCGCGAGCTGCGCCTCGGCCTGGTCATATCGTGCCCCGGCCACGTCGAACGCGACCTGAGTCTTTTCGTAGTTCTCATGGCTCAACGCGCCGCCCTCAAAGAGATTGGTGGCGCGCTCCAGGTCGCGGCGGGCGTCCGCGAGCTGCTGCTCCGCGATGTGGCCGGCGGCGCGCGCCTGCGTGACCTCCTCCGGTCGGGCACCGCGTTCCATTTCCTCGAGAGCCGAGCGGGCGGCCTCGACCTGTGCGCGGGCCTGGTCCCGCAGGGCTACAGCCTGCGTCCGGTCCAGAACGGCCAGCACATCGCCCACTCGGACGCGGTCACCCTCGCGTACCGTGATCGAGTCGACGCGGCCGGTCGCCAGGAATCCCAGGCGGGCCTCAGTGGCCTCCACGGTGCCGGACGCGAAGAGTTCACCGCCGCTCTCGTCCTCCCGGAACATCGTGCCCCAGAGCACCAGTACGAGCGCGATTACAGCCGCGACGCCCATGACGATTCGCCGTCTCTTCTTCATCGTAGACTCTCCAGGTTCTCGTCCGGCCGCGCGGACGTGAGTTCTCCCGTGATGCGGGCCAGCTCCACGCTGGCGGCGATGTTCGAATTGGGCGCTTCCGCGAGGGCCGATCGGATTGGCAGGAGGTCTGCTTCGGTCCGCAGGTAGCCGGTCTGCGTGCCCGCCCCCGTTCGGGGCGTCAGCCTTTCGGTTCGCGTGACCTTCTCCTGATGGCGAGCGGCCTCCGCAACGGCTTCGGCATGCGCCGTAGCCATGGCCAGCGCGTGCAGAGCCGCGTCCACTCCGGCCGCGAGCTCGAGTCTAGTTTGAGGTCTCATTGTCCGTCCCCTGGTCTGAGGCCAGGCCGGCTCTGATGAAGTCGATGACGCTCTTCATGATGCGCTCCCGCACACTCGGGTCATCCTGGTCGAGCGAAACCCCATCACGGAGAATCGGGCGTGCGAACGCCAACCAGAGGGGCTGCGACGCGACGCTCAACGCCATCAGATTAGGATCGCCGGACCGGATGGAGCCGTCCACCTGACCTTCTGTGATCACGTTGGCCAGGGCTCGCAGATTCGCACCCATGGTGCTGCGGACTGCCTCCGGCATCGCCTCGCGGGCCGCCAACGTGTGGATCATGAGCTTCGGGACGACAGGGTTCTCGTAGAGGTAGGTGAAGAAAGCGCCGACGACTGAGTCGATCCGCTCGAGCGGCGAACCACCTCTCCGGGCCGCTGCCAGGATTCTCTCCGCGGCGGCGCCAGCGATCTCGCCTGTGACGGCCTCGTACAGGGCCTGCTTTGATCCGAAGTGATACGCGACCGCTCCCAGATTGACACCTGCGCGCGCGGTGATAGCGCGAACAGAAGCACCGTCATAGCCGTGAACGGCGAAGAGGTCTCTGGCGGCCGTCAAGATGGTTGCCCGAGTGTGTGATTCGCTGGTCATTCGCAGTCTCCGTGGCGGAATAGGGCAAACGTTTGACTTCCTTCATACGTTCGTATCATACTCCGACATCGATTCGATGTCAATCCTGTCGTTCGTTCAAGCGGAGGTCAGTCTAGGCACCACGGGCCTCCTTCGCTGCCAGGGCCGCATGGTGTCCGCCAAACCGGACAATCTCCGCTCTACCGGCTGCGGCAGTCAGTCAGTCTTCCTTGTTCGACCCGATGACTTCCCGAGTCTCAACCAGATGATCGATCTGGTGAGCAGAGATGGGTACGTGACCGCCGCGAGCTGTTGAGGCGCCACCCTGAGTCCCTCGCACGATTCCACTTGACGACAGACATACCCGGACTATGATTCTCGCGCGCAGCCCACTTCGGCGGACTCTCCGTGCGACAGGGCTGTTCGTAACTCGAGCGAGGCAGGGCGGGATTCCGGTGTGCCGAGCGCTCACGGACGACTCGGTCGGGCAACGAGGGGGCACCGCAATGGGCATGGTACCAGAGACCGACAGGGTACGTGTTCCGTCCGTATCCCTGGTGCCATTTCTGCTGGTCACCTTCGTCATCGCGTGGGGGATCCTGGGTCTGTACATCCTCCTGCCGGGCCGGATGGAGGCAGCCTTCGGTCAGCTCACCGGTCAGCACCCGCTGTTCTATCTGGCCGTCTGGGCACCGGCGATCGCCGCCATTGCGATCATCACGCTCGATCTCGGCGTCGCCGGTCTGCGCGGGTATCTCGCTCGCCTGTGGCTGTGGCGCTGCTCTCGCGCATGGTGGGTCTTCCTACTCATCGGCATACCTGGTGTCTTCTACGCAGGTTCCGCGCTCAAGGGAAACACCCTCTCGGAGCTGTTCCCATTTTCTTCCTTCCCGGCTCTTCTTGCGGCGCTGTTCCTCGGAGCCATCAAGGGGCCGGTCGAGGAACTTGGATGGCGCGGATTCGCGCTGCCCCTGCTGCAGCGGAAGTTGGCGCCCGTATGGGCCGCGCTCGTCCTCGGTGTCATCTGGGGACTGTGGCACCTACCCGCGTTCCTCTTGAGCGGAACGCAGCAGAGCGCGTGGGCCTTCACTCCGTTCTTCGCGGGCACGATAGCGATCAGCATCATCATGACCGCGCTCTTCAACGCGTCACGCGGGAGCATCCTGCTCGCCGCGTTTCTGCATTTCCAGATGATGAATCCGGTCTGGCCGGATGCCCAGCCGTACGATTCGGGCCTCTTCCTTGTTGTAGCCGTCCTGATCGTGTTCCTGAACAGAAGGACGATGTTCTCCCGTGAGGGAGCTGTTGGAGAGGTTGTGATCTCAAGTCGTTACGAAAGAGCAGGAGGTGAAGCAGAATGAGGACTACGACGGTCGTGCTCGTGTGCCTGTTTGCGTTCTCCGTGTTCGCCACGGCGCCGGCGAGCGGGTCCTGGAGTCTCCACTTGTCAGGCGGCGCCACTTTCCCCACGCAGGACGTGGGTGAGACGGAGCTCGGCACGGGCCTCGGGCTGGAGGCGCTCGTTGGGTACCGCTTCATGCCGCATCTGGAAGGCTATGCTGGCTGGGACTACCACCACTTCGGCGCTGACGAGTCGGCGACCGGGGATGACGTGGACACGGAGGAGACCGGGTATGCGTTCGGTCTTCGTTTCGTTCATCCGATTGGCGAGTCGGCGCTCTCGTATGTTGCTCGCGCCGGAGCCACGTACAACCACATCGAGATGGAGAACGACGACGGGGACATCATTGCGGACTCCGGACATGGGCTCGGCTGGGAGGCCGGTGTGGGGCTGGATATCCCGATCGGCGATAGCTGGAGCGTCGTGCCGATGGTCCGGTATCGCTCGCTGTCCCGGGAGATCGAGATCGAGGATGAGGCCACCGATGTTGATCTCACCTACGTGGCGACAGATCTCGGGATCACGTGGTCGTTCTGACCCTCCTCATCCCGGTGGGTACAGAGACCCCGAGCCAGATGGCTCGGGCGACTGCACGAAAGAGGCCGCCAGCTTCTGCTGGCGGCCTCGTGTTTGGTAGCGGGAACGGGACTTGAACCTGCGACCTTCCGGTGGACGGCCGAAGGGAGCTCTACTTCTTCCAGAAGCCGCGGTGCAGCAGGACCAGCACGGTGTACAGCTCCAGGCGACCGAGCAGCATGCACGCGATGAGAATGAGCTTGCCGGCGGTCGGTATCGCCGCGTATGTCTCGATCGCGCCGACCGCCCCGAGCCCCGGACCGATGTTGCCGAGCGTGGCCGCAACCGAGGACGCGGCCGTTACCATGTCGGGCGTGTAGAACGTCATGGCGAGGGAGGCAACGGCGAAGATCGCCACGAAGATGATGAAGAAGGTGGAGATGTTCGAGACGGTGCTCTCCTCCAGCGCCTGACGCCCGAGCTTGATCCGTATGATGGTGCGCGGGTGCATGGCGCGCCCCAGCTCCCGTGCGATCTTCTTGAGGATCACGAGCAAGCGTACGACCTTGATGCCACCGCCCGTTGATCCGCCGCACCCTCCGACGAACATCAGCAGGAGCAACAGCAGCCGTGACGCACCGGGCCATAGATTGAAGTCCTGCGTGACGAAGCCGGTCGTGGTCATGATCGATGTGCCCTGGAAGAAACCCGCCCGCAGGGCCGTCCAGGCCTCCTCGTAGACTCCCCCCCAGATGTTGAAGCTGAGGAGAAGGCAGCTGCCGAGCCACAATACGGTGTAGAACCGAAACTCCGGATCGCGTACGAACGCCTGTGGCTTTCCTCGCAGGGCGTGGTAGTGGAGTGCGAAGTTCGCTCCCGCGAGGAACATGAAGACGATCGTCACGATCTCGATGTAGGCGCTGTCGAAGGCGGCGATGCTCGCGCTTCGCGTGGAGAAGCCGCCCGTGGACATCGTGGCGAACGTGTGGCAGGAAGCATCGAACCAGTCCATGCCGCCGACCATGAGCAAAATGATCTGCCCGATGGTCAGCAGGACATAGAGTCCCCAGAGAAGCTTCGCCGTGGATGCGATGCGCGGCGCGAGACGGTCCTTGGAAGGACCCGGTATCTCGGCGCGGTAGATCTGCATACCGCCTACCCCGAGAAAGGGGAGAATGGCGATACACAGGACCAGGACTCCCATGCCGCCCAGCCACTGCGTCATGCCACGCCAGAACAGGATCCCGCGCGGAACGTACTCGAGACCGGACAGCACGGAGGCCCCGGTCGTCGTGAATCCGGACATCGTCTCGAAGAGGGCCGACACGGGGTCCGGTACGACACCCGAGAGAAGATAGGGGAAGGCTCCCGCGATGGTCGCCGCGATCCATCCGAATGTGACGATGGCGAATCCATCGCGTTTCGACAGGTTGATGGCGCCGCGTGTCGAGGCCCACATCAGCAGCGCGATCAGAAGAACGATCCCGCAGCTCATGGCGAGTGCCGACTGGGCCGATGCGGGATCCCCGGCGAGCCAGCCGACCAGCCAGGACAAACCTTCGGCGATGGCAATGAACGAGAGCACGTAGGAAATGAGATGCAGAACGGGGCGGGGTCTCATTTGCGGAACACTGATTCAAGCTTTGAGGCGACGCCCAGAGGTGCGAACACGATGAGCCGGTCGCCCTCCTGGAGCACTGTGTTGCCTGTTCCGATGCCGGCGACGTCTCCACGCACGACGGCGGCCACGATCGCCCTCTTCGGGAGGCGGGCGTCCCTCAGCGCCCTGCCGACCCACCTGCTGCCTCCAGACACGTGGACCTCCAGCAGTTCCCCCGGCACACTCTGCAGGAGGGTTATCGCCAGGATGCTGGCGCCACGAACGAAGCGGAGAATGGCGTTCATGGTCGCATAGTACGGGCTGACGGCTCGGTCGAGCAGTCCGGCCTCGTTGATGATCGAGACATACTCCGGCTTGGAGATGATGGCAACCCCGAGGGCCGCCCCCAGTTTCTGAGCAAGGAGGCAGGCGATCATGTTGTTCTCATCGTTGCCTGTCGAGGCTACGATGGCGGTGTTGGGCGTGATGCCGATCTCATTGAGAACCGTGGGGTCCAGGGCGCTGCCCGAGATCACCATGCACTTCTTCAACGATGCGGAGCACTCATAGGCTCGCTCGGTGCTCTCCTCGATCACGACGACCTGCTTGCCGGTCCGTTCCAGGTGACGGGCGAGCCGCAAGCCTACGTCACCTCCTCCGGCGACAACGACCTTGTGAACCGCGGTCTTGTGCGGTCGGACGGTGTTGAGGAAGGCCTGCACATCAGTCGGTTGCCCGACGCAGTAGATCGTGTCCTTGGCCTCAAACACCGTGTCGCCGTGTGGCATCAGCAACTTCTCTCTGCGCATGACCGCGATCAGGCGCACGTTGCCGAGAATCTCCGGGTGCGGGAAGTTCCTAAGAGGTCCTGCGAGCAGAGGGCTGCCGGGAAGCACATCCGTGCCTACGGCCTGGATGCGCCCCCCCGCCATGCGGACGATCTCCTTGGCGCCGCCCAGATTGAGGACGGACAGAACCTCGAGGGCGCACTCGTCGTGCTCGTTGACGACCAGGTCGATCCCGAGGGCCGAGAGATTGTCCACGTGTCGCTCAGCGCTCAACTCGTCATTCGATACACGGGCCGCCGTGTACTGTGCGCCGGCCGCGTGCGCGAATGCGGCGGCCAATATGTTGACCTCATCCCGATTCGTCACGGTTGCGACGAGCCCGGCCTTCGCCACGCCCGCTTCCTCAAGGGCCCCGGGACTGATACCGCTGCCAAGGACGGTCTGAACGTCCAGTTCGGACGCGATCTCTTCGAGGGGGTGGGGGCGGTGGTCGACCACCACGACGTCGTGTTTCTCGTCGCACAACCTGGATGCCAGCCTGTGCCCGGCGACTCCCGCTCCGATGATGACAACTCTCATTGCCCGCCCTTGTGAGTGAGGTCTTCCAGCGCCACATACTCACACACCGGGCGACGGAGCTCAAGTCATAGTCGCGGAACAGCGCGGAGGAGGGGCATGAGGGCTGCGTTATGCAGAACCGCACGAGCCAGAAGGCCCGGCCGGTTCGTATTTGGCGGCGTGAGGGATGGCGAGAATCGGTCTGATGGTCTGACTGACCCGCCGACCAGGAGATCGGGGAACACTGTCGACCGAGCCGGCTGCTCGTCAGTTGACGCTGCGGATTAGAGCATGATAGAATATTCATACTTGAGGAAGATGCGCTTTATAAGATGCTGGACCACCGATACTGAGTTCGTGTCCGCCGAGACGCATTGCCCGGCAGCGCACTGTGTGGCTCCGGGACCATCAGGAGGCGTCCGACGACGTGAAGATTCTCGGCTTGTCAGCATTCTACCACGATAGTGCGGCCTGTCTGGTCGTCGACGGTGACATCGCCGCGGCCGCCCAGGAGGAGCGCTTCACGCGGAAGAAGCACGATCTCGAGTATCCGCGGGGAGCCGTCGACTACTGTCTGAAGTCGGCGGGCATCGAGGGTTCCGACCTCGACTATGTCGTCTTCTACGAGAAGCCGTTCGTCAAGTTCGAGAGGATCCTCGAGACCTACCTGGCCTACGCGCCACGCGGCGTATCGTCGTTCGTCAAGGCGATGCCTCTCTGGGTCAGGAAGAAGCTCTGGATGAAGGACTCCCTGCGGGGAGAGCTCGAGTTCGACGGGACCATGCTTTTCCCGGAGCATCACGAGTCCCACGCGGCATCCGCGTTCTTCCCGTCGCCGTTCCGGGAGGCCGCGTTCATCACTGTCGATGGCGTCGGGGAGTGGACCACGGCCAGCTACGGAGTCGGTCGCGGAAACGAGATCGAGATCCTCGCGCAGATCGGCTTTCCACATTCCCTCGGTCTCCTCTATTCGGCCTTTACGTACTACACAGGCTTCAGGGTGAACTCCGGTGAGTACAAGGTGATGGGGCTGGCGCCGTACGGAGAGCCGAAGTACGTCGATCTGATCTTGAGCGAGCTCATCGATGTCAAGGACGACGGTTCCTTCAGAATGAACATGGAGTACTTCGACTACGGCGCCGGCCTCACGATGACGAGCGGGAAGCTCCACAAACTCTTCGGGGGACCGCCGAGGAAGCCGGAGTCCGAGCTCACGCAGAGGGACACGGATCTCGCGCGGTCGGTGCAGGATGTCGTCGAGGAGATCATGCTCAGGACGGCGAGGCACGTCCACAAAGAGACCGGCCAGAAGTACCTCTGCCTGGCCGGAGGCGTCGCCCTTAACTGCGTGGCGAACGGGCGGATCCTGCGGGAAGGACCCTTTGAGGATATCTGGATTCAACCGGCCGCCGGGGATGCGGGTGGAGCCCTCGGGGCCGCCCTCTTCGCGTGGCACCAGTACCTCGGGAACGAGAGAGTCGCCGATGACCGACACGACTTTCAGAAGGGTTCTTACCTGGGTCCGGCCTTCGGAGACGAAGATCTCCTGATGTACCTCGAGGATGGAGGCATCCCGTACGAGGAGCTCACCGAGAGCGACGTCCCGGATCGTGTCGCGGGGCTCATCGCCGACGGCAAGGTCGTCGGCTGGTTCAACGGGCGCATGGAGTTTGGGCCGCGAGCGCTGGGGGCGCGGAGCATCGTGGGCGACGCGCGGTCACCGCAGATGCAGTCGATCATGAATCTGAAGATCAAGCACCGTGAGAGCTTCAGGCCGTTCGCCCCGAGTGTCCTTGTCGAGCACGTCGGGGAGCATTTCGAGATCGACAGGCCCAGTCCCTACATGCTCCTCGTCGCTCCCGTACGCCGGGAGATACGGCGTGAGATGACTGAGGAGGAGCGAAGCAGGTTCGGGCTGAGCAAGCTCAACGTCGTGCGGTCCAGCATCCCCGCCGTCACACACGTCGACTACTCCGCCAGGATCCAGACTGTTGCCAGGGACGACAATCCGCTCTACCACGCGATGATCGATGCGTTCCGGAAGAAGCACGACTGTCCGACGATCATTAACACGTCGTTCAACGTCCGAGGGGAGCCGATTGTCTGTTCGCCGCACGATGCGTACATGTGCTTCATGCGGACCGAGATGGACTATCTGGTGCTCGGGAGATTCCTGCTCGAGAAGGGGAGCCAGAAGCCGCTCGACGGAGATGTCGACTGGCGAGGGGAGTTTGAACTCGACTAGCCTCCCGGCCGACCGGGCGGCGCACACGATGAGAGGGGCAGATCGGTGGTGAAGACGAAGGGCTGGTTCGCGACCATCGCGGAGGAGATCAGAGCAGTCAGGACCGACCGGGCGAGTCTGCGCAAGTTCGGCGTGACGATGGCCGTCGCTCTTGCCGTCCTCGGGGCCATATTCCTCTGGAGAGGGAAGGGCGGCGGCGTGTGGTTCTTCAGCGTCGCGGCAGTTCTTCTCGGGTCTGCTCTCGTGGCGCCTGTTCTGCTCAAGCCCGTTCAGCGAGTGTGGATGTCGTTCGCCATCGTCTTGGGATGGGTGATGACGAGGGTTATCCTGATCGTCCTATTCTACGTGGGCGTAACGTCCGTCGCTCTCGTCGCGAGACTCTTCGGCAAGCGCTTCCTGAAACTCGGTTTCGAGCGCGACCGGGCGAGCTACTGGGAGAGGAAGCCCAAACCCACCCGCGGCGTCGAGAGATACGAAAGTCAGTTCTAACGGAACCGGTCGTTCGTACCGGTGGCTGGGTGTGGAAGGTCGACGGGCCGGCGCCCGCAAGTCAGGGGGAAGAGCGTTGGGAAAGGCATCGACGATCAAGGAGATCTGGGGCTACATGCGCGCTCGCAGGAAGTGGTGGCTCGCGCCGATTCTCATCCTCTTGGGTCTGGTCGGTGCCTTGCTCGTTCTGACCGAGGGGTCCGCGCTAGCGCCCTTCATCTACGCGCTCTTCTAGTTCTTGGTACGAGCGCGCGCCGCGCCGCTGATCCAGTGTGGCTCGGCCCTGCACCGAAGCGTCACCGGCAGCCGCGTTCTCTGCGGCCGCTGGCGACGTTGCCTGCGGGTTCCCCGTTGTGGCGAAGTGAGGCTGGACCTTCATGCTGAACGAGAACGACTCGAATACGTCGGGAGCCCGCGAGGAACACGCGTCGCTCAGGTCGCGGCTTCTTCTGATGGCTGGATCCGTGATCTTCATCTTGGTTGTCCTCGAGGTCGTCCTGAGAGTTGCCGCGCCGCACGACAACATCCCCCAGATTGAGTATGACGAACACCTGGGGTGGCGAGGGCGCGCGGATATCAGCTGTCGCTTCCGGAAGCCGCAGTACGCGATCGATGTCTCTCAGAACTCGGCGGGATTCCGCGACCGGGACCGAAGTATCTCGAAGGAGAGCGGGACGTTCAGGGTTCTCTGCACTGGTGACTCGTTCACGTGGGGGGCGGGAGTCGAGCAGGACGAGATCTACACGGCCGTGCTCGAGTCTCTGCTCGAGGATTCAGGGCTTCGTGCCGAGGTCATCAACTCGGGAGTGGGAGGGTACAGCACCGACCAGATCCTCCTCTATCTCGCCGGTGACGGATTCCGCTACGAGCCCGACCTGGTGGTCTACCAAGCGTGCGACAACGACCTCCAGGGCATCCTGACGAAGAAGGCCACGGGGGTCTACAGCAAACCCTCGTTCGAGTTCGATGAGAGAGGCCAGCTCGAGCTTACGGGCTACCCCGTGCCCGCCCTCGCGGTTCCCGAGCGACTGTTTGTCTTCATGACTCGCAGCAGTCGACTCGCTTTTTTCCTTCGACACCGCCTCCAGGTATTCAGGCTACGGCGCTGGGAACAGGGCACCGGGTCAGCACCCGGCGACGCTGGAGTCGGCGCGGAGCGCGACGAGCTCCACGCCCTCCGGCTGTTCTGCGCCCTCGTCCGCGAGCTGGAGCGCGAGTGCCACACTCGCGGTGTTCGGTTCGTGGTCACGCTGGACTTCCCCCTCACCTCGGACCAGGCCGACCTGTGGCAGCAGGAGTGCGAGGGTATCGAGACGGTCTACCTCTTCGAGCACTTCCAGGAACGGCAGGCAGATGCAGGAGGTGTCGTGCTCATTCCCGGTGACGGGCACTGGACGGCACTCGCTCATCGTTGGGTCGCTGAACACCTTGCTGCCACGATCCTGGAGCCGTCGACGGAGAGCCCCGGGTAGCGGTCGGTTCTCTCCCGGGATGCCGAAAGAGACGCGGGAGTTTGCCCGTCTCTTCGCGAAGAGAGTCGAGCCTGATCCGGACAATAGGGTTGTTCTGATGCACCTCTTTGGCCGCCCACCAGTGCCAATAACGAGACAAACACCCGCCTCCAAGGAGACGGGTGTTTGCATCGAGTTGGTAGCGGGGGCAGGATTTGAACCTGCGACCTTTGGGTTATGAGCCCAACGAGCTACCGGACTGCTCCACCCCGCATCATGTACAGTTACTCATATATAGCACGGTGCCATGCGCGGGTCAAGGCGATTCCGGCTCGAATTCCCGACGCCCGCATCAGCCCTCCAGCGCTTCGGACAGCTCGTCCTCGACATCCTCCGGCTCTCCCAGCATCCCGGTCGCGCGGAACACCATGTGCGCCTCGTGGCTGTCGCTCAGCCAGAGCTGGACGCGGTAGCTCGGCCAGTACGTGCGGATGGCCAGGCCGATCAGGAAGAGCGTGATCGCGACGTAGAGAAGCGGGACACCCGGGTCGTGCCGGTACGTCAGGATGCTCGCCTCGTACGGCGATTCGAGCATGAGAGTCAGCTCGTCCGCTTCCTCGTTCTCTTCCGCGTCCGCGGCATCGACCAGCGTCATGTACTCCTCGAACTGCGACATGACGATCGGTGTCTCAAGCGAGAGGTCGCCGAGCTCCATTCGCTCCGGTGGGGGAGCATCCGGGTCGTCGCTCTCCGCAGGCGGCGTCCACCTGAGCGGCGTGTGCGGGACCATAGGGCGAGGGTCACGGTACTTCTCGAAGAGCGTGCCGACGCGGAGCGTCCCCGACGAGAACATCCCGGGGATCGACTCGAGCGTGAACGGCGCGTACGACTGCGCCGCCACCCGCTCGATCTCCTCACCGTCACGGAGCACCGCGACATCGAAGGTCTGCTCGTACGCCATCTGATAGAACGTGAGCCCCGCGACGCGGAGCGGCCGGTTGACCTCGACCATCACCGGGCGTGTCGTCCCGTTCTCATCGAGCACGGTCAGATGGCTCAGCCAGTCCTTCGGGTAGTGCTTGTCGTTGTGCCACTCCCACTCGGTGACGAACTCGTCGAGCGTGATCGCGATCTTGCGATCGGGGAAGTCCGTCGTGTCCACGCGTGCGAACGCGAGCGGGTGCGCGCCTCCCACGCTCCAGTCAGCGAGCGCGTTCCCAAGGCCGACCGCGCCGGTTCCGGCATCGGTCGTCGCCACCTCGACCGGCTCACCCGGCCAGAGCGTCACATCGCCCTCGAACGAGAAGAGCGCGGAGATGATGAACCCCACGATCGCGATGGCCATGGCGATGTGATAGAGCAGACTCACGCCCTCGGGCCACGGTCCGCGCCGTGCTGTGATCGTGCCGCCCGAGTCGGAGAGGATCCTGTATCCGCGCGATGTGAGCACGTTGCACGCCCGGTCGGCGCGGCTTCCCGACCCGCCGATCCTGAGCTTCCGCGCGTAGTCGGGAGCCTCGCCCGAGTGCGTTCCGGCTCGCCGTCCGGAGAGCCGCACGACACTGCAGAAGACGAGGTTGAGAAGCAGGATGATTCCGAGCGCCAGGAAGTACTTTGAATGGAAGAGGTT
>Ga0180435_10000800_pt1 | contig 33118 bp, 33 predicted proteins | sample SS_ome_3_FD_132467 | JGI IMG/M metagenome (GOLD analysis project Ga0180435, IMG submission 132467) | Hypersaline lake sediment archaeal communities from the Salton Sea, California, USA - SS_3_S_1 metaG | ecosystem: Environmental > Aquatic > Non-marine Saline and Alkaline > Hypersaline >... | reverse complement strand
TCACTGCAGACACTGTGGCAGCAAGTCTTGAATTCAGCAAGATCTCCTACCAGGAAGGGGATATGGATTTTTTAAGGGATGATATAAAGGAAGAGGATAAAAGTAAGAAGAAAGAAAAGGTAAAGGTCTGATCGTGAAAATCTTTAATTTTAAGTTTCTCTCATTTAAGCTAAAATACCTATATTTGATTTATTACAGTTAAGAGAGGTATATATTGCCCTTGAGAAGATCGGATTATGAAAATTATGATTACCAGGAATTCTGGGAAGATGACAAGCGATACTATGAAGACCGTTCAGAGCGGATGGCTTTAAGGAAGCTGCTTAATTCCGAGGATGCTGAAGGAAAACTGTTTATAGATATAGGCTGCGGATTCGGACGCCTCTTTAATGAATATTCCCGGTTTTCCAGGGTAGTGATGGTAGACTATTCCCTAAATAATCTCAAGAATGCCAGGATGAGGGTAAATAAATTCCTGGCAGGCAAAGGCGGCAGGATACCAAAAGTAATATATATAGCTGCTGATGCCACCAGGCTTCCATTCAGGGACAATGCCGCAGATACCATCCTGACAGTTAGAGTGATCCATCACCTGGAATATCCAGGTAAATATTTTGATGAGGTGAACCGCATCCTTAAATATAAGGGCTTGTACCTCCTGGAATTTGCCAATAAAAGAAATTTAAAGAATATCTTAAAATTCCTGCTGGGAAGGATGAGGTCATCCCCCTTTAGCTTAGAGCCCATTCAGGTAGGAGAGACTATAAGGAATTATCATCCAGAAGACATATACAGCCAGCTTTCTGAAAGAAATATAGATATTGAAAGAATAATAAGCGTTTCCAATTACAGGGCAGGCTACCTTAAGAAAATATTCGGCAATAGCTTGCTATTATTATTTGAAAGCATCTACCAGGCATTGTTTCCCCGCATTACTCTTGGTCCCAGTATCTTCTTAAAGGCAAGGTATCGGCAAGATAAAGGGCAGGACAGGGGAAAGCCTGTCAAGGACATTGAAATCCCCTCTAGTCCTGGGGGCATAGCATACTTTATGGACATACTTTTATGTCCCGGCTGCGGCAGCCAGGGGCTTGATCTCAAAGCTGATGAGATTATATGCAAGGACTGCGGGAGGTCCTACGGACACCAGAGATCCATAATTGATCTCAGACTCTAATAGAATCCATATTATTAGCCTAAAAGCTGAAAATAACCCTATTTTTCGGCCACTTGTAAAACCAGTAACAACCTGTTACAATTGTGTAACAAAGTTTAATATAGCATAAATGTGGATCTAATAATATAGTAATCAAAAGGATCTAGAATTGAATACAGGTATGATAGAAAAAGTATACTCCGAAGGCGTTATCTCCAGATTATCACAATACCTTAAATGCATTGTGCAGCTCAAGGAAACAGGCAAGAGGACAGTGACCTCCAGGGAGATAAGCGACAGCACAAGCATCAATAGCGCTGAAGTCAGGAGGGACCTCATCTATTTCGGCATAAAAGGGAAAAGGGGAGTCGGTTTTAATATCGATGACCTGATCGGGTCCTTTAATAAGATACTGGGCTATGACCGGATTGTAAATATTGCCCTTATCGGGGCAGGAAATCTGGGAAAGGCAATCTTAAATTACAAGATGCTGGATAGGTTCGGCTTTAAGATAGAGAATGTATTCGATAATGACCCCTCAAAGATCGGGAAGACCATTTCCGGACGCGCGGTAAAGGATATAAGCCAAATCAAGGAAGTCATCAGGGATGCGGGCATGGAGATAGCCATAATCGCCGTACCTCCTGCTGAAGCCCAGAAGGTAGCAAATACCCTGGTAAGCGCCGGAATAAAGGTAATCATGAACTATACTTCAGTCCCTATAAAAGTACCTAAAAAAGTAAAGATACAGACCACTGATCCTATTGAAAAATTACTTCACACTCTGTATTATTTGTCTCATACAGGATATGCGGAATATAAATGACCTAATGGGAAAAAACTGTAAGAGATCCTCATCATGAACAGAGTCAGGGGCTGCTTTATTACCATCATAAGCATTATTGTATTGATATGCTTTACCCTGCTATGCGTATACTTCCTTAATACCGGTTCGGGAAGCCAGGAATCCGGCCCGGCCGGTCTGGCAGGGCTGGCAGGTCCAAAAAACCTCCTAATCTTGGGATTAGATGAAAGGGAGGACAGCAATGATTTTATAGGCAGGACTGATACCATAATAGTATTCCATATATCCGGCGGCCAGGAGAACAATGCACTCATATCCATACCCCGGGATACCAGGGTCTACCTGGAGGAAAAAGGCTGGAATAAGATAAATGCAGCCTATGTATATGGCGGGACAGATATGACAAAAACCGAGATCAGGCAGCTCACCGGGATCGATGTGGACAGGACAATGGTCCTTAATTTCAACGGCTTTAAAAGGGTAATAGATATCCTGGGCGGAGTATGGATAACCGTAGAAGAACCCCTTCATGACCCTCTTTCCGGGGCGGATTTCGAGCCTGGCCAGTATCTTATGGACGGAGAGATGGCCCTATCATTTGCCAGGTGCAGGTCTACAGCCAGGGCAGACCTGGACAGGATGGACAGACAGCAGTATCTATTAAATGAGCTTATAAAACAAAAGGCAAATCTTCCCACCATTCTAAGCATCCTTAATCCATTCAATGATGCTTCTGATATATTTACTGTATTAAATGAAGAGACCAGGACGGATTTTACCATATGGGATTTTGGTTCAATTGGTTTTGTGTTATTATTTTCGAATAAGGATATTGAAAGGATAACCATACCTGTAACCGGCGCCACAATTGATGGTATCAGCTATCTTCTGGCAGATGAAGAAGAGGTAAAACAGTTCCTTTCAGATTATTTAAAGTAAGTCCTGGAGGATGTCATGGCTATATTTTGCAACCGCGAGATAATGGATGCAGTAAAAGATCTGGAGATGCCAAAATCAAAGTCAGATATACTGGCACATATAAATAAGAATGCTGATATAAGTGAAGCATCCAAGATAGCCTTGAATAAGCTGGAAGATATAGAATATAAATCAATAGACCAGATCTGCGAAAATATAAAAATCGTATGCGACCTTGAGATAACAGATGCCCTGTCGGAGATGTACTTTCCTGCTACTAAGGATGACATCCTGGATTATGTAAGGATGAGGAATTTCTCGGAATTTGTGGTCAAATCCCTGGAAGACCTGCCAGATGGATATACTTTTAGCAGCATATCTGATATCTGCAAGGAGATTTAATTGGTAAAGGAAAAGGCGGTCTAAATGCCTAAAGGAATAGATCTTAGCATAGCCAATCTGTCATGCCTTACGCAAAAGGATGAATTCCTGCTCCAGGTATCTGCAACTTCCAGGGAGATAACCAGGTTTATAGAGGAAGAGATACCCAAGGGCCAGAGGAGCTGGCTGGCAGACCTAAAGAGCTGGAGGATAAAGATCAAATGGCTTCTAAAGCTGAGTGAGCTTTGCCTGGAAAATTATGACCAGGTATTTTTTGATTGCGGCGATGAATTGCTGGATCTCAACGATTCGGAAAACTACCAGACCTTCAGGGAAAAAATAATAGAAGAATTGACATAAGCCTGTTTGAGAATATAGTTCCAGCACAGGCTCCTGATTAATTGAAATGATCCTTCAGCCTGTTTTATGTACTGGCTTAAGGATTATTTTATTATTTTTTATTGCTAAATCTTTAGTCAGAAGGAGAATATATGATACCACGATATACCACGAAGGAAATGGGAAAGATATGGGATGACCAAAATAAGTTTGCCAAGTGGCTCGAGGTAGAAAAGGCAGTAGCTGCAGCCCAGGCAGAAATGGGTATGATACCTGAAAAAGCGGCAAAGGATATAAATGAAAAATCAAAATTTGATATAAAAAATATTGAAAAGATCGAGTCAAAGACGCATCATGATGTAATAGCATTCCTTACCGATGTGTCCAGCCACCTGGGGGATTCATCCAAATACCTTCATTACGGCCTTACCTCTTCAGATGTAGGAGATACTGCCTTGTCGCTGCAGATACTTGATTCCATTGATATCATCCGGAAAAAGATGGAAGGCTTTAAAGAGCTTTTAAAGAAAAAAGCCAGGGACTATGCCGGGACAGTAATGGTGGGAAGGACACACGGAATACATGCTGAACCGGTGACCCTGGGTCTAAAATTTACCATGTATGCCTTTGAGATGGACAGGAACCTGGAAAGGCTGAAACAGGCCAGGGAAGTAGTAAGCTTTGGAAAGATCTCGGGAGCCGTTGGCACATATGCCAATGCGGATCCCCAGCTTGAAGAAAAGGCATGCAGGATCCTTGGCCTCAAACCAGCTCCCGTATCAACCCAGATCATACAGAGGGACAGGCATGCCCAGCTAATATCAGCCCTTGCCATAGCCGGGGCTACCCTGGAAAAACTGGCCCTGGAAGTTAGGAACCTGCAGAGGACGGATGTAAAGGAAGTAGAGGAGCCATTTGCCAGGGGACAGAAAGGATCCTCTGCCATGCCTCACAAAAAGAACCCTATCCTGTGCGAGAGGATATGCGGGCTGGCCAGGGTTTTAAGGTCCAATACAATTACTGCTATGGAAAATATTGCCCTGTGGCATGAGAGGGACATATCCCACTCTTCGGCAGAAAGGGTGATCATCCCTGACAGTTTCGCCTTACTGGACTATATCCTGGACAAGGCATATTTCGTAGTGGACGGTTTGGTGGTAATGGAAGACAATATGAAGCGGAACCTCATGAAATACGGCGGCCTGATATTTACCCAGAGAGTGCTGCTGGCGCTTATCGACAAGGGTATGGAAAGGCATGATGCATACCTTATAGTGCAGTCCAATGCCCATAAGGCATGGAATGAGGAAGGAAGCTTCAGGGAAAATATCTCAGCTGATGAAAAGGTGAAAAAACTCTTTACAGAAGATGAGTTTGCCAGTCTTTTTGACTACAATTATCACTTAAGATTTGTAGATGACATAATAAAGAGGCTTGATGCCATTTAATAAACTTACATCTTATTCTGAAGGGAAAATATAGTGCTACATTACTACCGGGCTGTAGATGACAGCCTAGAATACTGCTTCTATATCGAGACCAACCGCGAACTCGACCAGGATGAACTTACTGCCTTAAACTGGCTCCTTTCCGAGACATTCCAGCCCCATATGTTCTCAAGGGATTCCATGCTGGAAAACGGAGATATCGTGGAACTGGGCCCGCGGATGAATTTTGAGACCGCCTATTCAACCAATGCTGCGGCTATCTGTAATTCCTGCGGCATCACCAAGATCACCAGGCTGGAAAGGTCAAGGAGATATAAGGTGCCGGGCGGCGGGGCAAGGCAGCAGTTTATCGAAGACAATCATGACCGCATGACAGAATGCCTGTATGAGAAACCACTCTCCACATTCAGTACCGGGATAAAGCCGGAAAAGATGTTTACTGTACCCCTAATGGAAAAAGGCATGGATGCCTTAAAGGATATAAATGAAAAGATGGGCTTGGGCCTTGACAGCTGGGACCTGGATTTCTATTTTGACCTTTTCGTAAATAAGATAAGGAGAAATCCTACCAATGTCGAGTGCTTCCAGCTAAGCCAGGCTAATAGCGAGCATTCCCGCCACTGGTTCTTCAAGGGACGGATGCTTATAGACGGCAGGGAAATGCCCAAAACCCTTTTCCAGCTAATAAGGGCTCCCCTGGATGCAAATCCCTCCAATTCCATAATAGCATTCAAGGACAATTCCAGCGCTATAAAGGGATTCAATATAGAGACCATAATACCGGAAAAGCCAGGCTATCCTTCAAGATTTGTTCCGGAAAAAGCGGCCTACCATATAATCCTTACTGCTGAGACCCATAATTTTCCAAGCGGCATAGCGCCCTTCCCGGGTGCAGAGACTGGTACCGGGGGACGGATAAGGGATGTAGAAGCCACCGGAAGGGGAGGACTCGTGGTAGCAGGTACGGCTGGATACTGTACCGGAAACCTCCATATCCCGGGATTTAAAATACCGGGTGAGGATAAGGATTTTATCTATCCCTCTAATATGGCGGCACCCCTGGATATAATGATAGGTGAGAGCAATGGAGCCTCCGATTATGGAAATAAGTTCGGCGAACCGGTAATCCAGGGCTTCACCAGGACCTACGGCCAGAGGATCGCCGGCGGCGAAAGGCGCGAGTGGGTAAAGCCCATAATGTTTTCCGGGGGCATAGGCCAGATGGACAGCAGGCATTCAGAGAAGCAGGAAGCCCGCAAGGGCATGCTCATAATCCAGATAGGCGGACCGGCCTACAGGATAGGGATGGGCGGGGGTTCTGCCTCCAGCCTGATCCAGGATGAGGCCAGGGAAGAACTTGATTTTAATGCAGTCCAGAGGGGCAATGCCCAGATGGAGCAGAAGCTTAACCGGGTCATTAGGGCCTGCATCGAGATGGGTGAGGACAATCCCATATTAAGCGTGCACGACCAGGGTGCCGGGGGACCCTGCAATGTGCTTACCGAGATAGTGGAACCGGCTGGCGGAAAGATAGAAATAAGGAATATTCAGCTGGGTGACAGGACTATGTCAGTACTGGAGATATGGGGAGCCGAATACCAGGAAAGGAATGCCTTCCTTATAGCCAAAGAAAAGCTTGATGTCCTGCAGGGCATCTGTGACCGGGAAAAGGTGGGACTGGAAAACCTGGGCGAGATAACCGGTGACGGCAGGATAGTTGTCCATGATTCTAAAGACGGCTCTACTCCGGTAGACCTTGACCTGGGCCAGATCCTTTCCAATATACCCCAGAAGACTTTCGAGATGAAAAGCATAAATAAAAAATTCGACAATCTCGATATACCGGAGAACCTTGATATAGCCGGAGCTTTAAGAATGGTATTTAATCTTCCTTCGGTAGGCTCCAAGGGCTTCCTGGTGAGGAAAGTAGACAGGAGCGTTACCGGGCTTATTGCCAGGCAGCAGTGCTGCGGACCCCTTCAGCTCCCGGTCTCAGATGTATCGGTAATAGCCCAGAGCCATTTCGGCCTTACCGGGGCAGCCATATCCATCGGGGAACAGCCGCTTAAGATAATGATAGATGCAGCTGCAGGGGCCAGGATGTCGGTAGCAGAAGCGCTAACCAATATGGTATGGGCAAAGATAACCGGTATCGGGGATATAAAGTGCTCTGTCAACTGGATGTGGCCGGCCAAACTTCCTGGAGAGGGCGCTGAGCTCTATAGATCTGCAGAGGCCCTGAGCCGGATAATGACAGACCTGGGAATTGCCCCTGATGGCGGAAAGGATAGTGTTTCCATGGCCGCCAGGGTGGGTGATGAGACAGTAAAAGCCCCCAATGAAGTGGTCATCTCAGCATATGCACCGGTACCTGATATCGGAAAGATAGTGACCCCCGATATCAAGAAGCCGGGTCAAAGCAGCCTGGCTATCATAGATATATCTGATGGTATGGCCAGGCTGGGAGGCTCAGCCCTGGTTCAGGCACTGGGACAGACAGGAGGTGACAGTCCCGATATAGATGATTCCCAAAAACTGGCGGCAGCATTTAATGCAGTCCAGGAACTCATCTCAAAGGATCTTGTACTTTCCGGCCATGATATAAGTGATGGCGGCCTTATAACCGCCCTTATCGAGATGGCTATGGCAGGAAACTGCGGCATAGATATAGATATCCCCTCACAGGGGAAAAATAACTTCGAGCAGCTATTTGCCGAGGAAGCAGGGCTGATATTTGAATATGAAGCTTCCCATAAAGAAAAGATAAAGAAAATCCTTTCCCGGTACGGCATACAGCTTGCCAGTGCAGGGAAGACTGCAAAGAAAAAAAATATTACAATAAAGATTTCAGGGCAAAAAATCCTTGATGAAGATACAGACACCCTCATTTCCTGGTGGGAAGAGATAAGCGACAAACTGGAAGAAAACCAGATGGACCCCGGGCTTGCCCGGGAACAGGCTTCCTCCCACGGGAGGAAGGGTCCCAGCTACAGCCTCACATTTGATCCCGGAGATATCGCTGTAGACAGCTCATATAAACCCAAAGTAGCTATAATCAGGGAAGAGGGAAGCAATGGAGACCGGGAGATGACATCAGCATTCCATATGGCAAGCTTTGAAGCCTGGGATATAGCCATGACAGACCTATTATCAGGAAAAGCTGACCTTAAAGATTTCAGGGGCGCGGTTTTCGTGGGAGGATTCTCCTATGCCGATGTCCTGGACAGTGCCAAAGGCTGGGCCGGGACTATAAGGTTTAACAGCCGCCTTAAGAGCATGTTTGACAGCTTTTACAGCCGCCCCGATACATTCTCCCTGGGAGTATGCAATGGATGCCAGCTGATGGCGCTCCTGGGATGGGTTCCCTGGAGGGATATAAATGAGGCATCGCAGCCCCGGTTTATTGCCAATCCTTCAGGCAGGCTGGAATCAAGATGGATAAATGTAAGGATAAATAGTACTCCATCCATAATGCTTTCGGGAATGGAAGGCTCCCATCTGGGAGTGTGGATAAACCACGGAGAAGGCTATTTCAACTGTCCTGACAGCAATGTATTTGACCGCATAAAAGAAAAAGGCCTGGTCCCGCTCCAGTTTATAGATGATGACGGAAGGCCTACAGAAAGCTATCCCTTTAATCCAAACAGCTCACCGGAAGGTATAAATTCCCTTTGTTCCCCTGACGGAAGGCATCTGGCCATGATGCCCCATCCAGAGAGGGCATTTTTAACCTGGCAGTGGCCCTGGATACCCGGGGACTGGAAGAAAAAATTCAAATACTCTCCCTGGTTTAAGATGTTTGTAAATGCCAGTAGGTGGTGCCGGGAAAACAGGGTAGAATAATAGCTGATCTGGTATTAGAATATTGTTTTTCTGATATAATGAATACCTGGAAACAAAATAATTATGACAGATAAAAATAACAATGCACCGATATTTGTCCCGCAGGAAAAGATAAAAGATGAATGCGGGATCTTTGGCATATATGCACCCGGTGAAAAGGTGTCCGAGATAATATTCTATGGCCTGCAGGCACTGCAGCACCGAGGTCAGGAAAGCGCCGGGATTGCTGTCTCAGACGGTGAAGACATCCTTGTATTTAAGGACCTCGGACTGGTAGCCCAGGTATTCAATGACCAGAATATCGTCCCCCTTTTAGGCCATATAGGCATCGGGCATACCAGGTATTCCACCAGGGGGAAAAATATCTGGAGGAATTCCCAGCCCATTTACAGGATGTTTAAGGATGAGAGCTTTGCCATAGCCCATAATGGAAACCTCATAAACATACGTGAATTGAGGAAAGAGCAATCTTCAAAAGGCATCAAGTTTGAGACTACCACCGATACCGAGGTTATCGCCTCACTCATCGAAAGTTCCGGGAGTAAGAATATCGAGGATGCGGTAAAGGAAGCAGTCTCCCGGCTCAGGGGCTCATATTCCCTTGTCATACTTACAAAGAACAAGCTGTTCGGCATAAGGGACCCCTATGGCTTCAGGCCGCTGGTCCTGGGAAGCATGAACGGCAATTATATGATGGCTTCCGAGACCTGCGCCCTGGATATAGTAGATGCCAGGTTCATCAGGGAGATAGACCCAGGGGAGATCGTAGTAATAGATAAAGACGGCCTCAGGTCGCAGATGATGCTTCCTGTGGACAGGACATCCATGTGTGTTTTTGAGCTTATATATTTCGCCCGTCCCGACAGCTATATACACGGAAAGAATATGTTCGAGGTAAGGCACCGTATGGGACAGGAACTGGCCAAAGAGTCACCTGTGGATGCTGATATGGTAATAAGCGTTCCTGATTCGGGAACCCCGGCGGCAATAGGCTATTCTGCTGCTTCCAAAATACCTTATGCCGAAGGCTTTATAAAGAACAGGTATATAGGCAGGACCTTCATCCAGCCGGTCCAGTCAGTAAGGGAAATAGGCGTCAGGCTGAAGCTCAATCCCTTAAAGGATATAATCAGGGATAAGAGATTAATAGTCGTGGATGATTCCATAGTAAGGGGAAATACATCCAGGAAGATAATAAAGATGCTGTATAAATCCGGGGCCAGGGAGGTGCATATGCGCATCAGTTCGCCGCCCCTTCTATTCCCCTGCTATTATGGCATAGATATGGCCACAAAAAAGGAATTCGTGGCCAGCCATAAGACTCTTGAGGATATAAGGAGATTTCTTAATTTGGACAGCCTCAAGTATATAAGCATTGACGGCCTGGTAAGGGCTATAGGCGAATCCAAGGACAAATTCTGCTTCGCCTGCTTTAATGGGGATTATCCGGTCCGTATTCCCAAAAACCTTGATTATGACAAGTTTTCGCTAGATAGGGAGGAAAAGATCTCTTCCAATGCCTGATCACGCCGGTAAAAGCAAAAGAAAATATACCTATAAGGATTCCGGGGTAGACATCGATAAGGCAAATAAGATGCTTTCCAGCCTGAAGGATGTTATAAGCTCTACCCATGATAGCAATGTGCTAAGCGGACTTTCCTCATTCTGCGGTATGTTCGGGCTGGACACCTCCGGCTATAAAGAGCCGGTACTTACCTCCTCCACGGACGGTGTGGGGACAAAACTTATCCTGGCAAAAGAGAACTGTGATTATTCCAGCATTGGCCAGGACCTTGTGGCCATGAGCATTAATGACCTCATCTGCTGCGGGGCAAGACCCCTTTTTTTCCTGGATTATATTGCCTGCGGAAAGGTCGATGAAGAAAAGATAAGCTCTGTCATAAGGTCTATTGCCAATGCCTGCAAATACTGCAGTACCGCCCTTCTTGGCGGAGAGACTGCAGAGATGCCGGATATGTACGGCCAAGATGAGATAGACCTGGCGGGCTTTGCAGTGGGCATTGTTGACAGGCAGGATATATTTAAGCCGGATAATGTTAAAGAGGGCGACATAGTTGCCGGAGTTTTATCTTCTGGGCTTCATTCCAATGGATTCTCACTGGTAAGAAAGATAATAGATGAGGCCGGGCTAGACCTGGATAAGCCCCTTGAATGGACCGGGGAAAAGACCCTGGGGCAGGAGCTTCTTAACCCTACAAAGCTTTACTCACCCCTGACAGGGCATTTGTTTGATAATAAGGAAATAGATATAAGGGGGATAGCCAATATTACCGGAGGCGGGTTCTATGATAATATCGACCGCATAATCCCTGAAAATTTGGATGTTGTGATCCAGACAGGTACCTGGGATGCGCCTCCTGTTTTCAGCTTTCTCAAGGACCTGGGGAATATTCCTGAAAAAGAGATGTACAAGGTATTTAATATGGGTATCGGGATGGCAATAATCGTCCCGCCCGAAAGCTTTGAGACCCTGAAGGATTCAGCCCGGGAAAAAAGAGAGCATATCATAAAGCTGGGGGAAGTCACCCGGGGTACGGGTAAGGTAAGAATAAGGGGAATAGATCTTTAGGAGCAGGTTTCCGGACAGGCTCATTAAAATAAAGGAGCAGGGATGAGAAAAAAAATAGCTGTTTTTGCTTCAGGCTTCGGATCCAATCTGCAGGCGCTTATAGATTTTAATGAGAAAGATGATCTGGGCGGAGATATTGCCCTGGTATTTTCCAATAATCCGGATGCCCAGGCCCTCAAGAGGGCTGAAAAGCACAAGATAAAGGCCCTTCATATGGATCCGGGAAAATTCTCCAGCCGGGAAGAATTTGAAAGCCAGCTGCTTGATATGCTTGAAGAAGAAAGCATAGACCTTATTGTACTGGCAGGCTATATGTTCCTTTTGACTCCGCTCCTGGTCAGCGCTTATAAGGACAGGATACTTAATATACACCCAGCACTCCTTCCCTCATTTAAGGGAACTCACGGTATAAAGGATGCCTATGATTATGGGGTCAAGATCAGCGGGGTCACAGTCCATTTCGTGGATGAAGAGCTGGATAATGGTCCTATTATAATGCAGGCCCCGGTATATATAGACAGCAATGATACTATAGAGAGCTTTGAAGAAAAGATACATGAAGTGGAACATAAGATATATCCCCTGTCAGTAAAACTATTCTGCCTGGGAAAAATAAAGATAGACGGAAGAAAAGTTCAAATATTATAGATCCTGATAGAGGTATTTATGAAAGTAAAGATCACAAGAGCCCTTATTAGCGTCTCCGATAAGACAGGCATAAACAGCCTGGCAAAAGACCTGGAGGAGATGGGCGTAGAGATGGTATCCACCGGGGGTACATATAAAGCTATCCATGATGGGGAAATAAGGGTCAAAAAGGTAGAAGACCTTACCGGTTTTCCCGAGATGATGGAAGGAAGGGTCAAGACTCTCCATCCTATGGTGCATGGGGGCATACTGGCTGACCGCTCCAAAGACAGCCATATGGAAGATATGAAAAAAGCAGGCATCCTTCCTATAGATATGGTGGTGGTAAACCTTTATCCCTTTAAGGCTACTGTATCCAAACCGGATGTTAGCCTGGAAGATGCGGTGGAGAATATCGATATTGGCGGACCTACCATGATAAGAAGCGCAGCCAAGAATCATGGCAGTGTGGCGGTAGTGACAGATCCTGAAGATTATGAAACCATAACCAAAGAGATGAAAAGAAGCGGCGGACAGCTCTCCCGGGATACCCTGTTCAGGCTGGCAGTAAAAGCATTCCAGCATACATGCGAGTATGACAGTGTCATATTTGAGTATCTTTACGGCAAGACCAGCAAAACCGGGGATAGCGGGATAGAAATAAGACCCGGACTAGTGATAGGCATGGACATTCCCGGAGAAAAAGAGACAGCATACAGGGATAAGGATGGAGCATTCAGTAAAAGCCTTGACCTTGGACTGGAAAAGATCCAGGACTTAAGATATGGGGAGAATCCCCACCAGAAAGCAGCATATTACAGGTCCGGCGGCGCTGCCCCGGGAAGCCTGGTAAATTCTGAAAAACTCCAGGGTAAGGAGCTCTCATACAATAATATCCTGGATACCAATGCCGCATTCCAGATAGTAAAGGAATTCGAGGGGCCCTGCGTTTCGGTAATAAAGCATAATAATCCCTGCGGGGCGGCAATAGGAAAAGATATTGCCCAGGCCTACCAGAAAGCTTATGACTGCGATCCCACATCTGCTTTTGGAAGCGTGGTTGCCAGCAATATGGTATGGACCAAAGAAGCGGCAGAATTTATGTCCGACAAATATGTGGAAGTGCTTATAGCTCCCGGATTTGAGCCGGAATCCCTCAAAATACATTCCCGGAAAGAAAATTTAAGGATCTTAAGATCAGGCATGGACATGGCAGCCAATGCCTCCCGGCTAAAAGAAAAAGGCTTCTCCACCGACAATGTGGATATAAAGAGTGTGGATGGGGGAATGCTGGTCCAGGACCTGGATGAGGGATTTGACGACAGGGGATCATTTAAGGTTGTCACAGATATAGAGCCTACTGATATGCAGTGGGAAGACCTCATCTTTGGCTGGCAGATAGTAAAGAGCGTAAAATCAAATGCGATCGTCCTGGCAGTACACGGAGCCACTGTGGGCGTAGGTGCGGGACAGATGAGCAGGATAGATGCAGCCAAGCTTGCAGTAGGCAAATCCTCCGGTAGGTGTAAGGGAGCTATTATGGCCTCGGATGCATTCTTCCCCTTTAAGGATGTAGCCGAGCTTGCTGCTGCCAATGGCATTCTAGCCATCATACAGCCCGGCGGATCGGTAAATGATAAAGAGACCATAGAAGCCTGCAATAAATACAGGATACCAATGGTATTTACCGGAAAAAGGCATTTCAAACATTAATTGATATGGACTTTTCAGGCATACTCCTTGCCGGGGGAAAAAGCAGGAGATTTGGACCCAATAAGATAAAGATAATGTCTGGTAATGTACCCCTCCTTGTCTTACAGGCGGTAAAGCTAGGCTTTTTTACCAGAGAGATAATAATAAGTACCAGCCGGGAAAACTATGCATATATAGAAGATGTCCTGGGTGACCTGGAAAAATATATCAGTATACTGGAAATGCCTCCTGACTATATGCAGCCGTTAGTAAAAGCTATAATAGATGATGAAGCTGTAAAGGAAAGCAATGGGAGCATAGGGCCAATAGCGGGCATATATACAGGACTGAACCATATAAGCGCCGGTTATGGGCTGGTACTGGCAGCGGATATGCCCTTTATATCATTTGAGCTGCTTAAATATCTAAATGACAGCCTGGCCGATGCTTCCCAGCCTGATGCTATTATAATCAAAAATCTAAAGGGAATAGAGGCCCTGTGTGGGATATATTCCAAAAAATGTATTAAAATAATAGAAGAAAGCATTAAAAGGGGGATCTATAAGATCTCTGATATTTTAAGCAAGCTGGATGTAATATGGATCGGGCCGGAAGAGCTCAAATATAAAAAGATAGATAAATATAATTTTTTTAATATAAATCTTCCGGAAGATATTGAAAAATATAAGGACATCCGGGAAAAGGGGGTAAGCGGATATGGTACCAATAATATCGATAGTAGGACAGTCGGGCAGTGGAAAAACCACTTTTTTAGAGGCGCTGGTAAGGGAGCTTTCCAGGAGGAAATATAGGATAGGTACGCTCAAGCACACTTCCCACACATTTGAAATGGACAGTGAGGGCAAGGACTCCTACCGCCTGAAGCAAAGCGGAAGCGTGATCGGGGGAGTTTTTACCAATGACAGTATCGGCATAGTAAGGGATTTCAATGAAAAGAAGGACCTGGACAGGATAATAGCTGATGTATTCAATGATATGGACCTGGTGCTTATGGAGGGGTATAAGCTGGGGAAATATCCCAAGATAGTAGTGCTAAAGGAAAAGGACCCGGAAAATGAGACAAGGGAATATAATAAGGATGAGATAATAGCAGTTGTAGGCGAAGGTGAGCCTGATACCGGCTTTAACTATTATGGCAAATATGAAGCTAAAAAAATAGTAGACCTCCTGGAGCTTGAATTTATAAAGCCCTACCGCCTGCAGGAGATAGACTTGTATATTAACAGCAAGCCTGTTGTTCTGAATGATTTTGTGCAGAAGATAGTAAAGAATATTATAAATTCAATAATAGACAGCCTTAAGGGAATAGATAAGAAGATAAAAGATATAGACTTAAGGTTTAAGACCGGGAAATAAGCCCGGCCCATTAGAGATATGGACATAATGATCAAGCAGCCCAAAACCGATAAAGAGTTCCAGGATTATTATGAGCTCAGGTGGAGGGTGCTGAGGCAGCCTCACGGCCAGCCGCGGGGCAGTGAAAGAGATGACCTGGAGGAACTATCCATACACCTTATGGCTTATTATGAAGGAAAGATTCCGGCTGCAGTTGGCAGGGCTCATTTAAATTCGGCCTATGAAGCCCAGATAAGGTTTATGGCAGTAGATCCCCATTACCAGAATGCAGGTATCGGAAGCTCCCTGCTTGCCGGTCTGGAGAAGAGGATAAAGACCAGCGGAGCCCGCTATATAGTATTGAATGCCAGGGAAACAGCTGCCGGTTTTTATATTAAAAATGGATATACCAGAGATGGCGAAGCAGGAACGCTTTTTGGCAATATAAGGCATATAAGGATGAGAAAATACCTTATATGATAGCTGTATAAATATTCTATTGAAATCTATTAGATAGCTTTCCCAGAAGCCTCATTATAAACCCTGGGCTTTGCAGTACCTTCCATCATGCTTACAAAATGACCGCCTTGTATGGTATCATTGATATATAATATTCAGTTTTATTAATTCCCTGAACCGGTAAGATGATCAACTCACCGGCAAAACTGGAAAAGTTGCAAAGGAAAGCAGTGTGGCAGGAGTTAAAAAAGCATTATTAATAATAGACCTTCTGAATGATTTTGTGAATGAAGGCGCACCCCTGAATGTTCCCGGGATCGGGAAGATAGTCGACCCAATAAAAGAACAGATCGAGAAAGCCAGGAAAGAAGTCTATCCCATAATATATATTTGCGATTGTCATGAAGAAGATGACAGCGAGTTCAGGATTTTTCCTCCCCACGCAAAGAAGGGAACTCCCGGGGCAAATGTGGTCCAGGAGTTGCGACCGGAAGGAACTGATATACTGGTAAGGAAAAAATCATTTTCAGGTTTCTATGATACCGTACTGGATGAGACCCTGAAGAAGCTTTCAGTGGGCAAGATAATGATTACCGGCACAGTTACCAATATATCAGTCCAGTACACAGCTGTAGATGCTATCATGAGGGGTTATGAGGTAGACATAATAGAGGAAGCAGTAATAGGTTTTGATGAAAGGGACCACAGGCATGCCCTGGAACATATGAAAAGCTTATTCGGTATAAATATTGTATGATCACCCTTTGAATTATTTACACACATAGCGGCTTCTTTTTCCTCAGACCTTTTTTATATCCATGCCGGCCAATGTTTAAGAACCGAAGATCAAAAAGACAACATATATAATCATATATTGTATAATAAGAGTCGGATTTGGTTAAAAGGAGGGTATGTAAATGAATTCCAGGCAAAGGATAATAAAGGCACTTGACAGGGAAATACCCGACAGGGTACCCACTTTCGAGCTTCTAATTGATGAGGCAAGCATCTTAAAGCTGGCGGAGCTGTTATTTGGGGAAAGCTCCAGTTCAGTAAATGTAAAGACCAGGTTCGGGGAAGAGAGCACGCACAGCCTTGACCTTCATCTTAAGATTGCGGAAAAACTTGACCTGGATTCTATTACTACTTATTTCTCTACCGGGATGGGATGTGTTGATGAAAATATCGCAGTTGACAGGTTCGGCACCAAATATCATCTTTCAGGACACGGCCAGCCTTTGCCGTTTGAAGGTCCCATAGGCGGAATAGAGGATATAACCGGATTTGATATGGCAGGAAGCCTGAAGGATGATGATCTCAGGGGGCCTCTCTATATAGTGGAAAACCTTGATAAAGACAGGGCAGTTTTCCTGCTTCTGGCGGATCCTTTCAAGCTTAGCTGGAAGCTGAGGGGAGGCATGGAGAACCTACTTTTTGATTATGCGCTGGCCCCCAGGCTGGTACATAATATGGCGGAAGTAACCACAGAATTTAACCTGGCAGTAATAGAAAAAGCAGCATCTTTAGGTGTGGATGCTATAGCGGTTGAAGGAGACCTGGCAGGGAGTACAAACCTTATAATGTCTCCGGCTGATTTTAAGGAATATATAAAGCCTTATCTGGAAAGGATTGTAGAATATGCCCACGGGAAAGGACTTAAGATAATCAAGCATTCAGACGGAAATATATGGCCTATACTGGATGACCTTGTGGAGATCGGCTTTGACGGCATCCATCCCATACAGCCCCAATGCATGGATATCGGGGAAGTAAAAGATCACCTGGGCAAAAAGGCTTGCATAATAGGAAATATCGACTGCCAGGAACTTCTCCCGGAAGGTACCCCGGAGGAAGTAGACAGGGCAGTTAGGGAGACCATAGGGGTAGCCTCACCGGACGGGGGCTATATAGTCAGTTCTTCCAATTCCATACATCCGGGAGTAAAGCCTGAAAATTATATTGCCATGATCGAGGCTGTGCATAAATATGGAGAATATGTTTGACCGGATAGGGATTATATTAGCAGACCCTGAACCTTCGCCGCCTTCCCAGTCCGCCCCCGGTATAGGATGAGACATCCAGGAATATCCCTATCCCCAGCCACAGCCAGTCAAGTCCTGATATGCCTGTCTGGGGGGACCAGACTATAAGGTAGGCTATCATGGTAAAGGGGGCAAAGACACCGAAAACTACCGGGATAAGCCATGTATCAAATGCGGAGCTGAACCTGAAGGGATTTATAAGCCACCACACGAATAGAGCCAGCCTGGGCCCGAAAAGGAATAAAGATGTTATCATACAGCACATAGGGAAAGGTTAACAAGCAGCCGGTAAAAAGTAAATGATTTTTGTTGAAAAAAGGTGTTATCACGCCGTAATCTAGTTTTCACCATTTTTGCTGGCAGCATGTCTTGGAGGTGCACCTGAGTCCCAGAATTTCTTCATCTTCTTGGCCAGGGATCCAATCTCCCTATCAATTTCTTTCTGCCCGCGGTGATGGCGCCTTATAAGCTCATCAGTCAAGGTTTCATATGCCTTAGCCCCGGCACAGCCGGGGGCATAACTAAATATAGGCTTTCCATAACTGGGCGCTTCCGCCAGCCTGACATTCCTGGGGATAATGGTTTTAAAGACCTTTCCCGGAAAATACTTTTTTATCTCCTTAACCGCCTGGCCAGATAGCCTGGTCCGGTTATACATTGTAAGCACTACCCCTGATATCTCCAGGTCCTTATTCAGATTATGCCTCACCAGCTCCGTAGTCTTGAGCAGCCTGGCTATTCCCTCCAGGGCATAATATTCACACTGCAGGGGTATAAGCACTTCAGTTGTAGCAGTCAGGGCATTTATAGTCAAAAGCCCCAGGGCAGGCGAGCAGTCAACAAGTATATAATCATAATACTCTCTAAGCTTATCCAGTATCTTCTTTAGCTTATATTCCCTTTTAAGGGCAGATACCAGCTCTACCTCAGCTCCTGATAACTTTTCGGAAGAAGGCAGAAGGTCCAGTCCTTCATATTCTGTATTAAAGACTATCTCCTCCGGTGCCATATGGTTGATTATGGCGTCATAAAGGGATTTCTTGATATTTTCAGGATAGACTCCCAGGCCGCTTGTAGAATTACCCTGTGGATCAAGATCGACCAGAAGGGTGCTGTATCCCTTCTTTGCCAGGTAGGCAGCGATATTTATGGAAGTAGTGCTTTTGCCTACCCCGCCTTTCTGGTTGACTACAGAGATGAGCCTGCAGCTTCTCTTATTTTTTTCTGCCATACATATAAATATGCTTCATAAAACTCTCATAATTCTATAATAAAAAAACCTTTATTCAAAAAGAAAATATAACTTTTTTTCAATAATCCCGGCTTATTATTGACAAATCAAAATATTAAGAATATTATATAATCACAGTAAAATCAGAATATTCAGTAATTATTAAAAAATAAACAAATAATTAGAAATGATTGCAGAAAAAAAAGAAAAAAGATCATGCTGTTACAATATCGAGTCAGTAGTAACAGTTGATGATAGGGGACAGATGGTCCTTCCCAAAGATATAAGGACTAAAGCCGGAATAAAGGCAGGAGACAAGCTGGCAGTAGTACTAATGGAGAAAGATGGAAAGGTATGTTGCCTTTCACTGGTAAAGGCTGAAACCCTTTCCGGTACAGTAAAGGACCTCCTGGAATAAACTGGATTATAATTTCATAAAATTTATTAATACCATAGGTCAGAAGACCAATATTAAAGGAAAGTAAGATGAAAAATAGCAAAATAAAGGAAAAGGTAAGACAGGGTTATGGAAAGATCGCCAGGGAAGGAGGCAGCTGCTGTCCCGGCCAGTCTTGCTGCTCCACGGACCTTAAAGCAGAGGATATAAGCAGGGATATAGGATATGGGGAAGCCGAAATGGAAGCAGTCCCCGATGGAGCTAATCTGGGTCTTGGCTGCGGCAATCCCATAGCTGCCGCATCCATAAAAGAGGGAGAGACCATAATCGACCTGGGAAGCGGTGCCGGATTCGACAGTTTTCTGGCGGCCAATGCTGCAGGGAAAAAGGGAAAAGTGATAGGCATTGATATGACCCCTGACATGATAGACAAAGCCAGGAAAAATGCCCAAAAAGGCGGTTATGGCAATGTAGAATTCATACAGGCCGAGATAGAAGATATCCCGCTTCCTGATAATACAGCAGATATAATAATATCAAATTGTGTAATAAACCTTTCCCCTGAGAAGAAAAAGGTATTTTCGGAAGCATACAGGCTCCTCAAGCCGGGAGGAAGAATAATGGTATCAGATATTGTCCTTAAAAAGGACCTGCCCCAGAGCGTACTCGGATCCATAGAGGCATATGTCGGATGCATAAGCGGTGCCGAAAAGATGGAAGATTATCTGGGATATATAAGGGATGCCGGCTTTAATGATGTAAAGATACTGGATGAGACTGTGTTCTCCCTGGATAATATAAATAAAAGCCAGGCATTCAAGGATATCATTAAAAGCCTGGATATAAGCGATAAAGATTTAGGAGATGCCCAGGAAAGCATCTTGGGCATCAAGGTATCTGCCATAAAGTAATAATTCTCCTACCGAACAGATAAGACATAAAAAATACCCTCCCCCATATTAGGCAAGGGTATTTTTTACTATTTAGGCACAAGAAGCTATTCTTGACATGCTCCTAGTATCTTCCGCTTTCAGTATAGCCGCTTTTACTGCCCATTTCACCTTTCTGGTGTTCATAGACTATCTTCTTGACCCTGAAAGGATTGTGCTCCAGGGTATTTGTAACTACTTCATCAATATTATCCACAAATACAAGCTTGAGTCCCTTCAGTATTGCTTTGGGAACTTCGTCCAGGTCTTTTTTGTTTTTCTCAGGCATTATGACTTTCTTGAGCCCGGCCCTTTTAGCTGCCAGGAGTTTTTCCTTCAAGCCTCCGATAGGAAGCACTCTGCCCCTTAAGGTTATCTCTCCAGTCATACCAATATCGCTAATAACAGGAATGCCGGTAAATGCCGATACCAGGGATGAGGTTATAGTCACTCCAGCTGAAGGACCATCTTTGGGAACCGCTCCTGCCGGGACATGGATATGTATATCAGACTTATTAAATATTTCTTCATCCAGTCCGAATTCAGTAGCTCTCGCCCTCAAATAACTTATAGCTGCCTTAGCTGATTCCTGCATCACATCACCCAGTTTTCCTGTAAGGACCATCTTACCCGTGCCCTTATAGTATGTGGATTCAATTAGCAGTATATCCCCGCCAACCGGGGTATAGGCAAGACCGGTGGCAACGCCAACCTGGTTTTTCTCCTCTATCTCGCTTGGCTGGACTTTTGATACTCCCAGGTAGTCAGCCACCTTTTTGGGGGTAACAGTCTTTGTATGCTTCTTTCCTTCTACTATCTCCCTGGCAATCTTTTTGCATATCTTGGAGATCTCCCTTTCCAGATTCCTGACCCCGGCTTCACGGGTATATTCCTCGATTATCCTGAAAACAGCATCTTTTGCAAACTTAATATTATACTTTTCAATACCCTGTTCTTTTACCTGCTTTGGTATGAGGTATTTATTGGCTATATGAAGCTTTTCCTCAGAGCTATAACCGGGGATCTCGATAACTTCCATCCTGTCCCTTAAAGCAGGATGAATGGTATCCAGGATATTGGCCGTAGTTATAAACATCACATTGGACAGGTCAAAAGGAACTTCCAGATAATGGTCCCGGAAAGAATTATTCTGTTCAGGATCTAAAACTTCCAGCAGGGCAGAAGAAGGATCGCCCCTGAAATCTGCGCCAACCTTGTCTATCTCATCCAGCATGAATACCGGATTATTTGTCTTGACCTGTGAAAGGCCCTGGATTATCCTTCCGGGAAGGGCCCCCACATAAGTCCTCCTGTGGCCTCTTATTTCAGCTTCATCCCTGATACCGCCTATAGACATCCTTATGAATTTCCTTCCCATAGCCTTTGCAATGGACTGCCCCAGCGAGGTCTTTCCCACTCCGGGAGGTCCCACAAAGCAGAGTATTGGACCTTTGGTGGTCTTGCCCTTAAGCTTCTTTACTGCCAGGTAATCCAGTATGTGTACCTTGACCCTTTCCAGGTCATAATGGTCTTCATCCAGGATCTTTTTGGCCTTCATTATATCCAGGACATCCTTAGTCTTTTCTCTCCAGGGAGCATCCAGCATCCACTCTATATATGTCCTTATATATGAATGCTCGGGAGACATGGCGGGGACATTTTCCAGCCTCTTTATCTCTTTTTCTACCTTTTCCTTAGCATCCCTGGGCATCTTCTTTTTAGTAAGCTTCTCTTTTAGGTCTTCGGTTACAGCTTCGGATTCATCAGACTCACCAAGCTCTTCCTTTATGGTCTTTAGCTGCTGGCGGAGCAGGTACTCCCTCTGGGTCTTACCCACTTCCTTCTGTACTTTATCCCTTATCTGGGACTGTACCTCGAACTTTTTGAGCTCTTCTGCCAGGTATCCTGTCAGGGTCTTTAGCCTCTTCTTTACATCATTATCTTCAAGTATTTCCTGCTTCTGGGAAGTACTGCTAAGAAGATATGAGGCAAAAAGGTCAGCCTGCACTTCGGGACGGGATATATTGGTTGCTGCCACTACAAAAGCGGTAGGCAGGGGTACACCCAGCTGGATGAATTTTTCCACCTGCAGCCTTATAGTCGCATTCAAATTCTTTATCTCTTCATCTTCCTCATATGGGAGTTCCAGGACCTCTTCCACTGATACCCTGAAATAGGGCTCTGTCTGGGTATAATATTTTATCCTTACCCTGGATATCCCTTCCACAACGCACTTTATCTCATTTTCTGAGGTTTTGTTAACCTGCTTTATAACACAGGCAGTACCTGTATCATAAAGGTCTTCCTTGCCCACCATCTCCTTGTTTTCTTCCTTCTGGGCTACCACCACGATTATCTTATGCTCTTTGGAAGCGCTTTCCACTGCCTCCAGGGAGTTCTTCCTTCCCACTACCAGCGGTGTAGCCAGATAGGGGAATACCACACTATTCTTCAAAGAAAGAAGAGGCAGCTCCTCGGGTATCTTAAGCTTATCCAGGTTTTCATCTCCCCATTTTTCTTCTGCTACCAATTTATATCAACTCCTAATTAAATATTTTTTTACTCTTATAATAATCGACTATTTTCATCACAAGGTGATTATATCAAATATCGAGTAATAATACTAAAAAATTTTCCTATTTTAGTAAAAATTAATTTCACTTTAAGTGAAAAATTTTTTAGTAACAAAAAATATTTTTCCTGTTTAAGGCCAAATGTGAGAAGATCGCCAGGGAACTGGGCGTAAATTATCTTGATGTGGTATTTATGAAAAGCAGGCATTATCAGTAGCCGAGTTCCCTCAGCCTTTTCTCGCTAATACCGAAGTAATGCCCTACTTCATGAAGTACTACTCTCTTAACTGTCTTTTCCAGGCTTTTCCTGTCCCGGCAGACTGCTTCTATTGATTTCTTGTATATTACGATCCTATCCGGGAGATGCTGTCCCCTGTGGCTTTTGCGGGTCATGGGAACACCATGATAAAGTCCAAGGGTATAGTGGGGCCGTGATGAGTGCTTGGAAAGCAGGGGGCTGGTGCTTTCCTCATCTATTATAAAATCTATATTTTCAAATTTTTCTTTGAAATTCTGGGGAAGGCCTTCCAGGACTTCCAGTACCATCTTCTCAAATTCTTCAATACCTATTTCCATAATAAGTTATCCAGCCTTTCAGACAAAAATTGATTTAATGCCTCATTGCTAATATTATTATATTAAATCCTATTAGGAATTAATAACTATACTAATCGGAAGGGTGACCCATGCCATCAGTTATCAGGCAGGACTTGTCCACCAAGGACTGGACTATATTTTCAGAAAAAAGGGCAGAAAGGCCTTATGATTTCGGAAGAAAAGAATCCAAAAAGATCTTGAAAGAATATGAGCCGGGATGTCCATTTTGTGTCGGAAATGAGGAAAACACCCCAGAACCGCTACTGGTAATAAATGGAGATGAAGGCTGGTCGGTAAGGGTAGTCAAGAATAAATTCCCTGCAGTCCAGTCTATGGAAGCCTTAGATGAAGGGTCACCCAAGAAGCGCCATATGGAAGGTCCATATCTAGCCATAGACGGGGTAGGAGAGCATGAAGTAATAATAGAGTCTCCCAGACATGATGACAATATTATAAACATGGAGACCACCCATATAGAGAAAATAATAACAGCCTACAGGAAACGGTTCATAGATGTCAGCAGCCAGTTTAAGAAGCAGCTTGTCATAATATTTAAGAATCATGGCAGAAGGGCAGGGGCTTCGCTTGATCATCCCCATTCCCAGCTGGTAGCCATACCATTTGTACCTGAATATATAAGGCATAAGTTGTCTGAATCCCAGAAGTACTTTGATGAATATGGAAGATGTGTATACTGCGATATAATAAAATATGAGACCAAAGCAAAAAAGCGGATTATATGTGAAAACAGTAAGTTCATAGCCCTGGCCCCATATGCATCATCAGTACCATATAATATAATAATCTATCCCAGGAAGCACCTGGCCTGCTTTGCAGAGATCAAGGATGAAGATATAGCTCCCCTGGCCGGAATAATGCAGGAAGTCCTGGCAAGGATGTATTACCTGCTTGATGATCCTGACTATAATTTTGTGATAGACACCAGCACAATGGACCAATGCGGCAACAATTATTACCACTGGCACCTGGAGATAATGCCCAGGTTAAATACCAGGGCAGGCTTTGAGATAGGTTCGGGCATGAATATAAATCATATCCTGCCTGAGACTTGTGCTCAAAACTTAAGGAATATAGAATATAAAACAAAAACAGGGAGTAAGATATGAGAAGGGCAAACTGGCAATTGATATTGGGAATATCACTGGTAGTGCTTTCTGCAGTACTTTACGGAATACACTACTTAATATTCAGGGATGGACATCATATATTTATCTATATGGTGGGTGACATAGCTTTTGTCCCTATAGAAGTACTGATGGTGACCCTGATCATCCACAGGGTTTTATCTGACAGGGAAAAAAGGGCTATGCTTAAGAAGCTTAATATGGTAATAGGCGCTTTCTTCAGTGAAGTAGGGCTCAAGCTGATACCTTTCTTCGCAAAATTTGACCACAAATCAGATGAGATAAAAAAAGACCTTTCCGGGATGAAAAAATGGAAAGATGCAGATTTTAAGAATGCCGAGGAACGCATAAAGGCATATGATTTCAAAATAGACAGCAATCTTTCAGATCTGAATAGATTAAGAGATTTCCTTTCAGAAAGGAGGAATTTCCTTCTCAGGCTGCTGGAAAACCCCAACCTTCTGGAACACGAGACTTTTACAGAACTTCTCTGGGCAGTGTTCCACCTGACTGAAGAGCTGGAGTACAGGCAGGACCTGGATAAGCTTCCCGCCACAGACCTTGATCATATATCAGGGGATATAAAAAGGGTCTATGTGCTGCTGCTGAGCCGCTGGGTAGATTATGTGATGCATCTTAAGGGCCATTATCCTTACCTGTATTCACTGGCAGTCAGGACTAATCCACTCGACGAGGAAGCTTCGCCAATAGTTGCCGAATAAGAAATATCTATTTGAGGAGTAGCGGTATTTGCTGGTCTTTTATGAAATAATGAAGTGGATCCAGATAACAAGCACTGCCCTCTTCTTATTTCTTTTTCTGGGAAAAACCCTTTATTTGAGGAGAAAAGAAAGGCTAAATGCCATTATATTCCACACAGGAAGGAAGAAAGGGAATGGATCCCTTAGCATCCTTTCAGTCCTTATTGTCAATATGTGGATAGCCTGTCTTCTCTTTTATCTTCTAAATAGCAGTTTTCATAACTGGTTTTCCATCCTCAAGATAGGTGCCATAGATAAAATATGGGTAAAAATACCTGGACTGCTGATGCTCATTCTGGCATTTGTTATTTTTGTCATAGCCCAGACTGCCATGGGGAATTCCTGGAGGCTGGGCATTGACAGGAAAAATCCGGGAAGGCTTGTAACGGGAAATATCTATGGTTTTTCCAGGCATCCTATTTACCTCTTTTTTAATCTTTATTTCCTCTCTGTATTTCTTATGAATGCAAATCTTATATTCCTGGTTTTCACAATAGCTATTGCGGCAATACTACACTTCCAGGCATCATCAGAAGAAGATTTTCTTATAAGTATCTATGGTGATAGATATAAGGAATATTATGTCAGGGTCGGAAAATATTTTACATTACCGGGAAGTACCAGGATTCAGGATATTGTGCAGTCAGATACTGAAGATAAGGAATCTGCCTGATAGCTGCGTTTAATTATCCATTATCAAAAAGATCTATGGCTATATATGGCCTTTTACTTACCACCTGGCCGGGGGAGAAAATAAGAGCTTCACCGGGATCCTGAGCAATACTTTATATATTTTTTTCAGGTCCCGCAGCATTGTCTGCCTATTTAAGTCCATTATTTCTTTCAGCACCCTCTGCATATGCTTAATAGATGACAATTAACATAGATAATCGTGCCTTTATATTGTAATGAATAGGTATAGAGTACCTTTCAATGATTGTGCTGCTTGTGGGCTGTATTTCTATAAATATTATAGCATAAATCGTAGAGCAATGCTGAAAAAAACAATTATAAAACTTGATTTATACACATTATGTATAATAGAATCTATATTATAATTATATTATAGTTGTATAATTAAAATATAACAAAAGTTTTAATTATTACTACTATCATTCAGTAGAGTCGGCTTCATATGTGAGTTATGTAAGTTATATCAATTAGTAGCGACCAAGGAGGTAAAATGGCAACACTGGAAAAGATCGAGGGAATCGGATCCAAGTATGGGAAACAGCTATCAAAGATCGGCATAAAGACAACCCAGGCCCTGTTAAAGAAAGGTGCAGATCCAAAAGGAAGACAGGAAATCGAGGAAGCAAGCGGGATCAGCCATAAGCTCATCCTTGAATGGGTGAACCTGGCAGACCTTTTCAGGATCAAGGGAGTCGGAGAAGAATACTCCGATCTTCTGGAAGAAGCAGGAGTGGATACAGTAGTTGAGATGGCAAAAAGGAGAGCCGATAATTTGTACCAGAAAGTGCTTGAAGTAAGTAAGGCCAAAAAGCTGGTGAGAAGGCCTCCTTCAGAAGGAATGGTGGCTGACTGGATAGCACAGGCTAAAAAGCTTCCCAGGGTAGTAAAATACTAAAAATTAGATTCAGGAGCCACTTCCCGGATAGGCTCCAGGGATTATCTAAAGAAAATAAAAAAAGCCTGGCATCTGCCAGGCTTTTTCGTCTGAATCCTTATATTCTATGCAGTAGCCAGAGACCTGAAGTGTACTCCTACCAGTGAAAAGCCAATAGCATAGGGAAACATGGAAGGCTTCTTTAAAAGGCTCCATGCCAGAAGTTTCCAGAAATACCTTCTGCCTCTCTGCTTTATCCCCAGTAACCATATTGAACTTATAAAAGCCCTTATATGATAGAACTTTATCTTAGGGGTCTTCAGCTTAACAGGCTGATATTCCTTAAGCAGAGTCTTTATCCTGGCATAGTATTCCCTGGGAGCATATATGGTTGACAGGACTTTCTGATAGCCTGCCAGCAATTGGTCCTTGTCCATCTTGGGTATAAAGTTTAAAGTTGCCTCCATATTATTGCCGCTAGCCTTCTTGACCAGTCTGCCTGTATCTTTCATCCTTTGGTAAAGCCTTGTCTTGGGAAGCGCTGTAAGGACTCCCACCATTGCAGTGACAATACCGCTTTTCTGTATGAAATCTATCTGCCTCTGGAATATTGAAGGCTGGTCGCTGTCAAAGCCGACTATAAATCCGCCCTGGACCTCAAGGCCCCCATTCTGGATGATCTTTACTGACTCTACCAGGTCCCTGTTCTTATTCTGCATCTTTCCGCATTCTTCCAGGCCTTCTGTATCAGGCGTCTCAATGCCTACAAATACTGAAGTAAATCCAGCCTTTGCCATAAGTCCTATAAGTTCCTTATCATCAGAAAGATTGATGGATACCTGCGTATTGAATGAAAATGGATATTTATGCTCTTTCTGCCATTTGATTATAGCGGGAAGATAATATTTTTTAAGCTTTGCCTTATTGCCGATGAAATTATCATCTACAAAAAATACGCCCGCCCTCCAGCCGGCTTTGTGCAAGGATTCCATTTCTTCAAGTATCTGGTCCACCGTCTTAAGTCTGGGGACCCTGCCGTTTAACTGTACCACATCACAGAACTCGCAGTTAAAGGGACAGCCCCTGGAAAATTGGATGCACATGGAATTATAGTAAGAAGTATTTACCAGGCTCCAGTCTGGAGTAGCTGAGGTGGATACATCAGGAAAGCAGGTGTTTTTATACATCTTTTTCAGCTTTCCATTTTCCAGGTCCCTGATGACCTCATGGAAATAATCCTCAACTTCACCCAAAACCAGGTGGTCTACTTCCGGGAAATCTTCATAGCCTGTTGTAAACAATGGACCTCCGGCAACTACCGGTTTTCCCAGGCTTTTTGCCAGATCTATGACTTTTTTAGCCTGTTCCTTCTGCACTATCATAGCGCTGACAAATACATAATCAGCCCATTTTATGTCTTTTTCCTCCAGCTTATCTGTATTCATATCCACCAGCTTCTTCTCCCAGCTGGATGGAAGCATAGCCCCTATTGTAAGAAGCCCCAGTGGTGGAAAAGATGCTTTTTTACCCAGGAGCTTCAATACTTTCTTAAAACCCCAGAATGTATTCTCATAATCCGGATATACCATTAATATCTTCATTTATCTATTTAGCCTCCTTCTGCTTTTCCTGTTCCGGCAATATTATTATATCTTGCTTAAAATTTGCTTAGAAAAAAGTGCTTTTATAACTTTTATTAAATATTGTTCAAATTGTCAAACCAGCCATTCGGCACATACATAAAAAAACAACCCTATTATCTTATAAACGAATACTAACCATTAAAGTTTTTGGAAATCCCATTTTTTTTCTAGGCGTTAAATCTGGCGAAGATCAAATTTGCCAGAAGTCCTGCAATAGGTGGGAAGAAGAATGTGCAGGCAAGCCGTATAGCGGTGACTTTCCATCCCAGTATCCCGATTTCCATAGGAAGTCTGCCTATAGCCCATAATGACCATCCGGTAAGAAATGCTACCATGGTCCCTATGCTGGCTCCAGATTTTAGAAGGCCTCCGGCGATGGGCAAGCTGACATATGGTCCGCCCGGCATTATGCCTCCGGCTACTGTCCCGATAAATATACCCTTTAGACCCGATTCCTGGCCTATCCACCTGGATAGAAATTCATTGGGCACCAGTACCTGTACCATTCCTGCGATTATAAAGGCAAAGATAAGAAGGGGCAGGACCTGTATTGTCATATCAAGGGCAGCCTTAAGCCCGGTTATATGCTGGCCCTGTTTCCTGAATATCCCCAATATTACCAGGGCAATGGCTATTACTCCCATTATTATAGTTGGGACTAACATGCTTGACATCCTCCTTTTGCGTATGTCCATATTCTAAGACTCCAGTAATTATTGTTATTCCTGTAATTATATAGGTATTTTTACTTTTTGAATAAAAATACTGCCTTAAATTCCATAAATAGCTTTTAACTGTTATAGTTTTGCTAATAGCTCTAAAGGAGGATGAGATGACAGAAAAGAAAAAAGACAGCCTGGTAGTCATATGGACCAGCGGAGACAGGGAAGTTGCCGAGAAGATGGTCTTTATGTATACCCTGAATTCAAAATTGAGGGAGTGGTGGAAAGAAGTCACTTTGGTTGTGTGGGGACCGTCTTCAAAGCTAATAACTGAGGATATGGAGCTCCAGGATTATCTGGAGAAATTAAAAGAGGCAGGGGTAAAACTGGAAGCCTGTATAACCTGTGCAGATATGTACAGGGTATCAAAAAAGCTTGCAGACATGGACTTTGATGTAAAGCCCATGGGACTGCCGCTAACGCAATATCTTCAGCAGGGACATTCAGTTATCACTTTTTAAGCAGAATAATATAATTGCCAGGCAAGCAAAGCATGCAGGATGACTAAATGCTGGGTATACACAGGTCATCTACTTTATATTCTTACCTATGGAAAAAGCTTTTCCCACATTCTTGCCTATGGAAAAATAATTTCTTCCGCCGGTATCAAATAAAATAGGATCTATCTTTTTTATATCCGGTTTTCCATCATCTCCAATAATCTTTGGATCGACTTTGACGTCCATGATCTCACCGATAAACTGGGTATGCAGCCCTATCTCAAAAGTATGAAGCAGCTTGCACTCCAGGATTACCGGGAATTCCCCTCCATAGGGAGCATCTACCAGATCGCTTTTCATTTCAGTTAGGCCCAGCTTTTTGAACTTCTCAGCATTCCTTCCTGACTCTATGCCGCAGTAATCTGCTTCCTCTGCCTGGTTGGCTGATGGAATATTTACAGTAAATGCTTCCCTGGAAACTATATTTCCATAACTATAGGTGGCTTTTCTTAATGAGACAGATACGCATGGGGGAACTGAACAGCATATGCCTCCCCAGGCTGCCGTCATAAGATTTGGCTTGCCTCCATCATCATATGTTCCCACCAGCATCACCGGGGTCGGATATAATATGGTCTTAGCGCCTAATGATCTTTTCATATTGCCTCCTGTTATTTTTTGCCTGGTCTTATGCTTATTATAACGGAATCTATTAAAAGCATCAGTATTATTTGAAAACTATAGCCGTAAATATGTATACTATATTAAATACATTCCCTAAAAGGAGAGTTTATGAAATATAAGAGATTGGGAAAGACAGGCCTAAAAGTATCACAATTCGGTTTTGGCGCAGTGCAGATATGCCGGGTTTCCGAAAAAGATGCCATTGACCTTATAAGGGCATCTGTAGATGCAGGCATAAACCTTATAGATACTGCCCATATGTATCCCAATAGTGAAGAGATACTGGGCAAGGCATTAAAGGGTATCCGGGATAAGGTCATTATTTGCACAAAGTCCTCGAATACAGATAAAGAGGGATTTAAAAAGGATTTAGAGACCAGCTTCAAAAGGCTAAATACTGATTATATTGATGTCTTTATGTATCATGATATCTCAAAGGATAAGAAGCTGGACGAGATAATAGATAATGGCCTGGTCGAGGTCCTCCTGTCCGAAAAAGAAAAGGGGAGTATAGGGCATATAGGCTTTTCCAGCCATGATCCGGGCATAATAGACAGGTATTATGATGTGGTAGATTTTTCCGTGCTAATGATACCTGTAAATTTCGTTTCTACCGAATTTGCGGATAAGAATTATGATAAGCTGGTTGATAAGGATATCGGTATACTGGGGATGAAGCCCCTGGGAGGCGGAAGGCTAGAAGATATAAAGGTGAGCCTTAAGTTTCTAAACCAGTATGAAAGCGTCATCCCTGTAATAGGGATCCAGGATAAAAAGGAACTTGAAGAGGACCTGGAGCTAATAAATACTGCCGGGCCACTGGACGAGAGTGATAAGAAAAGGATTGAAGGGATAAAGGCAGAGCTGGGGGATAAATTCTGCCGCGGATGCGGATACTGCATGCCCTGCAGCCAGGGGATAAGTATCACCGATATTAATTTTATTAAAGTATTCTTTAAGCAATTTAGTTTCGATGGGGTCGTAAATCCTGAAAGGGATGCTGTGATTGAAAAAGTGGAAGATTGTATTGAATGCGGCGAATGCATAGAAAGATGCCCCTATGACCTGGATATAATAAATATGATAAAAGAGAACCGGGATTACTACCTTATGCGGAAAGAAAAAGGTAAATAGCCACAACGTTTCTAACCGCTGTAGCCTGTACCTGATTATTGTCGGTGGTGATATTTATGGTGGAGATGAGCGGACTTGTTCTTTCGTCTCGCCTACGGCTCGCTGCAGAGACGCAGACTCCTACGCTACGCTTCGTCCGTCTTTTCAAGTCCTACGAAACGTGGATCCACCACGTTTCTAACCGCTGTAGCCTGTACCTGATTATTGTCGGTGGTGATATTTATGGTGGAGATGAGCGGACTTGAACCGCCGACCTCTTGACTGCCAGTCAAGCGTTCTCCCAGCTGAACTACATCCCCACACAGCTATATATAATACTTTAAAAGAAATGATTTAAAAAGTAAATCTTCCATATGGCTGGAATTACTGCTCAGGGCCACTGAATAACTTCCAGAATACAAAAATAAAGGCAAAGAAGAATACTGCTGTAAAAGCATGGACTCTATTGATTGCAAAGTATTCACCCATAACCCCTACCAGGGTTGGTATAAGCAGCATCCCAATAGCGGCTGCAGCTGTTAATTGACTCTCTGTTCAAAAACTCTCCGTGGTTGACCCAAATGCATTTTATCTATTTTATATTAATAGTCTCTATATTCATTATATTAATAGTCTCTATATTCAATGAATTTTGCTATTAATCATTCTTTAATCTTTTCTGGACAGCTTCGCCTTCTAGCTCCCTAATTACATCTGATGCGATCCACCTGGCAGCTTTTGAATCAATTTCCTTTATATCTTTTGCCAGCTTAATAGCTTCCCGGTTCAAATTGGGGTTTCTTTTCCCGATATGCCTCAGGGCCCAGCTTACAGCCTTTTTTACATAATTCCTGTTATCCGTAGCTCCACTTTTTATTACAGGAAAATATTTCATCATATCCTCATCCGGGGCTTCCTTATTATGCCAGGCAATACAGGCTATTATTGCATAAGCTACTCTTCGCACAAATTCTTCTTCGCGTCCTGACCATTCCAGTATCTTTTTATCGGCAAAGCTTATCTTTTCAAAAAGGTTCACGCAAAGCTGGTCGCAAACATCCCAGGTCTCGATATCCTTTACCCAGCTGTCAGCCTGTTCTTCTGTTACCTGTAAAGGATCATCCACCAGCGCTGCCAGGATCATGGCATCCTGTATTCCGGTAGCCCAGAGCTTAAGTGCCATTTTGTGATCTTTTCCTATGGATTTACCCAGCTTTCTTAGCTCAGGCATGGAAAGTCCCAGTCTCTTATCTCCGGTAATGCCAAATCTTGCCATGCCTTCCAGGTTTTCCGGTTTTGCCAGGGAATGTAGGATTTCCATAACTTCATCAAAAGTATATTGTTTTTTCATGCGGACCTCTTTTCTCCTAACAATAATAGGGAAGCGGAAGTCACCGGTCCCAGTATCCCAGTGAAAGTCTGGGATCTCCATTTTTGTCTATCAAACCGGTGTCACTCCAGCTTTTAAAAAACTCAAAAGCATTGTCTTCTTCCATTATTTCCATAACTGGTCGTAATCGCGCAGCACAAATCAGGTCAGGAACTTAAAATCAAGTACAGACATATTATTAAAAGGAATCTTAGCATCACAAATTATCTTTCGTTGTATTGCTTTATTAAAGTATTATTTTATCAGAAAATTAAATGAAATCCTTTTATT
>Ga0180435_10000798_pt1 | contig 33156 bp, 29 predicted proteins | sample SS_ome_3_FD_132467 | JGI IMG/M metagenome (GOLD analysis project Ga0180435, IMG submission 132467) | Hypersaline lake sediment archaeal communities from the Salton Sea, California, USA - SS_3_S_1 metaG | ecosystem: Environmental > Aquatic > Non-marine Saline and Alkaline > Hypersaline >... | reverse complement strand
TCCGGCGCCGCCTTCAAGTTCGAAGACCAGATCGGTGCCGAACCGGAGGAAGTCTTCTTCCGCTACTACCTCCGCATCGACCAGAGCTGGGATCCGACCGACGGTGGCAAGTTCCCGGGGATCTCCGGGACCTACGGGGTTGCCGGTTGGGGTGGTCGCCCGTCCGATGGGACCAACGGCTGGAGTGCTCGCGGTCTTTTCCAACCAAATGTCACCGGTGCGGACAATCCACTTGCCAACACTGTGCCGCTGGGCCACTACGTCTATCACCCCGAGCAATCCAGCCAATGGGGCGACAACGTGTTGTGGCAGGACGGGTACCTCGGCTACCTGGAAAAGGATCGCTGGTACAGCATCGAGCAACACCTCATGCTCAACACGCCGGGCGTCAACGACGGGATCCTGGAGACCTGGATCGACGGCCGATTGGCGTACCGGCAGACCGACTGGCGATGGCGGGATACCAGTGCGCTGAAGATCGAGCAGATCTGGCTGAATGTGTACCACGGAGGCTCCGACGTTCCCGATCAGGACATCAGTCTGTACGTCGACAACATCGTGATCGCCGACAGTTACATCGGGCCGATGAAGGGAGCTCCGTGTGCCCCGACCAGCGGCACATTCATCGACGATGACAACTCGATCTTCGAGGAAGACATCGAGTGGCTGGCCGCCGCCGGGATCACCAAAGGCTGTAACCCTAGGGAGGGCAATACAAAATTCTGTCCCAACGACTACGTCACCCGAGGCCAGATGGCGGCGTTTCTGGTACGGGCCATGGGTTACAACGATGACGGAGGCGGAAACCTCTTCAACGATGACAACGGAAGCATCTTCGAAGTCGACATCGATAGGCTCGCCACCGCCGGAGTGACCAGAGGTTGTAACCCCAGCGACGGCAACACCCGCTACTGCCCCAACGACTACGTCACCCGGGGCCAAATGGCGGCGTTCCTCCGCAGAGCGGCCAAACCTTGAGATCAGGGGCCACTGCGGGAGGCGCATACCGAAGCCGGGCCTATGGTCGGCCGGAGAAAGCTGGAGTGTGAACACAATGGATTCCGGTCGGGTAGCGCTCGGTCTTCACGATCTGATCCCCGTCTTCCTAGCGGCGGGAGGGCTAATCGCAATTGCGGCGGCGGTGCGAAGAACGCAACCAGATTCGCATCGAGCTGCGGCCCTCGGAGCTGCGTTCATCGTATTGGGAGGGCTGTCTAAGGCGTCGGCCAAACTCATTGGAGCGGTCTCCGCAAGCACACCGCCGCAACTACTAGATGATGCCCTGTTTCCTCTCCTGGCCCCCGGCATGCTCCTTCTGGCCGTCGCTGTCGTGGCGGTACTGCGGGCAGGTGGTTGGGCTCGGTTGGGCGCCGCTCACTCGCTACTGATTCCCGTTGCAGTCTGGGGCCTAACCGGAGCCCTGGCGCTGCTGAGCGGCTCGACCGCGGCTACGGCATTACTCATCGGTCTGACCACTCTGGGCAACGTCGTACTGGCAGTCGCATTGATCGCCTGGTCGCGGCGACTCGGGCTGCGCAACTCTGCAGTGCTCTACGGCATCAATCTCGTCATCGTCATCGGCCTGGCAGGAATGGCACGAGCGCTCGAGCAGACAACTGCAACCGAATGGATCGAGCAGAGTGTCAACCTCGTCGGTCAGCTGGCTTTTCTAGTCGCATCGCGGTCACTGTTCAGCGCTGTCATGGGACGAAGCGCAGCAAGGCGAGCAAACGCCCGACCTGCGTAGCGACGGGCGTGTGTCGCGTTGGATTCGATCAGGACGGGTCGGCAACCGGTTCCAGGACGATGACTGCGGTCTCACCCGGCCGGCGTGCCGCAAACTGGTCCAGGTCCTTGTCGATCTCTCGCCACCGGTTCCAGAGGCGCTCCCGCTCGTCGCCAACGGCAGCTCTGCCCAGCATGCGATGGCTGCCATCCCGGGTGACCACGGTGACCTCCGGCTGCGCCTGCATATTCAGCCACCAGGCCGGCTCGGCTTCGCCCCAGCCGTTCATCGCCATCGTGACCAGGTTGGGACCATCGTCGAAGTAGCCGAGGATTACGGGCCTCTCCTGCCCGCTACGACGGCCGATAGTGGTGACGTGCATCATGCCCCAGCGATCTGCCTTGGCTCGCCGCAGCCCGAAGCGACCACCCGTAAGGCGGTACAGGCCCTTGTGAAATTTCCATGCGAAGCGGATGAACCAACGCGGCGGGAGGCGCACATCCTTGCCGGTGCTGTCGGCCATCAGTGCCCCCAACCAATGCAGAACGGATGACCCGCCGGCGAAGCGAAGACCTGGTGACCTTCTGTTGCATCAAAGTCCTCGGCGGGCTGGAGAAGACGGGCACCACGCTTCATCACCTCGTGCTGCGCTGATCGTGGATCATCGACATGGAGGTCGAGATGGACCTGCTGCTGCTGTTCGCCGTCGGGCCACTGCGGCGGGACATGATTCGGGGCATACTGTGTGCCCAGACGCCACTCTCCGTCGGCGTCGAGCACACTGTGCCAATCATCATCGCGGGCAACTCGTCCTCTGAGCTTGCCCGCCCAGAAGCTGCTCTCCGCTTCGAGGTCGGCTGCATCAAAGACGACGACCTGGCGATTGATCTTCATGGAACAAATCCTTGCGAAGCTACCCCGACTCTACGCCGGGTTCCCCGTTCGCGCCTCCAGCCCACCGTTGTTTCCTCCATAATTGGCGCCGTGAGTCGCAAGGAATTACAAGTGGAGGCATCGGAGCGGGCGGTACGCATCTCCTCGCCCGACAAGGTGGTATTCCCCGAGCAGGGCTGGACCAAGCTCGATGTGGTCGAGCACTTCCTGATGTGCGCTGCCGGCGCCTTGCGCGGCGTGTACAACCGGCCGGTCAGCCTGAAACGGTGGACCAAGGGAGTCAAGGAGCCGCCGTTCTTCGTCAAACGTGTTCCCGAGAGCGCTCGCAGCGTCGTTGACGTGCGATTCCCCTCGGCCCGCCCGGGTCGGATGTTTCTTCCGCTCGATGAGGGGGACGTCATTTGGATGGCGCAGATGAACTGCCTCGATCTGAACCCGTGGAACGCCCGGGGCGATGACATCGACCATCCCGATGAGCTCCGCATCGACCTTGATCCCACCGATGGCTATAACTTCCTTCACGCCCGCGAGGTAGCGGCGGCGGCAAAGGAGCTGCTCGACGAGGTCGGCTATGTCTCCTATCCGAAGACCTCGGGCAACCGGGGGATCCATATCTACGTGCGAGTTGCACCGAAGTGGGACTACTTCCAGATGCGCCGGAGCGTGCTGGCATTCGCTCGTGAGCTGGAGCGCCGTCACGAACTGGCGACCACGGCATGGTGGAAAGAAGAACGTGACGGCGTGTTCATCGACTACAACCAGGTGGCACGAGACCGCACCATCGCCTCGGCCTACAGCGTCCGCCACACCGGATACGTGTCGACCCCATTTGCATGGGACGAGCTAGCGGAGATGGACCCAACAGACTTCGATCTGATGACGTTCAAGGACCGCTGGGCGGATGTTGGTGACCTCACCGACGGCATCGATGAAGTTGAACACAGCCTCGACCCGCTGCTGGAGATGGTCGCAGCCGATGAGGAGAACGGCATCCGCGATGCGCCGTGGCCGCCGCACTATCCCAAAATGCCGGGCGAGCCACCCCGGGTGCAGCCTTCGAAGATACGCAGGGAGAATTGGGAATAGCCCGTTTTGGCTAGGGATGTTCGCCTTAGACTGCAAGTGCTATCCAGGGAGAACCAATGCGATGGGTTGATGTGCCATTCACCATCGATGGCGACAAGCTGTTCACCCAGCAAACCACTTGGCCACAACGGTGCGCCTGCTGCGGCGGAAATAACGAAGGCGGGATCTACAACCTACAGGCCTACCTGCAAATGGATTACACGAACACCGGGACCTACCGGACCGAGTCGGGCTTCCGCACTTTCTTCCCTGTCCCGTATTGCGCCGCGTGTTCCAAGCATGCAGGCCCCGTACTCAACCTTCGTGTCTACACGTGGTTGGCGGGCTTCGCACTGTGGGTGCTCGTCGGATGGTTGCTCTTCATCAACAACCTGGGCGAGAACGCTCTCGGGATGATTCTGTTCTTGGGAGCTGCCGTGGTGATCGGCTTGGGGAGCTATCGCGCGTCGCAGCGACTGGTCGACCGAGTATCCCGTTCCCGGACACAAGGTGCGTGTGTGAGCAATGACTACGCAGTGCACGTCAGGCCGGTCCAGGGAAACTGGCAAATTCGATTCGACAGTGACGACTACGCCAATGACTTCGCCTGGCAGAACCAACTGCGCCTCTTCTCGCCTGCAGACGAGGACTAGGCATCCGGCGATGAGCGTTTTTGACCAGCTTGGCGAAGGCATTCTCCGACGCCGCTACGAATCGCTCGACCTGAACATCGGTGTGGTCATCGGCGAAGACGCCTTGCTGCTGGTCGATAGCCGCGCCTCCCATCGCCAGGGTGAAGAGCTTCGCACCGAGCTGCGTACCCTGACCGACTTGCCGGTGGGCTGGGTAGTCAATACACACTTCCACTGGGACCACACCTGGGGCAATTCACGCTTCCCCGAGGCGGATCTGTGGGGTCACGACCAATGTCGCCGCGAGATGATGGAGAACGGCGAGGCAGCCCGTCGGGGAGTTCTCGACTGGATGCCGGCTGAATGCAACGAGATTGTGGAAGAGGTCGTGATCACGCCCCCGACCCACACCTTCTCGAAGGCGGCCAGCATCGACATCGGGCGCCGCATCGACCTCAGCTATCACGGACTGGGACACACCAACTCAGACATAGTGATTCGGGTCGACGAGGTGGTGTTCGCCGGCGATCTGCTCGAAGAGGGCGCTCCGCCGTCGTTTGGGGATTCGTATCCACTCGATTGGGCGCCAACTCTTGCAGACCTTCCGCCGGCCAAGGTGATCGTGCCCGGCCACGGAGACGTCGTGGATACTGACTTCAGGCAAGCGCAGACACGAGAGATCCATGCAGTAGCCGATCTAGCACGCAAAGGGCATGGCAGTGGTAAGCCCGTCGCAGAGCTGCTGGGCGACGGCCCATATCCGCCGTCAACGATGGAGGCGGCGCTGCGGCGTGCCTACGCGCAGTTGGACGGAGAGTTGTAGAAACGCCCGGCGAATCCGGGCCTTCAGAATATGTCGGAGAATGTCGTGCCCTCGGGCCTCTCCAACTGGTCCATCGTGCATTCCTCGGCGTCCTTGTCGGGTCGCCAGCGCTCAAAGCGCGTTGCGTGGCGGAACCGGCCCTCTTGCAGCTGGTCGTAGCTGATCTCGATAACAACCCCGGGGGCAACCGGTATCCAGGACAGATCCTTGCCCCCACTCCAGCGGCTCTCCGCTCCGGGACGCCTCACCTGGTCGCCGAAGCTGTCCTGGGTCCGCAGCTGCTCGAACTGGCGGAGAATCTCGACCCGGTCCTGGTTACTGAATCCGGAACAGTGCCCAATGAAGTGAAGTTGGCCTTCGTCGTTGTATAGGCCGAGCAGCAGCGAACCGATCTTGTCGCCGTCCTTGTGTACCCGGTATCCACCGACCACGCACTCGATGGTCCTGCGGTGCTTCCACTTGATCCAGTTGCGTTTGTCTTGAACATAGGGCTGGTCCGTTTGCTTGCAGATGATGCCGTCGCAGCCCGCAGCTTCGTATTCATAGAACCACCGCTCTGCCTCTTCGAGATCATCGGTGACGGGGGTCAGATGCCACATGCGACCCAGCCCTCTATAGACCTCCTCGAGAAGGGCGCGGCGATCCGAGTAGGGCTGACCCATCACATCCTCGCCCCGGTAAGCCAGTACGTCGAACACAATCAACTCGGCCGGCGTTTCCTCCGCGAGCATGTTGATCCGCGACTCGGCCGGATGAATTCGCATCTGCAGCGCATCGAACTGGGTGACTCCGTCTCTGACCACGACTACCTCGCCGTCCAGGACGGTGCCGGGCGCCAACTCGTCCAGGGCGGGACGCAACTCCGGGAAGTAACGCAACAGGTCCTTGCCGTTGCGGCTCTCCAGTCGCGGCTGGTTGCCACCCCAGCCGATCATGCGAAACCCGTCCCATTTCGGCTCATATGCCCACCCGGGCGGCTCCGGTGGGTTCTCCCGCACCCGGGCCTTCATCGGCTTGATTGGATCAGTGAACATGCCGCAACGATATCGGGCAAACCGGGTCTCCGGAGACATCGGTACTTGGGATAGCCCCGCAAGCAAGGTTTCATAGTCCCCATGCGGACGAGAAGACTGCTGCTGGCAACTGTGTTGGGGCTGAGTGCGTGCACAACAGCCGAAGCGGAGACATATCCAGCCGCGCCGCAGTTGGACACCCTTCCGCCTGTTGTAGCGGGCGAGCCGACCACCACGACAACGACCAGCCCGCCTCCGACCACAACTACCACGACGACCACGCTTCCTCCAACCGCGGAGATGGACCTCCAAGTCGTCGAGACGATCTACGGGGATATATCGCCGAAGTCCGTGGTGGCCACCGGCGATGGGCTGTTCTTTGCGCAAAACATGATGTATCGCCACACGGTGACGGTGTACGACCAGGACTATCAACTAGTCGCCACTATCGCCGATACCGTCGAAATCGACGGTACGGAGTACGCCGGAGCCCCGGTCGAGGCGGCGCCTACATCAGACGGCCGCTATGTGTACGTTTCGAACTATCAGATGTACGGGCCCGGCTACGGCCGGGCGGGTAGCGATGACTGCAACCTCGCTGATTGGGATGAGAGCTTCGTCTACCGCATCGACACGAGCACCCTGGAGATCGATCAGGTGATCGGTGTGGGAGCTGTACCCAAGTTCCTCGCCGTCACACCCGACGACGCGACGGTTCTAGTGAGTAACTGGTGCAGCTTCGATATGTCGGTCGTCGACACGGCCACGGCGATCGAGACCGCTCGCATTGAGCTGGGGCGCCATCCGCGCGGGATTGCGGTGTCGGCCGATGGAGGCACGGCATACGTAGCGGTGATGGGCTCCACCAATATTGCCGTTGTCGACTTGGGAACGCTCGCGGTTGAGTGGATCCGCGGCGTCGGCGCTAATCCGCGCCATGTCGTGCTCGATCCGGGCGGTCGCTATCTGTATGCAACGTTGAACGGCGAAGGGCGGGTGATCCGGCTCGACCTCGAGACCGGCGAAGTTGTTAACCGGGTAAGGACCGGGAGCGCGCCTCGCTCGATGGCCATCTCCGACGACGGGCTGTCGCTGTATGTCGTCAACTACAACTCCGACACACTGGCCAAGGTGAACACGATGACGATGGAAGTCACCCAGACGCTCGATGTGCCGCAACGCCCGATCGGTGTGACCTTCGATTCCTCCGGGCGTGAGGTGTGGGTAGCCAGCTACACCGGGGCGATCACCGTGCTGCGAGAGAGCGACGAGGCGGAGTAGGCCGTGGGCCTACCGACCCGATGTCAGCACCAGTGGACAATCTCGGAAAGGATGGTCGATCACTTCCATCGGCGTTGCGTAAGCCGTCGAAAGCCGTGGGCCCGTGAGAACGTCCCGTGCCGGACCGCACGCCACGGAGACTCCACCGTCGAGCAGCAGCACGCGGTCGGTGTGAGCTGCAGCCAGATTGAGGTCGTGTAGAACAGCCACCACAGCACCTCCTTGACCGGCCAGATTGCGCAACACCGCCATCACCATCTCCTGATGAGCGACATCGAGTGCCGAGGTGGGCTCGTCGAGCAGGATCACCGGACTCTGTTGGGCGATAGCCCGAGCCAGATTCACTCTCTGTTGTTCGCCCGATGACAGTGTGCGGAGCTCGCGATCCGCCAAATGATCAACGTCGACCCGAGCCATCGCCTGGGCGACCAACTGCCCGTCCAGCTCGGCATTCCCATCGGCCCGGCCCGGATGGCGCCCCATAGCCACAACGTCCCCGACACGAAACAGAACATCGCTCACGCTGAGCGGCCCTACGAAAGAGCGCAGTCGAGCCAGCCGCTGCACCGTCGCAGCTGCAACATCTTCGCCGGCAAGCGAGACCGCGCCATCGTCCGGAGCGAGATCACCGGCGAGCACCCTGAGCAATGTCGATTTCCCGGCTCCGTTGGGACCGACCACTCCCACCACCTCGCCCGCGGCAACGTCAAACGAAACACTGTCGAGGATGGTCCGCCCGCCACGAGCAACGACGATGCCCGACGCGTTGATCGTGGTCATCGCACCCTCCGCAGTAGCAACCAGACAAGCACCGGAGCTCCGCCGATCGCAGTGATGAGCCCAATCGGGATCTCTACCGGTGCCGCCACCGTCCTGGCCAGGATGTCCAGACCACCCAGTGCGATTGCCCCGCCGAGGGCAGAAACCAAGACCAGGTGGCGATGGGCGGGCCCAATCCAGGCACGCAGCAACATGGGCACGACCAGCCCAATGAAACCGATCACGCCGGCGAGACCGACAACCCCACCGACGATCACACCGACGGCAACAAGAGTGAGCAATCGAAGTCGAGCTACATCGACACCCAGATGTCTTGCCTCGTCTTCACCTAGAGCGAGGATGTCAAGTGATCTCCCCATAGTCACCACGCCCGCAGCGCCGGCTAGGACAAACGGCACGGCGGCACCGAACGTGGACCAAGTCACCCCTGATAGGCCGCCGAAGACCCAGAAGTTGAAGGTCGGGACGCGTGGACTATCCCAGGCCAGCACGATCGCACCGAGCAACGCCAGCAGCGCAAAACCCAATGCAATCCCGACGAGGACCAACTGCGCCGAATCCGTCACGTTCTCGGCGATGCGGCGCATCAACAGCGCAAGGAGGACACCACCCACAGCCGCCCCGGCCATCATGATGAACGGTGAGCCCCCCGCCGCAGTCAGCGCAATCCCCGCGACGGCGCCGAGGCCGGCCGCCGGAGCAACCCCGATTAGATGCGGATCAGCCATGCGGTTGCGAAACACACCCTGAAGAGCCACACCAGCAACGGCGAGCCCGGCGCCGGCGGTGAGCCCGGCGAGAACCCGGGGAAGGCGGATGGACCAGAGCACCGAATCGGTGAGCCGTTCCTCCCCAACCCCGAAGCGGTAGCCAACCATGTGCCAAAGATCGGACAGGCCAACATCGACCGACCCCGCCAGCATGCCGACCAGCATCACCACAATCACACCTGTCCCCAGGAGCCAGTAGGCCACGCGGGGCGAGCGCTGCTGGATCACGAGTTGTCGAGCGCTGCGCGCAGATCGGCGATGAATCGCTCCAGCATCTCACCGATCCGAGGACCGAACGTCAGGAAATCCCCTTCTGAGTAGGCAAGAACGCGACCTGCCCGCCCGGCCGGGCTCTCCGCGATCCCGGGAGTGGCAAGGAATCCCTCCACACCGCCGAATGCCTCGATCCCCTCCTCCGTGGTGACGATGACATCTGGAGCGCCGGCGATGATTGCCTCCGGGGTTACGTCGACGGTGCGATCGATCCCGATCTCCGTGCCCACGTCGCGTCCTCCTGCCGCCTCAATCAGGGGGCGGGTAGTCATGTCCTTGCCGAATAGCAGCATCACGTCGGGACCGCGGCTGTAGATGAAGGCAACGCCCGGAGTCGGATCGAGCGGGGCCGCGGTTGCAGTAGCGGCCTCGATCGAAGCACGAGTCTCGGCAGCAAGTACCCTCCCCCGATCGGGGACACCGAGCACTTCACCAATCGCTTCCGCCTTCACATATAGGCCCGCGAAGTCCGTCGGCACATCGAAGATGACCACAGGTACGCCCGCGCTCCGAATCTGTTCGATGGCCTCGAGTGGACTCGTCTGCGTATCACCAAGCACGAGCGTTGGGCTTTCCGCCAGCACACCCTCGGCAGTCAAGAACCGCCCGAGTCCGACGATCGGTATCGAATTCGCTTCCGGTGGATAGATCGTCGTGACATCGCGACCGACGATGTTGCCCCCGAGCCCCATCGCAAACACTGCCTCGGTGAGATCACCGCTCAGGGTGACGATTCGGGATATGTCGGCAATCTGTGACTCAATGCCATCGGCACCGACGTAAGTACGCGAATCAGCTTGCGTGGATTGCGTAGCAGCCGACGTAGCCGGCCCCGCGGTGTCTCCGCCGCAGCCCGCTACGAGCACGGCGATAACAACGAATACAGTCAGGCGGCTCATCTACCCACGAGGGCAGGGAACACGAGCACTCGCCATCATGCTGCAGAAGGCAGTGCGAGGAACCTTCCAGCCGTCGGCTGTCAGAATCGCGGTCCCAGATTGATCCGGGTAGGTCGGCCGATTGTTGAACATCAGGTCGTAAAGCACCTCGGCGGATTCACCGTCGATGGCTACATCCTTGATGGCGACGGTGACCCCGCCCATCATCTCACCCTGATCCATGTACCTAACGACCGTTTCCTCCAGACCGGTGAGATCCTCGACGTATGGAAGCTTGGTTTCGTAGTCGGTGGTGGAGTCAAACGCCACCATGAAGGCCGTCGCCACCGCATCGACCTCAGGGTCGCCACTGGGGATGAAGCTCTCTGCCTCACTTGCGTCGGTCGTCTCCATTGCCTCTGTCGTTGCCGGAATCGTAGTGGTCGCAGCAGCCGTCGTCTCTGTCGCTGCTTCATCGTCTCCGGACCCTCCGCACGCAGCAACGACCAGGGAAATTGCGGCCATGGCCAGAATCGCCTTCTTCATGTTTCTCCTGTTTCCGGTCGAGCGATCTTGGACGCGCTGAGGCTCGACAGCCAGTCGGGGCGTACTGTCGCAGGGCGGCGGTACGTTGCAGTTCCGCTTAGCGGAACTGCTGACCAGGTAGAAGTCCTGCGGGCAGGACTTCCGGAGCTTCAGGTCCATTGGACGGCAGCACTTCGCCTCCTCTCGTGGGGCGCGTCAATGGCATCGGTGCCGACCCCGATCTGTACACATGGAGACCGAGCTCGACGGCGGCTTAGGGAGGCGACCTACTCTCTGCCCACATCAGATGCGCTTGGCATCACCATATGGCACAATTGGAGCGTTCACTCAAAGTCTGCGAGGTCCGACATGTCTCATCCCGGCATCAACTACGGAAGAAGGGTCGCCATAGTCGGGGGATTGCGTACCCCGTTCGTCAAGGCCGGTACCGCATACCGAAATCTGTCCACTCTGGACCTGGGCGCTGCCGTCACCAACGAATTGCTGAACCGGTCGAATCTCGAAGCCGGGCGAGTCGACCAGGTCATCGCCGGGGCAGTCGTCGCGGATACCGGCGCTCCCAATATTGCCCGCGAAATCGCGATGCGATGCAATATGCCGGCGTCTGTCGATGCATACTCGGTGAGCCGAGCGTGCGCCACCTCCACCCAGGCGATCGTCGATGGAACTCGCTCCATTCTCTTCGGAGACGCCGAGATCGTGATTGCCGGCGGGTCCGACACTCTGTCCAAGCCGCCGATTGTGTACGACGACAAGGTTGTCGATGCGCTGATGGCAGCCAACGCGGCGAAAGATATCCCCTCCAAAGTCAAGGCATTCACTCGACTGCGTCCCGGCGATCTCGCCCCTCGCCCCCCGGTGCTTGCCGACCTCGCCAGCGGGCTCACCATGGGAGCTGCAGCCGAGAAGATGGCACGAGAGAACGAGATATCCCGTGAGGACCAGGACCGGTACGCCTATGAGTCGCATCTGAAAGCAGTTGCGGCCTGGGATAAGGGCATCTTCGCCGAGGAAGTAATGACGATGCCGATACCTCCTCGCTACAGCGACACCGTCATCCAGGATGGGATCCCACGGGCAGACTCGACCATCGAGAAGCTCTCCAGCCTCCGTCCGGCCTTCGACAAGAAGTACGGATCGGTCACCGCCGGCAACTCCTCGCCGCTAACCGACGGTGCCGCCATGGTGCTCCTGATGGAGGAGAAGACCGCCCGACGACTTGGTTTCGAGATCAAGGCGTTCATCCGCTCCTGGGGATTTGCCGGCCTCGATCCATCCTGGCAGATGTTGATGGGGCCATCCTTTGCGACACCGATCGCCCTGGAGCGAGGCCAGCTGACCCTCGACGAAATCGATGTGATCGACATGCACGAAGCATTCTCGGCGCAGATGCTGTCAAACATCCGGGCCTTCCAGTCGGCCGAGTGGGCAAAGAAGCACCTCGGACGTGACGAGCCCATCGGCACGATCGATTCCGAGAAACTCAATCTCTACGGCGGCTCGATCTCGCTGGGTCACCCGTTCGCCGCCACGGGCGCTCGCCAAGCATTGACGATGGCCAACGAACTGCAGCGACGGGAGGAGGGGACCGCTCTGGTCACCCAGTGCGCTGCCGGCGGACTCGGCGCAGCCCTCATCCTCGAGCGTTGAAAGGACCAACCGTGAAGCTGACTCACATTCAATTCGATGTCGATGCCGACGGCGTGGCAACTGCGCTTCTGGACAAGAAGGACGACGCCTTCAACAGCCTCGGGCCGGAGCTGGCCGCCGACGTGTTCGCCGTCATCGCCCGGGTCGAAGAAGACGCCGACATCAAGGCGCTTGTCATCGGCTCCGCCAAGAAGGACAACTTCCTCTCCGGGGCCGACATCCGCTGGCTGCAGTCCCTCGACGATGCCGACAAAGCCATGGAACTCCTCAGCAGGGCCCACCAAGGATTTATGCGCCTGGAGAAATTGGCCACCGACCACGGCAAACCGGTTGTGGCCGCGATCCACGGCGCCTGCCTCGGAGGAGGCATGGAGCTTGCGCTTGCTTGCTCGCTGCGCATTGCCTCCAAGGACGAGAAGAAGACTCAGCTCGGTCAGCCAGAGGTGCAGCTCGGCTTGATCCCGGGCGCAGGCGGGACGCAGCGGCTCCCCCGACTGGTCGGAGTGGCAGCTGCTCTCGATCTCATCCTGACCGGTCGTTCCGTGCGGCCGCGGCGAGCGCTCAAGATGGGTCTCATCGACGAGGCGTGCCCGCGGGAGGTCCTGCTCGACGTAGCCAGGCAGCGGGCGCTCGAAGCAGCCGGGGCACCCGCCGAATCCGACGAGGGTGGCAACACCGTCGGCCGCATCCGCAGCTTCCTCTCTCCGAGCCATCTGCAGCAGCTGGCTCTGGAAGAGAACCCCGTAGGCCGACGCGTTCTCTTCAGCAAGGCTGAAGAGAAGATGCTGGAGACGACCAAGGGCAATTACCCGGCACCACCGGCAGCCCTGCGCGCCATCAGGGCCGGGGTCGAGCAAGGAGTCGAGGTTGGATACGGGGTTGAACTCGCGGAGTTCAAGAATCTGATCGTCTCCCCCGAGGCCAAGGCCCTCATGTCGATCTTCTTTGCCACGCAGGAACTGAAGCGCGACCCGGGTGTCGAGTCCGATGTCGCGGCAATCCCGGTGAGGAAGACCGCAGTGCTCGGCGGTGGGTTGATGGGCGGCGGCATAGCCGCGGTGAACACCCTGAAAGCCAAGGTGCCGACGCGGATCAAGGAGATCGACGAGGCAGGTATCGGCCGGGGTCTCGCCTACGTATCAAAGCTGATTGATAAACAGGTGAAGCGACGCCGGCTCGAACCGAACGCGGCCGCCAAACTCATGCATCTGGCCACAGGGACAACCGACTGGTCCGGATTCGGCAACGTCGATCTCGTCATCGAGGCGGTCTTCGAGGATCTCGACCTGAAGCGATCGATGGTCGCTCAGGTTGAAGCCGTCACCGGTGACAAGACGATATTTGCCTCGAATGCGTCGTCGATTCCAATTGCCTCGATCGCGGAAGGCGCCGGCCGCCCCCAGAACATCATCGGGATGCACTACTTCTCGCCTGTCGAGAAGATGCCGCTGCTCGAGATCATCGTCACCGAGCAAACGGCCGACTGGGTGACGGCCACCGCAGTTGCCTTCGGCAAGCGACAAGGCAAGACGGTGATCGTCGTCAACGACGGGGCCGGTTTTTACATGAACCGCTCCATAGCCCCCTACATGAACGAAGTCGGTTGGTTGCTCGAGGAGGGCGTTCCCATCGAAGATATCGACGCGGCCATGGTCGATTGGGGATTCCCCGTTGGGCCAATTCAGCTCACCGACGAAGTCGGCATCGATGTCAGCGCCAAGGTTGGCAAAGTAATGGCGGACGCATTCGGCGAGCGTCTTGGCTCCCCGCCGGGATTCGACAAGCTTATGGCCGACAACCGGAATGGCCGCAAGAACGAGCGCGGGTTCTACCGGTACGAGGGCGGTGAGCGCAAGGGAGTCGACCCCACCGTCTACGAGATCCTCGGGGTCACGCCAGAGACCACTTTGGCACGATCGGAGATCCAGGAACGGCTCGCGCTCCACATCGTCAACGAAGCGGCCCGCTGCCTCGAGGACGGCATCCTGCGCTCAGCCCGCGACGGCGATATCGGGGCGGTCTTCGGAATCGGCTTCCCTCCGTTCCTCGGAGGCCCTTTCAGCTATGTCGACCGGGTAGGGGCAGGAGTCATAGTTGAGAAACTCGACCGCTTCGCCGAGCTCCATGGCGACCGCTACGCCCCGGCCGAGATCCTGCGCATGCACGCCGGCAACGGCAAGAGCTTCCGCTGAAAGACCCCGGCGTAGCTACCGGCATCATCGTGTTGGGATCTGCGCCAGACGGCCGATCGGCTCCCGCATCACGATTGGTCCAACGGTAGGCTGGCGTTCTGTGGACAGACCAGACAACGGGGACGCAGCGGCACTGGTGGCCGGTGCTGTGGAAAGGATCGCGGACCAAGTACCCGCCGATCTCGTTCCGGTTGTGCAGGCTTTCGCCCGCCTGTACATGCGCCGGGTGACCGACGGGCCGCTGCTGACACTCGATGAGTCCGCACTCGCCGCCCACATTGCCGGCATCTTCCAATTCGCCAACGACCGCGGCCTGAGCCCTATCCGGGTGCGGGCATTCAATCCCGAACCGGAAACGCACGGCTACCGGTCGCAAGGAACGGTCGTTGAGGTGACCACCAACGACCGCCCGTTCTTGATCGACTCAATCATTGCGGAAATCCAAGCGCATGATGTCAGGGTCCAACACGTCACTCACCCCGTCATCGGAACCGTCCGCGATGATGGCGGCCGGCTCGTCGAAGTATCGGCAGCTCGGGGCGCAGCCACCCGGGAGTCTGTTCAGCACTACGAGCTGAACCGCCCGCTCGGGGCCGGCGAGCGCAATCAGCTCCACGACGCCATCGTTGCCGTCCTCGGTGACGTGCGAAAGGTCGTGGAGGACTTCGAACCCCTCAAGGCCCGGGTTCTGAGAATGATCGACCTCGTCCGCCGGGCTTCAAGCCGGTACAGCGAGGACGAAGTTGCCAGCGCCGAGGCCTTCCTGCAATGGCTACTAGATCTCAACTTCATATTCCTCGGCTACCGCGAATACCGGGTCGGCGACGTCGCCGGCACCCCCAGCCTCACCGTTGTCCCCGGCTCCGGTCTCGGCATCCTGCGTGACGAGACGAAATCCGCCTATCAGACACCGGTACCGCTGGCCAACCTCCCGAACGGACTCCGCCGGAGGTACGAGGCAGGGGACCTGCTGGTCATCACCAAGGCAAACAGCCTGGCAACGGTGCACCGCCGCGTCAAGCTCGACTACATCGGCATCCGGACGGTTGACGAGCAAGGGAAGATCAACGGCGAAGCTCGTTTGCTCGGCCTCTTCACGTCAAAGGCTTACATGGCCCCCGCGTCGCGCGTGCCGCTGCTCGATCGCAAGCTCAGGCAGATCGTCGAGGCGGAGGACCTCATCGAAGGCACGCACGATCACAAGGTCACCGTCGAGATCTTCGAGACTTTTCCCAAAGAGGTTCTGTTCTCCACGGGAGTCGAGGACCTACGGCGAGATGTCGCCGGGCTCGTGCAACTGCAGGAGAGTGAGCACGTCAAGCTATTCGTGCGCCGAGATCTACTGAGTCGCAACGTCGCCATCGTGGTCGCCCTCCCCCGCGATCGGTTCAACGCCTCACTCCGGAAACGGCTGCAGCAGCTGTTTCTCGACAGGTTCAACGGGACATCGGTCGATTACCAACTCGCCCTCGGCGAGACAGATCCCGCCCAGATCTACTTTACGGTCTGGGTGGCTGAGGGCGAGGTACCCGAGGTCCCCTTCGGCGAGCTAGAGCAAGAGGTAGTCGCCATGACCCGCACCTGGACGGACCGCGTCCGGGCAGAGCTGGTTGCTCGAGTCGGCGAAGCCGCGGCAACGAGAATCGCCGACACGTGGGCTCCGCGCTTCCCCGATTATTACCAATCATCGGTGCAGCTCGGTACTGCTGCAGGTGATCTCATTGCAGTAGAGCGCCAGGCGCAAGAGGGGAACGATCTGGTCATCGGCCTGCAGAACGAGCGGCCGGGCCCGCGGGGAGACGCCCTCACCCGGCTGACGGTATATCGGCGCGGGGGCAAGCTCCCGCTGTCGGCCATCATGCCCCATCTCGAGGCGCTCGGGTTGAATGTCGTTGAAGAGGTTCCGACCCGGCTGGGCAACGGAGCCGACGATCTATTCATCCATGACTTTGGCGTGCTCACCGACAGCGGCAACCAGCTCGACATCGACGCCTGCGGCGAGCGCATCTCGGCTGCGCTGGATGCAGTCCTCGAAGGCAATGCCGAGTCCGACTCCCTGAATCGCCTGCTGGTCTCCACCCACCTCGACCACCACCAGATAACCGTGCTACGGGCGTACCGAACCTATATGCAGAGGGTCGCGGCCCTGTTCACCGCCAACTACGTCAACGACACACTGGCCGCGCATCCCAAGCTCGCGGAGAAGCTATTTCGTCTGTTTGCCGCCCGCTTTGATCCGACCGCCGATCCGGGTGACGAGGAAGAGATCCGAGGCGACATCCTCGAATCTCTCGATCGGGTCCTGTCCCTGGATGAGGACCGCATCCTGCGCGGGCTGTTCGGGGTGATCAACGCCACCGTGCGAACCAACGTGTACCGGGAGTTGCGTAACAGCGTGGCCATCAAGCTCCGCTCGCAAGACGTGCCGAACATGCCCAGGCCGTTTCCCCTGTACGAGATTTTCGTCTACGCACCCGAGGTTGAAGGCGTGCATCTCCGCGGTGGCATGGTGGCCAGGGGCGGCATTCGTTGGTCGACGCGACGAGAGGACTACCGCACCGAGGTGCTTGGTCTGATGAAGGCGCAGATGACCAAGAACGCCGTCATCGTTCCGACAGGTTCCAAGGGTGGGTTCGTGCTGCGGCGCCCTGCCGATCAGATCAGCGACCTTCGCGAGGAGGTCCGCCTGCGCTACATCACGTTCATGGAGGGGCTGCTGGACCTGACCGACAACCTGGTCGAGGGCCGGGTAGTCCACCCCGACCGATGCCGGGTTCACGACGGTGATGACCCGTATCTTGTGGTGGCCGCAGACAAAGGGACGGCCGCCCTTTCCGACACAGCCAATGGCGTTGCCGATCGTTACGGGTTCTGGCTGGGCGATGCTTTCGCCTCGGGAGGGGCCAAGGGCTACGACCACAAAGAGCTCGGCATCACGGCCCGCGGGGCGTGGGAGTCGGTCAAGCACCATTTCCGGGAGATAGGAATCGACACTCAAAGAGAGCCCTTCAGCGTTATCGGGATTGGGGACATGTCCGGCGACGTGTTCGGCAACGGGATGCTGCTGTCCGATCAGATCCGCCTGCTGGCTGCCTTCGACCATCGCGACATTTTCATCGACCCCGACCCCGATCCGCAGGTGAGCTTCAGGGAGCGCGATCGCCTTTTCCACGCTCCAGGCACCAGCTGGCGTGATTACAACCTGGAGCTGCTTTCGGCAGGGGGTGCCGTCTTCTCACGTGCGGCTAAGGAGGTCGCCCTTTCGGCAGAAGCCCGGAGCGCGCTGGGGATTGACTCCACCGACATGACGCCCAACGAGTTGATCAATGCGATCCTGAGAGCGCCCGTTGATCTCTTGTGGAATGGCGGCATCGGCACCTATGTGAAGGCAACCGACGAATCGCACGACTCGGTCGGCGATCGTGCCAACGATGCCATCCGAGTCAACGGCAAAGATCTGCGCTGCAAGGTGGTCGGCGAGGGGGGCAACCTGGGACTGACCCAGCGGGGCCGAATCGAGTACGCGGCAACCGGCGGCCTCGTACACACCGACTTCATCGACAACAGCGGCGGGGTGCACTGCTCAGATCGTGAGGTCAACCTCAAGATCCTGCTCGGAATGGCGGAGGAGCGAGGCGAGCTGGAGCGGGCGGATCGCGACAAGCTCGTCTCCGCCGTCGCAAGTCACGTCACCGAGGCCATTCTGTACGACAACTTCCTCCAAGCTCAGATCCTCTCCCAGGAAGCGGCACGGTCCGCCTTCGGGATGGAGGCATACGAGCAGGGCATGCGCCTCCTCGAGGCTCAGGAAGTGCTCGATCGCTCCATCGAGTACCTCCCCACAACCGAGGAGATGAACGAGAGGGCTCGCGCCGGGCAGGGTTTGGCCAAGCCGGAACTCTCCGTCCTACTCGCCTATGCCAAGCGCAGCCTCTACGAGAACCTTCTCGAATCGGACCTGATCGACCACCCCCACTTCCTCGGAGATCTGCGCCGCTACTTTCCCCGACCGGTAACTGATCGATTCGGCCACCTGCTGCCCGATCATCCACTGCGGCGGGAGCTGATTGCCACGATGATCTCCAATCAGGTAACCAACTCCGAGGGAATCACCTTTGTCATACGCTTGATGGAGCAGACCGGCGCTGATCCGGCCATGGTGGTGAAGGCCTACCGCATAGCTCGCATCGTCACCGAAGCAGCCAAGCGGTGGGCCGAGGTCGAAGCCCAAGTCGGTTCGCTCTCCCCCGGCCTCGTCGGCAGATTGCTCGATGATGTCGATTGGCTGGTCGAGACCACAACCCGGTGGTTTCTCAACAACGCAGCTGGACAAGGCGCGATCGATGAAGTGATCGCCGACTTCGCCGACGATTTTGCGACGCTGACCGCCACTATTGGGACGATGGGGGCAGCAGCCTGGCGGCAATCTCGGGACGACGTCGCAGCCGAGCTCATCGCTGCCGGTGTCGCCGAACCGATCGCGCGGAGCCACGCCTACATGCAAGACCTCGTTCACGCCCCGGACATCATCGAGCTATCTCAGCAAACCGGGCGCTCCGTGGAGGAGGTTTCTGGAGTGTTCTTCCGGCTGGGGCGTGCCGTGCGCATCGACTGGCTGGAGCAGCGCCTCGCAGCCATCGATCCCGCCGACCGGTGGGAGCGACTTGCCCAGCAGACGGCTGCAGCCGATCTTGTCTCGCTGCGGCGGCGGGTAGCGGAGAAGGTACTAGCCCGGGCCGGGTCGCGATCTCCGCGTGATGCGGTTCGTAAGTTCCTCGCAGAACGGGCCGCCGCCCACGGTCGTACCCTCGTATTCATGCGCCAACTCGCAGAGGAAGGTGTCGACTCCATCGATGCAGTTATCGTCGCCACCCGCCAGATCGAGCGGAATCTGACGTGAGCTGATGCACGAAAGAGGCCAATCCCAGAGACATTTGGGTCGTCCGACCTAAAATCCGGCCCGGGAGCAAAGGGGGAAAGTCTTTGCTTCAGTTCTTCGCTATGCAGGCCGATGGTAAGCAACATGATCCGACGTTCACGCAAGAGAAACGCCAAGAGCAACGGGGAGTCCGCTTCCAAGGCGCGCGAGCTCATCATGAAGGAGCGGCTGGAGAGCATCTCCGGATATGAGTACGACGAGGACAAGGCCAAAGAGGTCGAAGAGCGTATTCGTCGGATGAGCTACGGGCACAAGGTCGAGAAGTAGCACCAGTCACCGCCCCTTCCCCATCAGCCGCATGGCCGGCCGCGCCGGTGCGTAGTACCGTTCCGGCACCCCGAGAGTCAGGGCTGATTGTCCATGCCAATTGCGATCCTCAGTTCGATGGACCAGGAAATTCGTGCGGTTGAGAGCGAGCTCCGCGATCCCACCAACCGCGAGATAAGGGGGCAACGGTTCGTTGCCGGGTCGCTGCGGGGTGAAGAAGTAGTAACCGCTATCAGCGGCTATGGCAAGACCGGGGCCGCAGCAACTACAGGTGCGGTGCTGGCGGCATTCGATATCGAAGCCATCGTATTCGGGGGCGTGGCCGGAGGGATCCACACCGCAGTCAAGATCGGTGATGTCGTAGTCGCCGACCGGCTCATCCACCACGATTTTGACGCCAGTCCGCTATTTGCTCCACGCGTCGTCCCCTCACTGGGCCGGGCCGAGATACCGGCAGATCACAACCTGACGATGCGGCTGGCGAGTGCTGCCGCGGAGTACCTGGGTGCAGCTGCGACGACCGCATCCGCCGAGGTGCATCTAGGGTTGGTGGCCTCCGGCGATCGCTTCATCAGCAATGAGGCCGACGCCGCCATGTTGCGCAGCAGTCTTCCCGAGGTTCTCGCCGTCGAAATGGAGGGCGCGGCCGTGGCGCAGGTTTGTGCCGAGCGCAATGTGCCATTTGCCGTCTTTCGCAGCATCTCGGATCGGGCTGACCAGGATGCAGAAAGCGATTTCACTACGTTCATCGAGACCGTAGCCGCACCACTGACCGCCGGAGTCATCGGCCGCTTTCTGAGTGGGCTCAGCTGACCCCGACTCGTTCCTCTTCTCCGGCAAGCGCCCGCTCCCATGCCCCGTACCCGACGAGGCCTCCGATCAGAACAACGCCCGTGCCGACAAAAGCAGCCGTATAGCCGAAGGTATCAATTACCACACCGACAATGGGGGCAGCAGCGAGCACGGCGAGGTCGAAGAGCGAGGTGAAGATAGCCATGGCCGAACCTCGTTCCGAGTCGCGTGAGCGGGTTACCACCTGGGCCGTCAGGATCGGGAACATGAGCCCGTGGCCGATGCCGAGGCAAGCCGAGGCGAGGACCATTTCGCGCAGACTGGTGGCCAGCCCGAGCCCGATGACCCCGGTGGCGAAGAGCATCATCGATCCGACGACCAGAGGGAACTGTTGGAGCCGATCAAGCCGGCTGCTGGTGGTCAACCGCACGAGGATGGCAACACCGCCGTACACCAAGAAAAAGGTTCCTACCGAGCCAATGGCCCGCTGATCGACATAGGTTCGAATGAACGTGAACAGCGACTCCAATCCGGCGGCGAAGAGCAGAGCCAACAACCAAACCGGAAGCAGATTGCGTTGTCCCAGTGCCGCCCAGAACCCGCGCCGGGGGCCTCCGGATCCACCCTGGCGCAACGGCGGGACCACCCACACCAGGAGCCACGAGAGCACCGAAACGCTCGCCGCGGCCAGGAACAGTAGGTCGAAGCCCCCCCGGACGAGCAGCAAGTCACCAATAGCTCCGCCGGTCGCCATCGGGAAGAGGCCGCCCAAGCCATAGATGGCCAAACCCTGCGTTCTGCGTTCCTTCGGCAGGACGTCGGCGCTGAGTGTCAACATCGCCGTAAAGATTGCGATCTGGAATACCCGGTGGCCGACAAAAAGGACTACGAGAAGCCCGGTGAGGTCGTTCACACCGACCAGCGCGACCAACGCCGCTGCGTTGGCCAGGCCTGCGGTGAGCAGTACCGGACGACGGCCCACGTTGTCGATGAGTCGGCCGAGCACCGGTCGTAGCAGGAGACCGGCCACCGCCGACAATGAGTACAAGAGCCCGATACGGGTCTCTGAGGCCCCCAAATCGGTGAGGAAGCCCGGGAAATGGACCATGACGCTCCAGGCGAGCTCCTGGAGCAATCCTGCGACCCAAACGAGGGTGAAGGTTCTAGTGAAGAGACTGCTCCGGGTTGCCATGGCCGCCGGACGCTAACACGTGCCGGTTACGGTCAAGCCGAGGCAGCGCCTTCTCCGGCATCTGGCCGGGGCAGTATGAGCGTGAAGACGCTCTCTCCATCGTGGGTATACACAAGATCGCCGCCCATGAGCCGAGCCAGCTCCCGAGACACGGTGAGACCGAGACCCGCAGACGCGGTGGTTCCCGGCGTTTGCCTCGTCCGGTAGTAGCGATCGAAGATCAACTCACGTTCCTGCTCCGGAATTGGATTGCCCCGGTCACGAACCTCGAGGCGGACTTCGCTCCCGGATTCGAAGACCACGACCCGAATCGGGAACGCGCCGTAGCGGCGGGCGTTGACGAGAAGGTTGCGCAGTATCTGACGAATCCGGCCCGAATCTGCGTACACAGTTGGGATGAGACCGATGGTATGGCAGTCGACCTCCTGCTCGATGTCGAGCCCACGGAGCGTGGTCTTGGCCTCCAGATGAAGATCTACCGGTTCACTGACCACTTTCAGAGATCCAGATTCAGTACGCGCTGCCACCAGCAAATCCTCAACGATCGTCGCCACTTCAACACTCTGCTCGGAAACCATCCGCAGCAGATCCCTGGTCTCTTCCCGATCGAAGTCGTCGAAGTGATCGCTCAGCTCGGTAGACAGCCCCACGACGGTTGTGAGGGGGGTGCGGATTTCGTGGCTCACAGTGGCAATCAACTCGTCACGAGACTTGAGAGACTGCTCCAGACCTCGCCTCGCTTCGGAGATCGCAGTTACGTCCACGACCGAAACTATGACGCGACTCAGATCGGCCTCTCCGAAGCGGCGCGGAACCGCCCAATGCAACAAGCCATCAAGGGGATTCCCCTGCACGGTGTAACCGCGGCGAACCTCGACGGTGACGTGGTCATCTCCGTTCCAAATCGCTTCGAACTGGGCCAGCATCGAAGGGAGGGCATCATCGGGAAAAGTCTCCGGCTTGAGGGGACCGGTTAGCTGATCGGGGTCATCGACCTCCAGGAATCGGGCTGCCGCCTGGTTGACCCGAACGACTTCGACAAGGCTCATGCCGTAGCGGAACACGTCCGGGTGGGCGGTCAGGTACTCGGCAAGGTCCGTCACTCCGGAGGCCCGCAGTTCGTCGAGCCACACACCTACTAGCGAAAAGTCTTCCTCCCATAGCGACACGGGCGCACGCTCAAACAGATTCAGGAAACGGCTGGCACCATCCATGGAACGGTCGCGAATCCACCGCATCCCCAGCGAGCTCACCAGGAAGGCAGCCGTGGTCAGCAGGCCTGCAACAAAGGCGAGCCACCCGATGCCATGCCACAGAAAGTGGGCGGCGAATAGGAACCCGACGTAGACCACCAGGAAACCGAGGGCACGACCGGATATGAAGACCACGGCGGCTGCGCCGACGACCACTACTACAAGCGAGCCAAAGACATTCAGTGCCTCGATGTCGGATAGCCAGACACCGGCCGTAGCGCCCACCCCGGAGGCGGCGAGGAACAGGACCGGGTTTTCCCTGCTCAGATAGATCATGGCAACCGCTAGCCCGGTCGTTATCCAAGACCCGATCGCAATTGCCAATATCCCGACATCCTGAGTCCAGAAGGCAACCAGGGAAGAAAGCGCAGACGCGGGCAACGACAAGGCGACCCCGAGCCGCATGAACGGCCTGCGGATATCGTCGATGTCGAGCGGTGTAGCGCGCGCTGGTTTGGCCGCAAAGAGCATCTCCCTGCATCTATCGGCACAACTCTGCACCGGATCAAGTGGTCTGCGCGATAAGTCGCCGACGGCCCGAAATCAAGGGACCGATGCCCCTTGTGGCGAGATCGGCAATGCGACACGGTGGGTCCGAGGAGCTCATATGTATCAGATCATTGACGCCGAGTTGGTAGCACCTGAAGTGAAGCGGTTCGTAGTAGCCGCACCCCAGGTCGCTGCGCATTGGCATGCCGGCCAGTTCGTCATTCTGAGAGTCGACGAGCACGGAGAGCGAATCCCGCTCACGGTGGCCAGGGCCGATACGGACGAAGGGACTATCACACTGTTCGTCCAAGGCATTGGGAAGACGACAGAACTACTCAATCAGAAGGAAGCCGGGGATACCATCGCCGACGTTGCCGGACCATTGGGCAAGCCTTCCGAGATCGAGAACTACGGCACAGCCGTCGTCGTCGGAGGGGGGGTCGGTACCGCCATCGCTTACCCGGTTGTTGCTGCACTCGCAGCGGCCGGGAACGAAGTAATCGCCATCGTCGGTGGGCGCAGCCGAGACTACGTCCTTCTCGAATCCGAGCTGGCTGCCACCGGAGCCCGGGTTATCCCCTGTACGGACGACGGCAGCTACGGTCGCGCCGGATTCGTCACCGAAGCTCTGGCCCAGACAATCGCCGAGAACGCAATAGACGTAGTTTTCGCCGCTGGACCGGTACCGATGATGAGGGCCGTCGCCGAAACCACCCGCCCGCACTCGATCCCGACCATCGCCTCGCTGAATCCCATCATGGTGGACGGCACGGGGATGTGCGGCGGGTGCCGTGTCGAGGTCGGGGGCGAGACTTTGTTTGCCTGCGTCGACGGGCCGGAATTCGATGCACATCTCGTCGATTTCGACCTACTCGCAAGACGCAACCAGGCTTACGCCGACATCGAAAGCCGCCAGCTAGAGGAGCTGCGCTGCAAGTTGGAGTCATCATGAGCGAACCGCTCACCAAACGAGAACGGATGAAGCTCGAGCGTACCGAGATGCTCGAGCGCGACGCCGGCGAGCGCGCCCACTCATTTGACGAGGTCAATCTCGGGTTCACCGCCGAGATGGCCAAGCTCGAGGCAATGCGGTGTCTCGAGTGCGCCAGGCCGAAGTGTGTCGAAGGCTGTCCCGTGGGGATACAGATCGACGAGTTCGTCCGGCTCGTTGCCGATGGCTCGATCGGCGCCGCCGCCGAGGTAATCCAGCGAGACAACCTGCTCCCGGCAATCTGCGGTCGTGTCTGCCCGCAGGAGAATCAGTGCGAAGGTGAGTGCGTTCTTGCCAAGAAGGACCGCCCCATCGCCGTCGGGCACCTGGAACGTTACGTCGCCGACTATGTACGCAACGAGGGTTTCGAGCGCATCACCGAACGCCCCGAGGCCACCGGCAAGAGGGTCGCCGTCATCGGAAGCGGACCCGCCGGCTTGGCGTGCGCCGGTGACCTCATCCAATCCGGACACGAAGTCACGGTATACGAGGCCCTCCACGAGCCCGGCGGAGTCCTGGTCTACGGGATTCCTGAGTTCCGGCTACCCAAGGAGATCGTCCGGGCCGAGATCTCCGGGCTGGAAGAGCTCGGAGTGCGTTTCGAGATGAATGCCATCATCGGACATACCTACACGCTCGATGAGTTGCTCGACGGTAACGACGCCGTATTCATCGGTGTCGGGGCCGGCCTTCCCCGCTTCTTGAATGTGCCGGGCGAGAACTTGATCGGCGTGTATTCGGCCAACGAGTTCCTCACCCGGGTGAACCTGATGAAGGCCTACCTCGACACCGACGACACCCCAGTTCTGGATGTGACGGGCAAAACGGTCGTCGTGTTTGGTGGGGGCAACACTGCGATGGATGCGGCCCGTACTGCCCTGCGTCTCGGGGCGGAAGACGTGCGGGTGCTGTACCGCCGCACCGAAGCCGAGATGCCGGCACGAGTGGAGGAAGTGCGACATGCTCGCGAGGAAGGGATCATCTTCGACTTCCTAGTCTCGCCTACCGAGCTGGCCGGCGCCGACGGCCTGCTAACCGGGCTAACCCTGCAGAAGATGGAGCTTGGTGAGCCGGACGATTCCGGGCGGCGACGCCCTCAGCCGATTGCCGGAGCGACGGACAAGATGGCCGCCGACATTGCCGTCGTCGCCATCGGCAACGGCCCCAATCCATTGCTCCTTTCGACCTGCCCGGAGCTGGAACGCACCAGGTGGGGCACCATCGCCGTCGATGAAGAAACCGGGCGAACCAGCATGGAAGGCGTATTTGCCGGCGGCGACATCGTTACCGGCGGCGCCACCGTCATCCTCGCCATGGGAGCAGGCCGCCGAGCCGCTGCCTCAATTGAGGAATGGCTCGACAGCGGGGCATGGGAGATCGAAGCTACGCCGGAGTCGGCCTGAGCACTGACGCCGGTCTGCACTAGCCTCGGGCTCATGAGCGATGGGACGCCCGACTACCTGCAGCAGAACCGGATTGCCTGGGATGCTGAAGCCCCGTCTTACGTGGCTGCGGCAGAACGGGCATGGAATGCCGAGCCCTCCTGGGGGATCTGGGGGATCCCCGAGGCTGAGTTGCAGCTCCTTCCCGATCTGAAGGGAAAGCGCGCTCTCGAGAACGGGTGCGGTACCGCTTACATATCGGCTTGGTTGGCGCGACGCGGAGCCGAACCTGTTGGTCTCGACAACTCCCCGGCACAGCTGGCTACGGCCTACCGTATGCAAAAGGAACACAATCTGTCGTTCCCTCTGATCAACGGCTTCGCCGAACGGCTGCCATTCAGCAACGACTCCTTCGACTACGTCGTCTCCGAGTACGGCGCTGCCATCTGGTCGGACCCATACGAGTGGATCCCCGAGACCGCCCGGGTGTTGCGTACCGGGGGCGAGTTGATGTTCCTCGGCAATTCGACTCTGCTCATGCTTTGCACTCCCGACGGACCCGAGACCCCGGCTCCCCCGCGCCTGCAGCGGGACTTCTTTGGAATGCATCGCTTCGAGTGGCCCGACGACAGTCCCCCTTCCACCGAATTCCACCTCGGTCATGGCGACTGGATCAGGCTGCTGCGCACCAACGGTCTCGAGATTCTCGATCTCGTGGAACTACGGGCTCCCGCCGATGCCGTGACCCGCTATGACTTCGTCACCGCAGCATGGGCACATCGCTGGCCGGCTGAGGAAGCCTGGCGGGTACGCAAGATGGGCTAGGTGGTGTGGTTCGCCTTGCCGAAGTAAATCGTCCCGCGTCGGCCGATGATTTTGGCATCGGGCACACCAATGACATCTTCTTCCTTTTTCGGGTACGCAAGCCGGGTCAGAACGTACCGCATGGTCGCCAATCGGGCTCGTTTCTTGTCATCGGACCGCACCACCGTCCAGGGCGCCCACGCCGTATCCGTCGCCTCGAACATGTCTTCTTTGACTGCGGTGTACTCGTGCCATCTGCCGAGCGACTCCACATCGACAGGACTCAATTTCCATTGCTTCAGCGCATCCTGGGAACGGGACAGAAAACGCCGCAGCTGTTCCTCACGACTTACCGAGAACCAGAACTTGAACAGGGTGATTCCGCTCTCTACCAACATCTCCTCCACCAACGGCGCCTGATGGAGAAAGATCCGATGCTCCTCCGGGGTGCAGAAGCCCATCACCGGCTCGACTACCGCCCGGTTGTACCAGGAGCGATCGAAGAAGACGATTTCGCCTGCGGTGGGAAGCCGCTGGATGTACCGTTGGAAGAACCACTGGCCCCTTTCCGTTTCCGTTGGCTTGTCGAGTGCAACAACACGAGCGCCGCGAGGATTCAGATGCTCGTTGAAGCGCTTGATCGTCCCCCCTTTTCCGGCGGCGTCACGGCCCTCGAAGATCAGTAGCAGACGCTGCCCCGTCTCCTTGACCCACCGCTGCACCTGGATGAACTCGATCTGCAGCTGGCGCTTCTCAGCCTCGTACTGTTTCCGACTCATCTTGTGCGGATACGGATAGGTCTCGGAGATGAGCTCCTTGCGCGAAGAACGCTCGATTCGATTCCGGAGTTCTTCGGAGATCAGACCGTCGGGTATCGGCAGAGCGGTATGCCGTTCCGTGATAACCATGCCGCCAGGATAATGGGTCGTGCGCTGCGGGTCAGATTGCAGAGAAGCCGGGGCATTCCGCCCCGGCTTCTCTGCCTTGAATTGGTCGGAACGCCTAGCGGCGCGGCCGAGCCTCGTTGACCCGGAGGTCGCGGCCATTGAAGTCCGCACCATCGAGTTCCTCGATGGCCCGACGGGCCTCCTCGTCATTTCCCATTTCGACAAAACCAAAGCCGCGGGAACGACCGGTCTCCCTATCAGAGATGACCGCTGCCGAATCGACCGTCCCGTACTGGGCGAAGGCTTCTTCGAGATCTGAAGCGGTCGTGGAGAAGGGAAGATTCCCTACGTATATGTTCATAACTGAGCGTATGCCCCTTGCCCGTTCACACTGCCAAAAACTGACTCGACCAAGACCCGGTGAACGGCATATCAGGAACGCAGGGCGAGTCGTCGCTGTAGCGACAGCCCACACGTTAGCGATCCAAGACCGGTCGTGGGCAGCAACCCCCCAGCATTACCCAGATCGCAGATGAATATCATGTGGGCATGCCCGCCAATGTGACCCCCGCCTATAAAGCGGCAGAGGCTGCCTTCCGCAAGGCGCGCGACCCCGAGGAACGCCTCGACTGCCTCCGGGAGATGTATCGGACCATCCCCAAGCACAAAGGCACCGAGCACATCCGGGCGGACATCAAGACCCGAATGAAGGAGCTGACCGAGACCCTCGCCGGACCCAAGAAGGGCGGAGCGAGAAGCGGGCCCCCCACCGTGATCAAGCCAGACGGCGCCGCTCAAGTGGCAATGCTGGGGCCACCGAACAGCGGGAAATCGGCATTGCACAGCCGCCTCACCGGATCGCATTCGGCCTCCGAGCCGTACCCGTTCGCAACTCAGTTCCCACAGCCGGGAATGATGCCGGTCGACGATATCCACCTGCAGTTGATTGACCTCCCGTCCGTAGCTCCCGAGCATCCCATCCCCTGGATCGGTAACGCCCTACAGCCCGCCGATTGTTGCCTGCTCGTGGCCGACCTCACCCACGCCGGGACCATTGACCGCGTCTCCGCGCTCCACGAGATGCTGGCCGAACGCCGGATTCATCTGATTGACCGCTGGCCGGTCGATGGGGATGCCACCGAGGCGATAGCCGACCCCGACCCTTTTGCCACCTACCTGCCAACCCTTCTGGTAGTCAACAAGATCGACCTCGAGGCCGACTACCGGGATGACGTCGAAGTATTCGAGGAGTTGACGGGCTATACGTACCCCTACCTCGGGGTTTCCGCAGTCACCGGCGAGGGACTTGCTGAGCTCGGGCAGTGGCTGACGGCGCAGCTCGAAGTGGTGCGGGTCTACACGAAGATTCCCGGCCAAGAGCCGGATATGACCCGACCCTTCACAGTACGCCGCGGACAAACGGTGCACGATGTTGCCCGACTCGTGCACAAGGATGTCGCCCGCTCTCTTCGCTATGCCCGGGTCTGGGGAACCGCCAGCTTCGACGGACAGCAGGTCGGGCCGGATCATGAGGTCGGAGACGGCGACGTGCTCGAACTGCACTCCTGAAAGGGACAAGCGCAGCGGGTAGCCTGCCGGCCATGTTTGAGTTCGCCGCTCCAGAGTTGCCCATTCGCGATGACCTCACTGAGGCCTTCCGGCACGTTTGGACGCGTCTGGCGGCACCCGGAACGTGGTGGACCGGCCCCGAGCGAGTGGCGATCGCCGCAGTTGCCCGGGCAGCCTACGCGTCCGACGATATCCCGCCGGTGGATTTGCCTGCGCCTGCGGTCGAAGCAGCTGAGATTCTCGGAAGGCGCCCTGCCGCGGTCACCAAGGACCACGTAGCGAAATGGGAGGAGAACGGCCTCGACCCGTACCGATATGTCGAGCTCATTGGCGTCGTCTCCCAGGTCACTGCCGTCGATACGTTCCATCGTGCCCTTGCCGTAGACCTGGAGCCCCTCCCCAAGGCAATCGCCGGGGAGCCCTCAAATGAGCTCCCGGAGACACCGGCCAAGGTCACCAAGGCCTGGGTCCCGATGACGGGGCCACCCATGATCCCGCTATCGCTGTCGGCAGTGCCGGCGGAGATGGCAGCTCTAGAGGCTCTCCACGGACCCGCCTACCTGGCCTACGAGGAAATGGAAGACCCTGCCTACGTCCGGGGCCTGACCAGGGCGCAGATGGAGTTGGTTGCAGCCCGCACGTCCGCCATCAACGAGTGCTTCTACTGAACGCTTGCCCACGTTGGGATGCTCAGTTGGAGCGTCGCAGAGACAGACCAGGAAGTTGATCTCCTCCCGGTTGCAGCCGGTGCCGGCGACCCCCGGCTACCGGGAGGAACCGAACTCATCGCGTACGTCAATGCTGTTCTCTCCGGTGAAGGGGTGGCCGCAGCACGCGACGCGGTTGCTGCTGCACTGGGTGATGCAGCCACGATCGATGCGGCATCGATCATCGGCAACTTCGAGATGATGAACCGGATCGCCGACGGAGTCGGCATGCCGATCGGGGCAGGCACCCGCAAACGCATGGCCGCCGTAATCGAGCTACTCAGCCTCGATCAGTATCCCCACGCCTGAACGCGATCAGCCGGTGGCTTTGCTGATCCCCTCGATGACCTTGTCCTGGATTTCAGCAAGCTTCTCTTCGGGGACTTTGTCGCCGAGCTTGTCCGCCAGAAACTCGCGCTTTTCCTCCTCGCTCAAGGCAAGGAACTGTTCCTTCATTTCGTTCAGCTTGGCGACGGCCACACCGATCCCGATGGCGACGGCCAGGATGAGCAACAGCTTGATAAATCTGCCCATTGATGACTCCTTCGTTCTCCACAACGCTACAGCAAGTGACGGCGAGGGAATGCAGTTGCCGGCAACTCCGCTAGGCTCCCGCCGCCATGTCCGGTATCTCCTTCCGCAACATTGCGCTCATTGCGCACGTCGACCACGGCAAGACCACCCTGGTCGATGCCATGCTGCGCACGGCGGGTGTCTTCGCATCGCATGAGGCGGTGGTCGATCGGATCATGGACTCCAACGACCAGGAACGAGAGCGCGGCATCACAATCCTCGCCAAGGCTGCATCGATCGAGTGGAAGGGAACTCGGATCAATCTCGTCGACACGCCCGGGCATGCCGACTTCGGCGGAGAGGTCGAGCGGGCGCTGATGCTGGTCGATGGGGTGCTGCTGCTGGTTGATGCGGCGGAGGGCCCGATGCCACAGACCAGATACGTGCTGTCTAAAGCATTGGCCCGCGGTCTCCCCGCGGTCGTGGTCATCAACAAGGTCGACCGCTCCGATTCCCGGATCGACGAGGTCGTGGATGAGGTATATCAATTGTTCTTCGATCTCGACGCCGACGACCATCACATCGAATTCCCGGTCGTCTCCTGTGTTGCTCGGGACGGGATTGCGATGAAGGGCATCGGCATGCCGGAGGAGGATTCAGATCTCGGCCCGCTGCTCGACACCATCCTCGAGACAATCCCAACACCATCGGGCAATCCGGATGCTCCGGTCCAGGCCATCGTCACCAATCTCGATGCCTCCGACTACCTCGGCAGGCTGGCCATCGGGCGAGTCGTTCAGGGCACCCTCCGCAGCGGCGCCCAGGTGACCCTCTGTCATACCAACAAAGGAGAGCCCCCGCTGCGCCGCAAACTCACCCAGTTGATGGGGTTCACCGGCCTGGGCCGTACCGAGGTGGAGGAGCGGGTCGCCGGCGACCTCTTTGTCGTTGCCGGATTCCCTGAGGTGGAAATCGGAGACACCCTTGCCGATGCCGACGATCCCCAGCCATTGCAGCGAGTGGAAGTCGACGAGCCGGTGCTGCGGATGACTTTCGGGGTCAACACCTCTCCCCTGGCCGGGCGTGATGGGCGCTACCTGACGTCGCGCCAGATTCGCGACCGGCTCGAGCGAGAGGTCCTCGGCAATGTCTCCATCCGGATCGGATCGACTTCGTCACCCGAGATAATCGAGGTAGCCGGCCGCGGCGAGCTGCAGTTGGCGGTATTGATCGAATCCATGCGGCGTGAGGGGTACGAGCTTCAGGTCAGCCGCCCTGAGGTGATCATCAAGGCCATCGACGGGACCCCGCATGAGCCGATTGAACGTGCGGTTGTGGATGTGCCCGACGACTATGTCGGCGTGGTCACGCAGACCGTTGCCCCGCGCAAAGGGAAAGTCACCGATCTGCGCCGCGGCGACACGGGCCGCACCATCGTCACTGTCGAAGCGCCTGCTCGGGGGTTGCTCGGTTTTCGCTCGTTGCTGATGACCGCAACCCGGGGCACGGCCCTAGTCCATCAGCACCACGCAGGATGGATGCCGTGGGCCGGGGAACTCCCCCATCGCATCGGCGGCGCCATGATTGCCGATCGCAAGGGGAAGTCCACAGGCTTTGCGCTCGACAACCTCCAGCAGCGTGGTGAGCTGTTCATCGGACCCGGCGTCGAGGTATACGAAGGCATGATCATCGGGGAAGCCTCCCGCCCACAGAACATGGTGGTCAACCCGACCAAGGGCAAGCAGCTAACCAACATCCGCACCCACGCCAGCGACGAAGCCATCAAGCTGAAACCGCCCCGCGAGTTGACCCTGGAGACCGCCATAGAGTGGATTGCCGCCGATGAGTTGGTCGAAGTCACGCCGGAGGCCATCAGAGTCCGCAAGCGACTACTCGTCGAGAGCGACCGCAAGCGCGCCAAGCAGCGCTGATACACTCGCCGGACGCCACTTGAGGAGTCCCCGTGCCGCAGCCAGCAGCCACCTTCGACGAGGTCGCGGCGGCCGCAGAGCGGATCCGGCCCCATGTGCATCGTACCCCCATCGCCACGTCGGCGACGCTGCGCAATGAGTTGGACGCCGAGGTGTTCTTCAAGTGCGAGAACCTGCAGAAGGTCGGAGCATTCAAGGCACGCGGGGCGCTGAACGCGGTCCTGTCGCTCGATGATGAGACCGCGACTCGGGGCGTGATCACTCACTCGTCCGGCAACCACGGCGCCGCCCTTGCCTACGCCGCTTCGATCCGAAGCATCCCCTGCACGGTGGTGATGCCTGACCATGCCCCGCAGGTCAAGATCGATGCGGTACGCGGCTACGGGGCCCACATCGAAATGTGCGATCACATGGAGCGGGAAACTGCGACCGCAGCTCTGATCGAGCAATCCGGGGCCACGCTCATTCACCCGTACAACGACCCTGCGATCATTGCCGGACAGGGCACTGCAGCGCTGGAGCTCATCGAGGATGCTGGGGATCTGGACGTGATCATGACGCCGGTCGGCGGCGGCGGACTCATGTCGGGCACGGCCATCACCACCCGGCATTTGCTCCCCGACGCCCGGATCATCGGCGCCGAGCCTCGCGCGGTTGATGATGCCTACCGATCACTCGCTAGCGGTGAGCTGCAACCGCAGGTGACCAATCCCGCAACTGTCGCCGACGGCTTGTTGACCGGTCTGGGTGATCTGACGTTCGCCACGCTGCAATGGGCGGGAGTCGAAATCGTCCTCGTCGATGAGGAGGCGATCATCGCCGCAGCTCTGTTCCACCTCCACCGAATGAAGATCCTCGTCGAACCGTCGGGAGCCACCGGCCTGGCTGCGCTCCGCACGCTGGGGGATTGGGTCGCC
>Ga0180435_10000797_pt1 | contig 33188 bp, 31 predicted proteins | sample SS_ome_3_FD_132467 | JGI IMG/M metagenome (GOLD analysis project Ga0180435, IMG submission 132467) | Hypersaline lake sediment archaeal communities from the Salton Sea, California, USA - SS_3_S_1 metaG | ecosystem: Environmental > Aquatic > Non-marine Saline and Alkaline > Hypersaline >... | reverse complement strand
CGTCAAGGACGTCATGAAAACAGGTTTCGACCTGGTAGACGGTCTCGATAACGTCGCCGATGCCTTGCGCAACGCTCGGCATCCAGAATCCAAGTGCCTGCTGGTGAAGAAACGGCACGAAAACGACGAGTACGGGATCGTCACCTATTCCGACATCGCCAAGCATGTGCTGGGCAAGGACAAGGCGCCGGAAAGGGTCAACATCTACGAGATCATGACCAAGCCGGTACTGGGCGTAGACTCGGCCATGGACATACGCTACTGCGCACGGTTGTTCGAGCACTTCAGCCTGGCGCATGCGCCCGTCATGGAAAATAGGGAGGTCGTCGGCATAGTGGGGTTCACGGACCTTGTTCTGCAGGGACTGAAGAACAATCTTTAAAGTTTCAGCAGACGCCGCACATCGGGTAGATGGCGGCGACTGATTTCCAGCTGTTCATCGCTGCCGTCGAGCAACAACAGGGCACGGCCATCGTCACCACGCGACAATTCACGCATGCGTTGCGGTATCACCAGCGCATTGCGATGAATACGCAGGAACTGCCCGGGAAAACGCTCCTCGATGGACTTGAGCGATTCGTCAAGCAATGCCAGTCCCTGCTGATGGCAGACCTCGACGTATTTCTGCCCGGCACGCAGATACACCACTTCATCCAGCGGAATCCGCCGCAGTGACCCGCGGTAGGTGACACTCAACGCCGCTTCTTCCTGCCCACCCAGGGCGTCACGCTGTGCCAGGGTGAGCATGCCCGCGCGCTCCAGGGCCGTTCTCAATCGTTCCGGGCGGATCGGTTTGAGCAGGTAGTCGATCGCGTGCGCATCGAACGCCTGCAGCGCATGCTCATCGTAGGCCGTCACAAAGATCACGGCAGGCGGGGTCGGCCACTGCGCCATCTGCAGCGCAGCCTCGATACCGTCGACCCCCGGCATGCGGATATCCAGCAACGCCACATCGGGCCGCTGGTGTTGGGCAGCCTCGATCGCCGCCTGACCGTCACCTGCCTCGGCCACCAATTCAATCGCCATGCCGAGATTCGCCAGTTCGTCCAGTTGTTCGCGCAGACGGCTGCGTGCCAAGGGCTCGTCATCGGCGATCAGCACTTTCATTTCGCCCCCTCCTCGTACGGAAATACCAGGCGAACCTGGTAGCGGCCCTCAACTTCGCCAATCCGCAGGTCGCCGTGTTCCGGGAATACCGCCTGCAGGCGTTCACGGACATTGCGCTGTGCAATCTGATTGCCCTTGCGTTCAGTTTGCGTCTCGGGGAGCGGATTGCTGATTCCGATGTTCACCAGGCCCTTACGGTAACGCCCGCTGATCTCGATGGTGCCACCGTTCACTGCAGGCTCGATGCCGTGGTAGACCGCATTTTCCAGCAACGGCTGCAACAACAGGGCCGGCATCGGCGCATGTTCGGGCAGATCCTGTAGATCCCAGGACACCTGGAGCCGCTCACCAAGACGCTGCACCTCGATACGCAGATATCCCCGGGCCAATTCCAGCTCCTGCTTGAGCGTGGAAAGGCGTTCAGCGTCGGCCAGACTGGCGCGGAAAAGGTCAGACAGGTCGTGAACCACCTGCTCGGCCAATTTTGCATCGCTGCGGGTCAGGCTGGCGATGGTATTCATGCTGTTGAACAGGAAATGAGGCCGGATACGGGCCTGCAGGGCCTGCGCACGTGCCTGCAACCCGGCCGCTCGGCGCTCCTGCTCACGATGCGTCTCATACAGATAGCGCAGGACGACTGCGCTGACAATGGCGGACACGCCGAGGTGATGCAGCAGTGTCTGCCATTCGATCAGAGGTGTCGTGTTCAGCAGGTAACGTGAGACCACGAACACCACGGCCGTGGTCAACAAGGCCAGCAACCACACGGTAAGTCCTGCCCAGGTATGTCCCATGCGGTTGATCCAGCGCGCCGTCACGCATAGTACTGCAGCCAGGCTCAGTGCCACCCATTGCACGTAAAGGGAGCGCAGGCTCAGCGACGCCCAGAAATCCTGGGGCTGTACTGCCAGGGTCAACACGATAGCCAGCAATTCCGCGCTTACCACCCAGGCAAACACCAGGCGAATGGCGCAAAAATTCGGCAGGAAAGCGGTGTCTGAACGAGACGCTTGCATGCGTGCAGTATAAGGAAAGCCCGGCAGGTGCGTATAATCGCGCGATCCTTTTGCGAACAGATACTCTGATGAGCGACAAAAAACTCTGGGCCGGCCGTTTTTCCGAGCCCACCGACGCCTTCGTCGAGGCCTTCACCGCCTCGGTCGAATTCGACCAGCGCCTTGCCCCCTACGATATCCAGGGATCGATAGCGCATGCGGCGATGCTTGCCCGGCAGGGCATCATCACCCAAGCCGAGCGCAACGACATTCACGCCGGCCTGCAACGCATCCTCGAACGAATCAACGCGGGCAGTTTCAGCTGGTCGGTTGAACTCGAAGATGTGCACATGAATATCGAGGCCGCGTTGACCGAAGATATCGGTGATGCGGGCAAAAAGCTGCACACCGGACGCTCACGCAACGACCAGGTAGCCACGGACGTGCGCCTGTGGCTGCGTGATGAACTGGTTGCCGTCCGCAGCGAGCTGCGCCGCCTGCAGACAGCCCTTCTCGACCTGGCAGAGCGTGAGGCCGACACTATCCTGCCCGGCTTCACTCACCTGCAGACCGCGCAGCCGATCACCTTCGGCCACCACATGATGGCGTGGTTCGAGATGCTCGAGCGCGACCATTCGCGCCTGGCCGACTGTGCGCAACGCATGAACCAGATGCCACTCGGTGCAGCAGCGCTGGCCGGGACCACCTTCCCCATCGACCGTGAATACACGGCAACGCTGCTCGGCTTTGACGAACCGTGCCGCAACTCGCTGGACGCGGTGTCCGACCGGGACTTTGCAATCGAGTTTGCCGCCGATGCGAGCATCCTGATGATGCACCTGTCGCGCATGAGCGAGGAACTGATCATCTGGTCATCCGCGCAATTCCATTTCATCACCCTTTCCGATAGCTTCTGCACCGGCTCTTCGATCATGCCGCAGAAGAAAAACCCGGATGTGCCGGAGCTGATCCGCGGCAAGAGCGGGCGTATCTTCGGCCACCTGTTCTCCCTGCTGACCCTGATGAAGTCGCAGCCGCTGGCGTACAACAAGGACAACCAGGAAGACAAGGAACCGTTGTTCGACGCCGTCGACAACCTGAAAGGTTCGCTCAAGGTCTTCGCCGACATGATCCCGGCCATCAGCTGCAATACCGATCGCATGCGCGCCGCGGCTCTGCAGGGCTTTGCCACTGCAACCGACCTGGCGGACTACCTGGTACGCAAAGGCACCCCGTTCCGCGACGCGCACGAGGTCGTCGGCAAGTCTGTGGCCTACTGCGTGGACAAAGGTTGTGACCTGGCCGAACTGGAACTGGCCCAACTGCAACAGTTCAGCGATGCCATCGGCGAAGACGTGTTCGACTACCTGACCCTGGAAGGCTCGGTCGCTGCGCGAGACCACATTGGTGGCACAGCACCGAACCAGGTACGGAAAGCGATCGCCAATGCCCGCGAGCGCCTGTCAAAGGAGGGCTGAGATGCCACTGGTAAATATCAAGGTACTCAAGGAAGACCAGCTGCCGGCGGAGAAGAAGGCCGAGCTGATTGCGAATGTCACCCATGCGGTGGCGGAAACGCTCGGCAAGAACCCCGCGGCCACCTGGGTGACCATCGACGAGGTCTCCACGGACAACTGGGGTATCGGGGGCGAGACGATCAGCGCGCGCCGCGCCCAAACAAGCTGATCATGACTTAATCGGTAATCGCCCAAATCTTCGAGGCCAGGATCGACATATTCCGACCGCGAAGATCTGGACTGACCGCAGCCTCCGACAGGCTGCGATTCACCTCACCGGGGCGGCCACACCCAACGGCGGGTCAAAGGGGACCGTACGGGTTTCCGGATCGGCTCTTGCGAATCTACTGTCAGCGCGGCCTGTGCAATCAGCTCCGCACGCAGGGTGCTCGCTTCGTACATGGCGGCGAAGCGTGCCACCGCTGGCTCTTCGCGGTCCTCGAAAAGGTCCTGGACGTAAGGATGGCCGAGCGGTTGGTACTGCAACTTGACCTCGACCTGGTAAGGTCCGGCCGCTGAACCCAATTTCACCTCGTAGCGCACCCTGTCCGAGCCCTGGTTGAAATCGACATCCTCCTGCGCCTGCCCGTATACACCGATCTTGGCCGGGGCCTGTGACTTGTCGAAACCACGCGGCGTAAGACGATTGTCTTTCAGGTAGGCCGATGCTTCCATCAGGGTATAGGTCGGTTGGTTATCCGTGTTACCCATGACCGCCTCATAGACCTGCACCTGGTCCGCGCTGTCAATCACCTGGTAATGGGGCTCGTAAGTGGTTCGATCAGCGTCAGCGGCTACGCCGTCGATACTGCCATCCGCATTCATACGACCCGATTCGAACAGGGTATTGCCCGAGCCATCACTGACCCGGAAATACAGGAACGCACGTCGCGAAGGATAACCTGAGGGCAACTTGTGGCCACCGTTGTTGGTGACCTCTACATCGACCGTCAGACGCCCATTCGCCACGGCATGCTGCACAAGCTCGACGCTTGCCGCCGTAGCGAGATGCTCACGGGTACGGGCGATAGTCGGACCAAAGTCCGCCGATGTGGCTCCAAGCGCCTCGCTGTTTCGGTCGATGATATCCATCATCACCGTATTCGCACCCAGGAACTGGTGGCGCGAAAAATCATCCACCGGGCTGAGACGCCTTGGGCGGTTGGCCAGCTTCACCCCATCCGTCTCAGGCATATGGCAATCCTGGCAGCTGCGGGCCTCCTCACCCTCGGTGGCATAGATACTGTTTTCCCATTCCGAGTAAACCATCTGCTCGGGGAAATGTGCCGGCAGCCCATCTACCGTTACCGGAATACCGTCACCATCGACATAGGGAGTGCGCAGATCGTGGCAGGCCGCACAGGCTTCCGAACTCGAGATGTGTGCCGAATGCACCGGCGTGAAGCCAGTAGCGTTCTGCATCGGGTTGATCTCAGGGGCAACCACCGGCCCATATGAAACCCGGCTGACCGGATCGATTGAAAAGCGTCCCGTGTCACCGTCTTCCTCACCCAGCAGTTCGGTGTCTTCGATCTGGTGGCACAGGGTGCAGCTCACCCCATCCATTGCCGCGTCGAAATACGGATGTGTCGCATCGATTTCGCCATGCTCGAACAAGTTCAAACCCACGCCCTGCAACTCCGCCTCAACATTGGCCATCGGCGCGTGGCAACGGGTACAGGTTTGCTGAAGATCATGTTCCAGCGAGGGATTGCGTTTCATCTCGCTGGCGACTTTTGCCTGCCAGAAGGGGTCAATGGCGGCATTGGCCATCATGCTGGTTTCCCAATCGGACTCGAGCGATACGTCAGTGCCATCACTGTCGCGCAAACCATTGTGACAATCTGCGCACACGGCTGAGCCTGAAAAGTGCGAGCTGACAAACGCGGCATCACCCGTTGGCAAGGCTTGTATGGTGAAACTACTGAACAAAAGAAAGCCACCGCTAAGGAGGCGGGAGAGAAAGGAACTACTCATGTTTGCTACTCCAAGCCCACCGGCGTCCTCGCACGGGGCCCATATCATCGCGGCGACCTCCAGCGGACCGTCCATGGCCCGGTTCAACCTCCAAAACTATCTTTCCAGTTCGGGGTCGCTGCTGTTTGTTAACAGATACGCCCAAGCTGCGCTTGCAGCCAAGGATCGTCCCGCTCCAGAGAGCGGCACCAAGCGGAGAATCTTTAAAGGTTTTTGACGAGAAAAACGTAAGTGCGTCGCAAAATGGACACTTGCTATACGTTTTCGAGGATCACAAGGTTTTTTTGGAGGGAAGCGGTGACAGAAAGCGAAACAGGTTTCTCAGGCTTAAAAACCATCTTGGTCAATGCTGACCACTCAAAGCTTTAATCATGGTAAGGGGATACGTATGGAGGGGGAAATACCCAAGGTTGCAGCGAGGCTGATGCGTTGAAAACCCCAGGCATAAAAAAAGCCCGGCGATGCCGGGCTTTTTCGTGACGCCAGAGGCGTTCGGCTTACTTGGCCTGCGGTGCCGGGGCCGGAGCCGGGCGAACAGCAGGAGCTGCCGGACGCGGCTGGTACGGCATGCCGTAAGGCATACGCGGAGCGTACGGCGCAGCGTAAGGAGCACGCGGAGCCGGGGCCGGAGCGGCGCCTTGGGCCGGAGCCTGAGGAGCTGCCTGCGGAGCCGGAGCGCCATAAGGCATACGCGGTGCCATCGGCTGGCCGTAAGGCATCGGGCCGTAACCAGGCATCATCGGGCGACCGTAAGGCATGCCGTAGCCACCCATCGGACCACCCATCGGACCACCCATCGGACCACCATACGGACCACCGAAGCCCATCGGGCCACCGAAGTAGTCATCGTCGTCGTCCCACATCTGCTCGAATTCTTCCATCCAGTAGCGCGGATCCCACTCATCGTAAGGGTTGCAATCGTGCGGGTTGTACCAGCACTCAGGCTCTTCCCACTTGTTTTTGTCATCAAAGAAGGCCAGTGCACTGGTGGAGGCCAGGGCAGCAGCTGCGGCCAGGGTCACTGCAGCGAATTTTTTCATCATTAAATCTCCAAGGATTCAGAGGGCTAAAAACGTACGACCTTACTATACAACCAAAAGGCAAGATCGCCTTGTTTTACATCAACAACTTTTTCAGTATATTAAAAATTAATTATATTGCAAACCTTATTACTGCCGCCGGTCCGGGACATCAGCTTGCAATCCCCTCCGCTTCGCGCACACTGCCGCTGTTCGAATGGAGGCCAAGTATGACTGCGAAAAACATCCATGATCTAAGCGAACGCCTGGCCGAATTTGCCCGCGTGCGCGACTGGGAACAGTTCCATTCGCCGAAAAACCTGGCCATGGCGCTCGCTGGCGAGGCCGGCGAACTGCTGGAACATTTTCAGTGGCTGTCCGAGGAACAAAGCGCCGATCTCCCGAGTGACAAAAAAGAGGCCGTGGCCCTGGAACTGGCGGACATCCTGATCTACCTGCTGCGCCTGGTTGAGCGCCTGGACGTGGATGTGCTGGACGCCGCCTACCGCAAGATGGCGATCAACGAGACCCGCTACCCGGCAGAGAAGGTAAAAGGCGACGCACGACGTGCTGACGAATACGACTGAGCCAAAGCACTCGTCGACGCATACCAGCGAAAACCACCAACCCGCCCTGAACCGCCCCCAGCTGCCCACCGACAGTCAAGGCTTGCGGTAATTCCAGACGAATCGCGCGCGCCACCTCGCTGCACAATCCCGGCCTGGACTGCACACTGACCCAGATCGCACCGGTTTTCAGATTGATATCGGCGAAACACACCTGCTCACCATACTGTTGGCACACCCGCGCCAATATCTGCACCGCATGCTCGGCAAATGCCGGACCACGCTCTCGCAAGCGTGGAATCAACAACATGAAATCGGCGACTGAAGCGCCCTTGGCATCCCTAACCGGGGCCAGGTGCCGCAAGGGTTCCGCGGCGATGTAGCGCCGCGCGCTCGGCGCATGGGTTTTGCCTGTCTTCTGCTGCATAAAAAACAGTGTAGACACGCTTAAAGAACCCCGCTTGCCCGCCGTTAACAGCCTCGAAGACAGGCACGCGGTTCCCAAAAAGCCGTGTGCACGATAAAACCAAAAGCGGAAGAGGACTATCCAGCATGAGCACATCCGAGCAAACACCATTGTCTACCGAGCTCTTCGAAAAGAGCCGCCTGGGCCTGGCCCTTGTGGATGGCGAGCACCGTCTGAACTGGATCAATCCAGCACTGGCGCAGATATTTGACAAGGATGCTGCCTCGCTGGTGGGGCTGTCACCCGAGGAACTGCCGGAAACGATTTCGAGCGTGCTGTTCGGTGCCTCGTCGACGGTGCAGATGCATCGCGGCGGCGAGGAACGCTGGCTGCAACGCGAAACTCATGCGCAAAACGATGCTTCACTGCTGTTGATCCAGGATGTCACCGAGCAGCAGCGCCTGGCCGCGGAAAACCAACGTCTGCGTCAACAGATCGAGGACCTGAAACTGACCGACGACCTGACCGGCCTGCCCAACAAGCGCGCCATCATGCAGGCGCTGGACCTACAGATCTCTCGTAGCCGTCGATACCAGAATCCCCTCAGCGTCGTGCTGGTGCACATCGGCCTGGCGGATTCGCAAATCCGCGCGCTCAAGAGCGGTACCGATCCGCTGGTGCTGGCAACCGCGCGCTTCCTGCGCGACCGCCTGCGCTGGGTTGACCAGATCGGCCGCTGGGAAGACAACATTTTCGTACTGGTGCTGCCGGAAACCGGGCAGGAGGAAACCGATGGCCTGGTCGAGAAAATCAATGCCGAACAGCACAACCTGTTGCTGCCAGACGGTTTCGAAGAACTTCACCCGACCCTGACTTTCGGTACCGCTTATTGGCACAAGGGCGACGACATGCGCACCCTTTTAAAACGAGCCACTGAACAGCTGGCCTCCGACTAAGCCGAGTTTTCCCCATGACCGAAAACGCCCCAGCTGCAACCGAAGGAGAGCTGCCTGAGGGTTTGGGGCGCAAGGAAATTCAACGCATCTCGGGGCGCTACGCGAGCGTCAACCAGCAACGCCTGCGCCGCATCCAGGCCGTGCTCAGCCATGAGCAACAGCGCTTCTTCCAGGTGCTGCCATTGCTGTTGCATGTCAATCACCCGGGTTTGCCGGGCTATGCCGGGGAAGCGGTCCCGGCCGGGCTGGCCAACTATTCACCCGATCGCGACGCCCTGCTATACGCGCGTGGATTCTCCAGCACGGTAAAGCTTCCCAGGCGTGCGCAACGCGAGTTTCCCTTGCTCGGTCTGTACCTGATCGGCAGCTCCGGCACCCTGGGCCAGGATCGCCACAGCGACTTCGACTATTGGGTCTGCCACAATCCAAACCTGGATGCTGAGGAACTGACGGCATTACAGGCAAAACTCAACCGGCTGCAGGTATTTGCCCGGAGCATAGGCCTGCAAGCCCATTTCTTTCTGCTGCATGCGGAAGGCTTTCGCCGCCGCGAGCACACCCGCTTGTCCAAGGAAAGCAGCGGCGATACCCAACACCACCTGCTGTTGGAAGAGTTCTACCGCAGCGGCTTGCTGATCGCCGGGCTGCCGCCAGTGTGGTGGCTGATACCGCCGCAACATGCCAACAACTACAGCGCCTATCGCACCCACTTGGTCAAGCATCGTTTCATCAAGCCGCGCACCTGGCTGGACTTTGGGGGCCTCGACCGGATCGAGGCACAGGAGTTCTTCAGCGCCGCGCACTGGCAGCTGTACAAGGGCATCGACCTGCCCTACAAGGCCTTGCTCAAGCTGCTGCTGTTCGAGACCTATGCCGCGGACTACCCGGACATCCGCTGGTTGAGCAATGACATCAAGCAACTGATGCACAGCGACGAGCCCGTCGATGCCGACGTGGTGGATGCCTATTCCGGCATGCTGCAACGGATCGAGGATTACCTGCAGCAAACCGGCGAACAGGATCGCCTGGAACTGGTACGCCGCGCCTTCTACTTCAAGGTCGGAGGGCGCCTGTCCCGCAGCAGTAAAACCGACGACTGGAGACAGAAACGCCTCAGAATCCTGGTCAAGCAATGGGGCTGGGGCCGCGGTGAACTGGTCAACCTCGATTCCTCGCAAAACTGGAAACTTGCCCGCGTAAGGGAGGAACGCAACCTCCTGGTCGCCGAACTGTCTCGCAGTTACCGCCTGCTGACCGATTTTGCACGCCGGCACGTCGGTGCCGATCAGCTGCGCAACAACGACCTGAGCATGCTCGGGCGCAAGCTTTACGCAGCGCTTGAACGCCGCCCCGGAAAAATCGACCACATCAACCCTGGCGTCTCGCGCGACCTCAGCGAAGAAACCGTGTGGTTGCACCATACGCCGCAAGAGACCTGGCAGCTGCACCTGGTGCCGCCAGCCGAACAAAACCGACCGGAAAAAACAACCCACAGTCTGTTGGAAATGCTGGTGTGGCTGCAATTCAACGGCATCCTGCAGAAACACACCCGCGTAGACCTCTCTGCAGCACCGGACACCAGTAAGAACGAACTGGTACGCCTGCTGAAGCTTCTCGATCGCACCCTGCCGAAAGCGCATCCACACGAAGCTCCGTTGAGTAATTTCGCCGGCAGCCCCAAGGGGCGCCTGTCGTTGGCCGCCGTCGAGCTGGTGCCCAGCGGGTTGCAGCACCACACCGGCGATCCGCTGAAACGGATTACCCATATCGAGTACCTGCAGGGGAACAGTTGGGATGAACTTCAGGTCACGCAGTATCGTGAAAAGGAAGCCATACCGGAGCTGCTGTGCACACATCTCAACCTGTTTCAGAACAACCTGTCGCAGGCCTGGCTGATCACGCATTGCCCAACCCTGGGCCCGACCGTGAAGAGCCGCCTGACTGACCTGGCAAAGGATCTGCGAAAACATTTCATTCGCCACGGCGAGCTGGGCCAATACCTTTTCGAGGTCGATGAAACCTTCTATGCCATCGAACAGCGTGAAGGACAGTTCGAACACAGGTTGGTTGGCAACCAACGCGCATTGCTGGACTATCTGGGCAAGGCACGTGCCAGTTACCGCGAGACGCGCCTGCAGGAAGGCATCCTGCCGGATTCCCCGTTACCCTTGGTATTGAGCCTGAACCGACCGCACAACGTGCAGGTGTGCCTGCGCCGCCAGCCCGACGGGATCAGCCTGTTCGTGCTCGATCAATATGGGGCACTGCACGAGCAGTGGTATCCACAGGCGCTGGAAAAACACCTGCTGCCACAGCTCGACCGCTTCTTTGCCACCCTGGAAACCTGGCATCAGTTGTTACCACAAGCCGACGGCTCCGCGCCGTCCATCGAGTACCTGCGCATCAGCAACGATGGCGAGCGCTGGAGGGCAGAACCCATCGAACCGCCGGAATCTGCACTGGGCGGTACCGAACTGGTTCTCACCACCGGTCGCCACGGCCCGTGGAAAGACGGCTTCAGCCTGCTCTCCGGCGCGCGTGAATTCAGTTCTGCGGAACTGGGGCAAGACCTTTACCACGAGGTCGCCGACTATGTACTCGGACTGCGGCGAAGTCACCAAGCCTACCCACTTTACCTCACCGGGATCACCGTCTCGGACGACCCCTCGGGCAGCAGTCTTTCGCTGGTCGAACTGCTGGGCTTCAAACGCGTTTTGGAGAAGCGCCTCGCAGAAGCCCTTCGGCAACGCGCTTAGACTGTCAGCCGACGAAATGATAGAACTTAGGTGGCCCACAAAGGTCGACCATAGGAACAGAAAGCCGGCGTCGCCGCACCCCGGGCGCCGCTGAAACCAAGGAAACATCCATGAAAGCTACACGCAAAACCCTGGTGGCGGGTTTGATCGCCACCACCTTTACCCTTGGCGCCTGCGAGACGACCCAGGAAGATACCGGTCGGGTTATCGGTGCGATTGCCGGTGGCGTGCTCGGCAGCAATGTCGGCGGCGGTCACGGTCGTACCGCGGCAACCATCGCCGGCACCATGCTGGGCGGATATATCGGCGGCACTCTGGGCCGCTCCATGGATGAGAACGATCGCTACCAGGCCAACGAGGCGATGGAAAGCGCGCCGACCAACCAAACTACCAGCTGGAGCAACCCGGACTCTGGCAACGAGTACTCAGTAACCCCGACCCGTACCTACTACAGCGATTCGCGTCCATGCCGCGAATACACGACCGAGGCCTGGATCGACGGCAGGAAAGAGACGATCTATGGGACCGCCTGCCGCAATTCGGATGGCTCCTGGCAGGCCTCCAACTGAACTTGAACCCCAAGCCCCTTCAACACTGAAGGGTCTGTAAAACTATGCCAAGCGCTCACGCAGCCAATTGGCGATATCCATGATTTCGGTTGGGTGCACGCTGTGCGGCATCGGGTATTCGTGCCAGGCCACGTCGGCGCCCAACCCCTCCACGCTGGCCTTCGCCTGCAAGCCAGCCGAGATGGGCACGACCGGGTCCTGCGTGCCGTGGGCCTGGTAGACAATCAGGCCCTCACCATCACCCTCTGCCTTCGCCAGGTAAGTCGACAGTGCCATCACCCCCGCCGGCTTCTGCGGCATCGCCAAAGCGAGATCCAGCGCTATCACCCCACCCTGGGAGAACCCGGCCAAAACCAGCTTGTCGAGCGAGATGCCTGCCTGCAGCTGCTGATCGACCAGCCGCTGCAGGTAACGCGAGGACGCTGCCACGCCCTGCATATCGATCTCGCGCTGCAGGTCGGCTTGTACGATGTCATACCAGGCCCGCATCTGGTAACCACCGTTGATGCTGACCGGCTGCACCGGCGCATGTGGAAACACGAAACGCACAGCCAGTTCCTGCGGCAGACGCAACTCCCGCACAATCGGGAGAAAATCATTGCCGTCAGCGCCAAGGCCATGCAGCCAGATCACGCAGGCACGGGCTGCCTGCTCTGGTTCAACGACGATAGGCGGGTCGTATTGTTCGGTCATGCCTGGTTCCACTATGAAACGGGGTAAACATGATAACGCCCACGAAGTGTGCAGGCCCCACGGCGCAAGCTTCCTTTATACTGCGCAGCCAGTTGCACCACTAACAGAGATCCCGGCATGCGCCTGATCATACTTACCCTGCTAATTTGCGCCAGCATCGGCCTGGGCGCCTGTGGGCAGAAAGGTCCCCTGTACCTGCCTGATCAACTGGACGCCCAGGAAAACGAAAAGCAGAAAAGCTGAACCATGGATCATTTCGAATATCGCGACGGCGAGCTATACGCCGAGCAGGTCCCACTGCGCCGGGTTGCCGAACAATACGGTACCCCCTGCTATGTCTATTCCAGGGCGACCCTCGAACGCCACTGGCATGCCTTCGACCAAGCCTTCGCGACTCATCCTCACCTGGTGTGTTTCGCGGTCAAGGCCAACTCCAATCTCGGCGTGTTGAACGTGCTGGCCCGACTGGGCTCGGGCTTCGACATCGTATCGGTCGGCGAACTGGAACGTGTGGTTGCAGCCGGCGGTGACCCGGCCAAGGTCCTTTTCTCAGGCGTAGGCAAGCAGGCACACGAGATGCGCCGCGCACTGGAGCTGGGCATCCGCTGTTTCAACGTCGAGTCCGAGGCAGAACTGGATCGGCTCAACCGGGTCGCCGGTGCGATGGGCAAGACCGCCCCGGTGGCGCTGCGCGTCAACCCGGACGTGGATGCCAAAACCCACCCCTACATCTCCACTGGCCTGAAAGAGAACAAGTTCGGCATCGAGATTGACGAAGCGGTAAGCATTTACCGCAAAGCCGCGGCCATGCCGAATATCCACGTCTCGGGAATCGACTGCCACATCGGATCGCAATTGACCGAACTGGCTCCGTTCCTGGATGCGCTCGACCGGGTGCTGGCGCTGGTGCAGCGGCTCAAGGACCAGGGCATCGAGATCGATCACCTGGATCTCGGTGGCGGCCTGGGGGTACGTTACGATGATGAGACCCCGCCCGAGCCTGCCGAGTACGCCAAAGCGCTGGCAGATCGCCTGGGCGATGCACCGTACGAGATTTTCCTCGAGCCCGGCCGCGCCATCGCCGCCAATGCCGGGGTGCTGCTGACCCGGGTCGAGTATCTCAAGCCCGGCGAGGTCAAGGATTTTGCCGTGATCGATGCGGCGATGAACGACCTGATCCGCCCCTCCCTGTACCAGGCGTGGCAGGCCATCGTGCCGGTAGAAGAAAATACCGGCGGACGCGAGGGTGAATACGACCTGGTCGGCCCGATCTGCGAGACCGGGGATTTTCTCGGCAAGGGTCGCAAGCTCGCCCTGGATGAGGGCTCGCTGCTGGCAGTACGCTCATCCGGCGCCTACGGTTTCACCATGGCCTCCAACTACAACACGCGGCCACGCGTAGCCGAGGTGATGGTCGATGGCGACAAGGCACATCTTGTACGTAAACGCGAAACCATTGAAGAGTTGTTTGCCGGCGAAAGCCTCCTGCCCTAGCGCTGCCGGTCCAGCAGTTCCTGGATATCGCCAGCCGGCACAGGGTGACCGAAAAGAAAGCCCTGCAGGTCGTCGCACCCGTGCTCTTCAAAGAAGGCGACCTGCGACTCGGTTTCCACGCCCTCGGCAATCACCGACAGACGCAGGCGCTTGGCCATGCTGATGATGGTGAGGGTGATTTCACGCACGTCGGCGCTGTCGCTGATTCCGCGGGTGAACGATTGATCGATCTTGATGCGGTCGAGCGGGAAATGGCGCAGATGGCTCAGCGAGGAATAGCCGGTACCGAAATCGTCGATCGCCAGCTTGACGCCCAGTGACTTGAGCGTCGACATGATATCGACCGCCCCCTGGAGGTTCTGCATCAGGGCGGTTTCGGTAATTTCAAGCTCCAGTGAGCCCGGCGCAAGCCCACTAAGGCTCAACGCCTCCCTGACTTCGGCCAGGATATCGCCCTCCTTGAACTGCAGGGGCGACAGGTTGACCGCCAGGCTCAACGAGCCCGCCCCCTGCTTGTTCCACTCCGCCGTCTGCTTGCAGGCAGTATGCAGGACCCAGCTACCGATCTGGTGAATCAGGCCATTGTGCTCAGCCACCGGGATAAACGTGCCCGGATACACCAGGCCCAGCTTGGGATTGTTCCAACGCAACAGCGCCTCCACGCCAACCAGGCGCCCGTCACTCGCGCGAACCTGCGGCTGGTAATAGACCTCGAACTCGTTGCGTTGCAGCGCGGAATCCAAGGCACGTTCCAACTGCGACTGAGCCTCCACTTCGCGCGCGATTTCCTCGGAATATACGCATGGCGTTGTGGCGTTCTCCACCCGCGCCTGGAACATGGCGATATAGGCATCGCGCAACAATGCCGGGCCCGACTGGCTGAAACCCGGCCACAGGCTGACCCCCATGCGGGGCACCAGACTGATCGATGTCCCGTCAATATCAATCGGCTTGCGCAGCGTCTCCAGCACGTCCACCGCGACGCGGTTGGCCGTTGCGGTATTGCCGAAACGTTCGATCAGAATACCGAACTCGTCACCACTCAGGTGTGCCACCAGGTCATCGCCGCGCACCGCCGACCTGAGGCGCGTGGCAATACTCTGCATCAGCACATCCATGGCTCCCTGCCCGGGCATACTGATGAGCGAATGTGACCAGTCGACGTGCACCACCATCAACGCCACACGTTCGCCTGAATCCAGCTTCAACCCCTTGAGCCTTTCAAGCAGCACGTGCTGGTTCGGCAGATTGGTCGCTGCATGGTGCAGCGCTTGATGATGTACCTGCACCGCCAGGTTCTGGCTGATGCGTCGTTCGCGAACCAGCGACCAGGCCGCCCACAGTGGAAAGCTGATCACCAGGGGGGCCATTGCGGAAGCGGGGCCAAACCATAACTGTGAACCCAGCATCAACATGCCACTGGTGACGAGGATGGCGATCAGGCCACCGAACAACAACAGCACCCCGACCGGGAAACTGGTGGAAACAATGGCGGCGGCACCGATCATCACCAGCAACAAGGTCAAACCGGTCTGCCAGCGTGGATCGATATCCCGGGTTACATTGCCCGAAAGCAGGCCGCTGAGTATGTGGGCGTTGAGTTCCACACCCGGCATGCGTCGATGGTCGTAAGACACCGGCGTGGACACCACATCGCCAAGACCGGTTGCGGTCGAACCGACCAACACGTAACGGTTCATCACCTGGATAGCTGTCTGATCGTCGTTGAGCAGTTTGTGGATCGGAACCGTGCGCACTGCATCTGGCCGAGGATCGAAAGGCACGTAGAAACGGCCTGCACGTCTCCAGCCATCGCCACTGTCATCCGCCGCCACTGGTGCGGAATACGCAGAGGACTCACCTGCCGTCTCCAGCAGCGCCAGTGGAAAGCCTCGCCAGTGCGGGTTGCCAATACCGCCATGCGTGAAGAAGGTCCGGCACAGCCCATCGGCATCGATTTCAATGTCCACGTGGCCAAGGCCTGCTGCGGCCACCGCGAGCTCGGGGGTGGGCAGCAATTCGGCAATGGCGTGTCCCTTGCTGGGCTGACTCGGTGCCACTGCCAACACTGTCTTGCCATTCTCCTCCAGGGCGCGGGAGAAGCGCTCGTCCGCTCCCGGGTCACCAAGCTCTGGCTCGGAAAAGAGCACATCGAAGCCTACGGCCTTGGCCTGCCACTCGGTCAGGCGATCCAGCAGCTTGGCGTGAACCCGCCGCGACCATGGCCAGCGACCCAGCACCTGCAGGCTCTCGTCATCGATCGCCGCAATAACAACCTCCTGGCTGACCTGGTTTTGCTGCCAGACCAGCAGGTAATCGTAGAAAAGGTGGTCGATGCGTTGCAGTACCCGGCCCTGTTCCAACATCAGGGCGAGTCCCGCCAGGACTGCCACCAACATCCCTTTGGCCACATGTTGGTGCAGTCGCTTGTACATGGTCAGAGAATCAACACCCCGAGAACGGTCAGTATGGGTATGAACCAAATACTCTTGTCTTGCGGTGGATCGACTTTCTGCACCACGCCCCAGGGTCCGAGGTAACCGTCTTCTTCCACCACCCGTACCCGCAGGTAACGCACCTGGCCAGGTGTCGGTTCAAAACTGATCCCGGCTTGTTCGACCAGGCGGTCGAACTCGAGGCTTTCGAATTGCTCGTCCAACGCCAACTGGACCTGGTATTTCGCTGCGCTCTCGGACTCGGCCCACGACGCATGAAGCCCCCCGTCCCCCAGGGTCACCGAAGCATCGACCCGTTCCGGCCTCGGTTTCTGGACCCAGTGACGGGCGATACCCGGAGGACCTTGCTCCCCATCCTCGGCGACACTGGTAACCCGCCAATAGTAGGTTCCCGGCTGTTGAATGTCGTTTGCCTCGAATCGAGGGCTACGCAGGTCACTTACCGTCTTGACGATCGACCGGAACTCCTGGTCGGTCGCGATCTGCAGGATATAGCGGTTCGCATCTGCGGAAGCCGTCCAGGCCAACTCGGCTGGCTCGCCCCGGTAAACTTTGCCGCTGGCCGGCTGCAATGGCACCGGTGGCCGAGGATGGGTATCCAGCAACAAGCTGCTCACCCGGTCCTTGCCTTGCAGGCCATCGCCGTCGATCGCGCGAACCCTGAACAGGTACTCCCCGTCCGGCAAATCCGGCAGCGAGGTCCGTGGATGAACGCTCTTGCGTGCCCAGGCGATGGTATCCAGCGTGTTGCCTGAGCCGATTTCAATCTTGTACCCGACAGCTCCCTCCACTGGCTGCCAGCGCAATCCCTGGCCGAACTGCCTGATTGGACGGGGATAGGGCTCCAGCACCGGTGCAGGCAGAAGCGCCTTCGGCTTGCTGATCTTACGCTTGGCATCAACCCTGACACCCAGACCGCCTTTCAACAGCCGAGTACGTTGTTCTTTGGAAACGGCGACGCGCCCACCGAGCACTTCGAAAGTGGATACCTGCTGTGCTTCATCGACTGCGGCACGGTAATCCGTGCCGCGCACCGCGCTGATTGCCGAGGGTGTGTGGATCTCAAACCGCGAACCCGGGCCCGCCGCCGGGGTCACACGGGTATCCAGTCGCCCCTTGAGCAGGCGCATGCGTGAATCGACCATGCCCGTTTCGCCATGCGCACTGAGGTGATCGAAGCGCATCTCGCTGCTCTGGTGCAAAGTGACAATCGATTCATCCGCAAAACGGACTGCGGCACTGCTGTCATAAGCCGTACGCAACACATCGCCCAGACCAATTTGAGTACCCACGGCAGCCGGCTCGAGACGGTTACCGTCGCGCCGGAGAATCTGAACGCTCCCGGTCGTACCAGCCACGGCCGCCTGTACCGGGTTGCTATTGATCCACTTCATCGGCACGCGGATACGCGATCCGGGCCGCATCCGACGCGGAAACTCTATGTTGTTCAGCCGCTGCAGTTTTCTGAAATAGACGGGGCTATCCAGATACCGCTCGCTGAAGTCCCACAGGTTGTCTCCCTCAACTACCGTGTAAACCCAGTCTGCACCGTGTGCCGGCAACACCACGCAAACCACGGAAAAACAAAACGCTTTTATTATTTTTCGCATACCCTGCTTTCCAATTCTGACCATCCATCATGGTCTGGAATGCTAAAACTGCCACTAAAATAGCGGTCTGCCAATTCGAATCTGTGCCCATATCGACATAAATCAGGCCCCAGTGCCCAAAAAAACCGGCCAATCCAAAAAAGTTCTTGGATTCATGACGGCCCAGCGTCTAGATTCATAACTGGCTGCTCCCCCGAGTCGCAGCAGCCAATCCAAGATGATCCCGTCCACCAAAGCGTTGAGTGAACATTCTTCAGAAATGATGCAAAGAATCCCGGAACCGCAGGAACTGATGGGTGACCACGAGCAGGCACTGGCGTATGCCTCGGCAAATTTCAGCGAGGCCAACGACCTGTTCGTACGCCTGTTGACCCTGCTGCATCCCGGGCCGATCAAGGGACGTGCACTGGATCTGGGCTGTGGCCCGGCGGATATCCCGATAACCCTGTTGCATCGGCATCCCGACCTGAAGGTTGACGCCGTGGACGGTGCCCAGGCCATGCTGGATATTGCGCAACAAAGGCGTGATGCGGACGAGCAAGTGGCACCAAGGCTCGACCTGCAATGCGAGATGCTGCCCAGTGCCGCGCTGGGCCAGGCGCGTTACAACCTCGTCCTTAGCAACAGCCTGTTGCACCACCTGGGTGACCCCAACGACCTCTGGCTGACTCTCAAGCACTGTGCCCGCAAACACGCCACGGTACTGATCATGGACCTGGCACGACCCAACAGCCAACTGGCCGTCGACACCCTGGTGGAAACCTATGCGATGAACGAGCCTGAGGTGTTGCGCGAGGATTTCCGCAATTCACTGCACGCCGCGTATACCGTTGAGGAAGTCCGCAGGCAGCTGTACGAGAACGGTCTGAGTGACATCGAAATCAGCATGGTCAGCGACCGCCACTGGGCTGCCCGAGGCCACTATCACCCCAAGGATTAGGCGCGCCGACGACCCGGCCTTGTGGCACACTCGCCACATGCGATATTCCTTTACCAAGATGCAGGGTCTCGGCAATGACTTCGTGGTGTTCGATGCCACGCAGAGCCCCGTCGAGCTGAGTACCCGGCAACTCCAGTTCCTGGCTGACCGGCGTTTTGGCGTGGGCTGTGACCAGGTCCTGCTGGTGGAGGCGCCACGCGACCCGTCCACCGATTTCTATTACCGTATCTTCAACGCCGACGGCTCGGAAGTGGAGCAATGCGGCAACGGCGCGCGCTGTTTCGCCCGCTTCGTGCGCAGCCATGGCCTGACCGACAAGACGATCATCGATGTCGGTACGGCCCGCGGCAACATCCAGCTGACCGTGCTCGAAGACGAGCACGTCAGGGTCAACATGGGCGCCCCTATGCTGGATCCGGCAGACCTGCCTTTCGATGCGCCCCGGCGCGCAACCACCTACCCGCTGAACGTCGCTGGCCGGACGCTGCAGATCAGTGCGGTTTCCCTGGGCAACCCGCATGCGGTGCTGGTAGTTGATGATGTCGCAACCGCCGACGTGGAGACCCTGGGACCGGCGATCGAGTCACACCCGGCTTTCCCGCAAAGGGTCAATGCCGGTTTCATGGCCGTGCAGTCACGCGCGCTGATCGATCTGCGCGTTTACGAACGCGGTTCCGGCGAAACGCTCGCCTGCGGTACCGGCGCCTGCGCCGCCGTGGTCGCTGGGCGCCTGCAAGGACTGCTCGACGAACAGGTGGAAGTGCGCCTGCCCGGCGGAAATCTTGTGATAAGCTGGCGTGGTGAGGGCCAACCGGTGTGGATGACCGGCCCGGCAAGCGAGGTTTTTGAGGGGTCCATCGATTTATGAGCCTGCAGCACGACGATCTGGAAGAGCGCAGCGATGACCTGCCGCAAAAGGTTGCCGACTATCTGGTCAACCACCCGGATTTCTTCGAGCACCATCCGGAGGCGCTGGCCGCGATCGATATTCCCCACCCCACGGGCAATGCGGTTTCGCTGATCGAACGCCAGGTGCGCACACTGCGCGAGCAGAACGAAAACTATCGGCGCCAGCTGGAGCAACTGATCAGCGTGGCGCGGGACAATGAATCGCTGGCGAAGCGCCTGCACCGCCTTACCCTGTCGCTGATCGAGACACGTAGCTTCGACGAGGTGCTCAACACCCTGCAGGACGAATTACGCAACCTGTTCCAGGCCGATGCCGTCGAAATGAAGCTGTTCGCGCGCGAAGAACTGGATGCACATTCCAACGAAGCCGGTCCGGCCATGTTCAATGATTTTCTCGACCGCCAACGCCCCAGCTGCGGCGAACTGCCCGCCGAGCAACTCGAATACCTGTTCGGGCCGCAGGCGAGCGAAACCGGGTCGGTAGCGCTGATCCCCATCCAGTCTCATCCCCTGGTGGGGGTACTGGCCATCGGCAGCCGCGACCCGGAACGCTTTCACGCGAGCAAGGGGGTGGATTTCCTGCAACGCCTGGCCGACGTGGTCAGCGCCACCCTCAGCGCGGTATCCAGCCCCGGCCTGTAGGCAACGTGAGCGAAGCCTCGCCAGTTCTGCAGCAATTTCTCGACTACCTGCGCTTCGAGCGCCGTCTTTCGCCGCGTACCGTCGAGGCCTACCAACGCGACCTGCTGGAGTACCTGCAATTCTGCGAACAGCATGAACTGCCGCCCTGGCAGGGTGTACCGCAGCAACAGATTCGCCGCTACGCGGCCGCGCGTCACCGCGATGGGCTGTCGGGTAAAAGCCTGCAACGCCATCTGTCGTCGCTGCGCGGACTGTTCAACTTCGAGCTGCGCGAAGGCCGGATTGCACACAACCCGGCGGAAGGCGTGCGTGCGCCCAAGGTCAAACGAAAACTGCCACATACCCTGGACGTCGACCAGGTCGGGCACTTGCTGGAGATTCCCGGCGACACGCCACTCGAGCGGCGCGACCGCGCGATCATGGAACTGTTCTACTCATCCGGCTTACGCCTGAGCGAGTTGGCCGCACTGGATATTCAGGCCCTGCGCAACACCGACGGTCTGCTGGATATCGTGGGCAAAGGCGGCAAAGCGCGGCGCGTCCCGGTCGGACGACTCGCCCGGGAGGCCGTGGACGCCTGGTTACAGGTACGTGGAGAACTGGCAAGCAGAGAGGAATCCGCGCTGTTCGTCAGCCAACGCGGCACGCGGCTAAGCCCGCGCAGCATCGAAGCGCGCATCCAGAAACGGGCCCGGGAGCGGGGCATGCCGCGCAATGTACACCCCCACATGCTGCGCCACTCCTTTGCCAGCCACCTGCTGGAATCCTCAGCCGATTTGCGTGCGGTGCAGGAGCTGCTTGGGCATGCCGACATCAGCACCACGCAGATCTATACCCACCTGGATTTCCAACACCTGGCCCAGGTTTACGATCAGGCACACCCTCGGGCACGCAAGAAGAAGTCACCCTAAGCAAACAACTCCCCGATTACCTGGGAACATGAAAAAGCCCCTTTTAGCGGCGTTTTTGTGGGGGATGGTTGCTCCCCCAAAGTCACGAATCGACTACAATGCGCGGTTCCTCCAATCAAACAATGGTTAGTGCCAGTGCAGGAAATCCATGCAACAACCATCCTGTCGGTTCGCCGTAACGGCAAGGTCGTGATCGGCGGCGACGGCCAGGTCTCGATGGGCAACACCGTGATGAAGGGCAATGCGCGCAAGGTGCGCCGCCTATACAAGGGCCAGGTGCTGGCTGGTTTTGCCGGTGCCACCGCCGATGCCTTCACCCTGTTCGAACGCTTCGAGGCCAAACTGGAAAAACACTCCGGCCACCTCACCCGCGCCGCCGTGGAGCTGGCCAAGGACTGGCGCACCGACCGCATGCTGCGTCGCCTCGAGGCGCTGCTGCTGGTGGCAGACAAAGAAGCCTCGCTGATCCTTACCGGCACCGGCGACGTGGTCGAGCCCGAGGGCGAAGGCAGCCTGATGGCGATCGGTTCCGGCGGCAGTTACGCGCAGGCCGCGGCACGTGCCATGCTCGACAATACCGGGCTGGAAGCCCGCGAAGTCGTTGAAAAAGGCCTCAACATTGCGGCCGATATCTGTGTCTTCACCAACCACAACCTTGTGATTGAAGAATTGGAATACGATGTCTGATATTTCACCGGAAGCAATCGTCCATGAGCTGGACAAACACATCATCGGCCAACAGGAAGCCAAGCGCTCGGTAGCGATCGCGCTGCGCAACCGCTGGCGCCGCGCCCAGGTCGAGCCCGAGCTGCGCAACGAGATCACCCCCAAGAACATTCTCATGATCGGCCCGACCGGCGTGGGCAAGACCGAGATCGCGCGCCGCCTGGCCAAGCTGGCGAATGCGCCGTTCATCAAGGTCGAGGCGACCAAGTTCACCGAGGTGGGCTATGTCGGCCGCGAGGTTGATTCGATCATCCGCGACCTCGCCGACAGCGCCGTAAAGATGGTGCGTGAGCAGGAGATGGAAAAGCTCCAGGATGTCGCCATCGACGCTGCCGAGGAACGCATCCTCGATGCCCTGCTGCCACCGGCTCGCACCAGCACCTGGGAAGACGACGCGGAGCCGGCACGCGAGGGCAGCGCAACCCGCGACAAGTTCCGCATCAAGCTGCGCAACGGCGAACTGGATGACAAGGAAATCGAGATCGAAACCTCCACCTCACCGCTCGGCGTGGAGATCATGGCCCCGCCCGGCATGGAGGAAATGACCAACCAGCTTCAGGGGCTGTTCCAGAACATGGGCAGCGGTCGCACCAAGAAGCGCAAGCTGCGTATCAAGGATGCGATGAAAGCGCTGACCGACGAAGAGGCCGCGAAGCGCGTCAACGAGGAAGACCTCAAACTGCGTGCCCTGGAAATGGTGGAGCAACAAGGCATCGTGTTCCTCGACGAGCTGGACAAGGTCACCAGCCGTACCGAGACCTCGGGCGCCGACGTCTCCCGCGAGGGCGTGCAGCGTGACCTGTTGCCGCTGGTCGAAGGTAGCACCGTCTCGACCAAGCACGGCATGGTCAAGACCGACCACATCCTGTTCATCGCCTCCGGCGCCTTCCACCTGAGCAAGCCGTCTGACCTGATCCCGGAACTGCAGGGCCGTCTGCCGATTCGCGTCGAGCTGAACGCGCTTTCCAGTGACGACTTCGTACGGATCCTCACCGAACCTGATGCATCACTTACCGAACAGTACCAGGCACTACTCGCCACAGAAGGCGTGGACCTGGAATTCACCGAGGACGGGATTCGGCGCATCGCCGAGATCGCCTGGCATGTGAACGAGACCACCGAGAACATCGGCGCACGCCGCCTGCACACGGTGATGGAACGTCTGCTCGAGGAGGTCTCTTTCATGGCGCCGACTTATGCGGGCCGCACCGTCACCATCGACGGCGACTACGTGAACCGCAACCTGGAAACCCTCTCCGAGAACGAGGACCTGACCCGCTATATCCTGTAAAGGACCAAGCCACCCGGCCGCATGCCGGGCGGCTTCTACCTCCGCCCGCACAGGGTGAAAATCCAGGCGTATTTGGACAAAATAGCCGCCATTCATTGAATTAGCGGAATCTGAACCATGCTCAACACCCCCAACCCGACCGAATTGAACCTGCACCGCATGTCGCGCGTGCTGGAAGTCACCTTCGAGGACGGCGCCAACTTCAAGCTGCCGGCCGAGTACCTGCGCGTGTACTCGCCATCGGCCGAGGTGACCGGGCATGCACCGGGCCAACGCAACTGCCCGGTCGGCAAGGAAGAGGTCAACATCGACCGCATCGAGCCGGTCGGTAACTACGCGGTGGTGCTGTATTTCGACGACGAGCACAACACCGGCATCTACTCCTGGGAAACCCTGTACAATCTGGGGAAGAATTTCGACGACCTGTGGGCGTCCTACCTCGAGGAACTCAAGGAAAAGGGCTACACCCGCAAGGAACCAGCGGCCTGAGCCCCACCACCCGGCAGCACCTGGCATGAGCGACGACAACACCACCCATTTCGGCTACAAGACTGTACGCACCGAGGAAAAGGCCGACATGGTTCGCGGCGTGTTCGATTCGGTCGCCAGCAAGTACGACATCATGAATGACGTCATGTCCATGGGCATCCACCGCCTGTGGAAGCGCTTCGCCATCGAGCTGGCCGGGGTGCGCTGCGGCCAGAAAATTCTCGACCTCGCATCCGGTACCGGAGACCTGGCCGACAAGTTCGCCGGGCTGGTCGGCCCGGAAGGCCTGGTGCTGATGTCGGACATCAATGCCGCCATGCTCAGCGTGGGGCGCGACCGCATGCTCGACCACGGGCACGTAGGCAATATCGCCTACGCGCAGATCAACGCCGAAAAGCTGCCGGTTGCGGATAACAGCCTCGACCTGATCACCATCGCGTTCGGCCTGCGCAACGTCACCGACAAGGATTCCGCGCTGGCCTCGATGTACCGCGCGCTCAAGCCAGGTGGCCGTGTCCTGGTCCTGGAGTTTTCCAAGCCAACCAACAAGCCGCTGGAAAAGATCTACGACGTCTATTCCTTCAACCTGCTGCCGAAGATGGGCAAGCTCATTGCCGGGGATGCGGAAAGCTACCAATACCTGGCCGAGTCGATCCGCATGCACCCTGACCAGGAGACCCTCAAGGGCATGATGGAAAATGCTGGCTTCGAACGTTGCGATGTACACAACCTGACCGGGGGCATCGTCGCCATTCATCGTGGCTTCAAATTGTGAGCGAGCTTGATTTTCGACTCCCCTCCCTGGCCTTCCCCACCAGTGGGGTGGGGAAGCTGGTCCACAATCCCAAAACAATCGTCCCCGACCCGCGGGCGGGAGAGACCAGGAGGGGGAGTCAACCATGACCCTCCGCGACCTCACCCTGCAGGGCATCGAAGCCACCCTCAACCAGCTGATCGACCTGGACGACAATGCCGGGCGACGCCTGGCACGCCTGCATGGACAGGTGATCGGCATCGCCCTGCGCGGCACCGGCATGACCCTTTATTTCGTTCCCGGCCATGACGGCCAGCTGCAGGTCTATGGCAGCCACGAGGGCGAAGCCGACGCCGTGATTGAGGGCAGCCCACTCGACCTGATGCGGGCCAGCGACAAATCGCAGGGCTCGGCGCAGCTGTTTGCCGGACACGTCAAACTGCATGGCAACACCGAACTGGCACAACGCTTCAGCGAGATCCTCGGCGGCCTGTCCATCGACTGGGAAGAGCAGCTGTCGAAACTGGTCGGCGATATCGGCGCACACGAAATGATGCGCGGTGCCCGCGAGGTAAAAGCGGAGGGCGAGCGCATTGCCGGCATCAGCCGGCAGAACCTGTCCGAGTACCTCACCGAGGAGGCACGTCTGCTGCCGCATCGCTACGAGTTTGAGGCCTGGCAGGAAGAGGTCGAACGCACCCGCGACGACGTGGAGCGCCTGATCGCGCGCGTCACCCTGCTGGAAAGAAACGAGCAATGATCCCGGTCCGAGAAAGCCTGCGCGTCATTCACATCGCCTGGGTACTGGTGCGGCACGGCCTGGACGAGTTCATTCTCGCCGCACACCTGTTCCGTCCGATCCGCTTCCTGCGTTTCCTCTCGCCGCATTACCTCGCGAACCTCGGCAAGCGCCGTCCTCGTGGCGAGCGCATCCGACGCGCCCTGGAAGACCTCGGCCCCATCTATGTGAAGTTCGGCCAGATTCTCTCGACCCGACGCGACCTGCTGCCGGACGATATCGCCGAGGAACTGACCAAGCTGCAGGACCAGGTGCCGCCTTTCCGCGGCGACAGGGCCCAAGCCCTGATTGAGCAGGCGCTCGGCGACAGCGTGGAGAGCCTGTTTGCCGCCTTCGAACAGCAACCGCTGGCATCCGCGTCGATAGCACAGGTACATGCCGCGACCCTGCGCAGCGGCGAGGATGTGGTTGTCAAGGTGGTGCGCCCCGGCATCGCCAAGACCATCGATCGGGACATCGCATTGCTTTACACCATCGCGCGCATGGCGCGGCGTTATTCGAGCGATGCACGCCGCCTGCGCCCTGTCGAGGTGGTGCAGGAATACGAAAAGACCATTCACGACGAACTCGACCTGATGAACGAGGCGGCGAACTGCGCCCTGCTGCGGCGCAACTTCGATGGCTCGAACATGCTCTACGTGCCGCAAATCTACTGGGACTACACGCGCAACAACGTGCTGGTGCAGGAGCGCATCTACGGCACCCCGGTCGACCAGGTCGAGGAACACCTACGTAACGGTGTCAGCCTGAAGATGCTGGGAGAGCGCGGCGTGGAGATCTTCTTCACCCAGGTGTTCCGCGACAACTTCTTCCATGCCGACATGCACCCGGGCAACATCTTCGTCGGTGACGACGGCCGTTACATCGGCGTGGACTTCGGCATCATGGGCACCCTCACCACCGAGGATCAGCGCTACCTGGCCGAAAACCTGCTAGCGTTTTTCCATCGCGACTACCGCAAGGTTGCCGAGTTGCACGTGGAATCCGGCTGGGTCCCCGCCGGGACCCGCGTAGATGAATTCGAGGCGGCGATTCGCTCTGTCAGCGAGCCGATCTGGGAAAAGCCGATCAGCGAGATATCCTTTGGCCACTTCCTGCTGCGCCTTTTCCAGACCGCTCGCCGCTTCGACATGCAGGTGCAACCGCAACTCGTACTGCTGCAAAAGACCCTGCTCAACATAGAGGGCCTGGGGCGCCAGCTCTACCCCGAGCTGGACCTGTGGAACACCGCCAAGCCGTTCATGGAAAAGTGGATGGCCGAGCAGGTCGGTCCCGAGGCGTTTGCCCGCAGGATGAAGGATTCGCTACCGCAGCTGTCTGAAGAGCTGCCGGAGATTCCGCACCTGGTTTACCGCACCCTCAAAAAGGCGACCGACGGCGAACTGGAATTAAACTGGAAATCGGAACAGTTGGACGGAATCCGCGAAGAAATCGCCGAGGGCAACCGCCGCACTCGTTACACCCTCGCTGGCGGTTCACTGATGATCAGCGGCGCCCTGCTCAGCCAGACGAGCCACCCCCTGCTGGCCGTGCTCGGCAACGCCGAGCTGGGCCTGGGCACGGCCGGTGTCGGCCTCGCACTGAGCCTGCACGCGCTGCTGCGCCGTTGAGCGCTTATTCAACCGGGTTACGTTCAACGACCTGCACTTCCACTAATTCGATCTCTCGCAGCGGAACATGACTGGTAAAGCTGCCGCCGTGTGCACGTTGCCGAATCTGTGCGTCACCCTGGGCGATGGCAATCAGTTGCCCACTACGCAGCGGCTGTCCAACCGGCTTGATCCTGACCATGCCGCCAATGTGATCCTCGAGCCGGGCGAGCGCAACCTGTTCATAACGCCGCGTAACACGCACTCGTTTGGGCGCGGGCCGACTGCCTGGCCCAGCACTGACCGCGGCCGAGTCTCCACCCTGCGCCTGCCTGAACAGCTGCTGCATATCGAAATCGAAAGACAGGTCCGGTACGGGCTGGTCATTGATGCGCAGGCTGATCCCCAGCTGGTCGACAAAATTCTGCGGACCGATCTGTAGCATCTGCATCGGTCCGAGCGGCTTAGAGGGGCGCACACGAATCCGTAACTCGCCCCATTCCCGGTATATGTCCGCCATCGCCTGTTGCAGGCCGTCACCCAGCGTCACGCCAGCCGCCGCCAATTCCTGTTGCATGCGCTCCAGTAAATCGTTGCGATAGGCCTCCGGCGTGGAGCCGGCACGTTGCGCACACAATCCCAGGTAACGCTCGCCGAAGTCCTTGTTCATGTCGACGCTCATTTCCGCCGAGGCCAGTGACGGCGCGGACAGACGCTGCTGCTGCACGTCCTGCGGTACCACACCGTCAAGTTCAACCGACATCTGCGCAGACTGGATGTTGAGCAGCTCGAAGCCGAAGGTCGCATGCAGGCGTTCGGCGGGCACATCGAAACGGTATTCCATGTTGGCGTCCATCACCATCTCTTCGAAACCCAGCTCGCGCAGCATTTCCGGATCCAGGTTATTGAACCCATCCATACACGTTGACTGCGGAGCCTCGCCGCCCTGCAGTGCGGCCTGCGCCTTGATGGCCTCGATCATCTGGTCATCCAATGCGACGCGCACACCTTGCAAGGCGAATTGCATCTGCTCGGGTGGGTCATCCTCGCGCCAGTTGCCGCCCGTGATCAGGGCCCAGGGGTCGTCGCTGGAAAAATAGGCACGGTCTATCTGCACCGCTTGCTGCAAGGCCAGCGGACGCACCCGGATGCCTTCGACGGTGGCCGCGCCGGTGAGTTCGGTACTGATGCCGCTATAGGTGATTTCCGCTTCGGAAGCAGCCTGCTCCACGAGGTCGTCCATCATCGACTTGACCCGCATATACATCAGGCCTTTGACCAGCAGAAACCCAGCTGCCACGAGCAGCAGAAGAATAATCGGTGTCTTGTAGGAAATTCGCATAGATTGTGTATCGTCTGTTGGCGGTAAAACTTCAGAGAACTTGCAAAAAAACTCTGAATTAATTCAGTTGGAGGTGCCAAATATCTCCGATCGAGACTCGAACCGGACGTAACCGCGGGCTACTTCGTAGGTTCGAAACAAGTGGTCGGAATACTTGGCGGTCAGGCCACTTGCTCGCGAGTATTCAGGGGCGAACCAGGGGAGCTTCCACTTCCCTGCGCTTTTCTGCGCCCAGCAGGACTTCGATCAGTTTCAAGGCGAAGTCCATCGCCGTACCGGGTCCACGCGAGGTGATCACGCTACCATCGGTCACCACGGCCTGTTCGCTCAAGACCGTCTGCCCAAACTGGTCAGGTTCAAGGACCCCGGGATAGGAGGTCGCGGTGCGCCCATCCAGCAAACCGGCACTGCCAAGCACCTTGGGCGCCGCACAGATTGCTGCGGTGTAGCGGCCCTGATCGGCCATGTCGCGCAACAACTGGTGGATGCGGGGATCCGCGTCGAGATGGTCCGCGCCCGGCAGGCCGCCGGGCAACACGATCATGTCGAAATGTTCATCCTTGACGTCTTCAAGAACGCTGTCGGGCATCAAAACGGTACCTCGACTGCATTTGACCAGGCCTTCCTGCAGGCCGGCCACAACAACCTCGATACCGGCGCGGCGCAACAGGTCGATGATGGTTACCGCTTCGAGTTCTTCGCAACCCTGGGCAAGGGGGATGAGGACGCGTGCCATGATTCTGGACTCCTCTGGTAGGCAATGATCTGAGAAGCGGGTACCAGCTGCACACCCTGCGCCTGCCATTGCGGCAACAGCTCTTTCAGCACCGCCAGTGTATCCGGATAGGGGTGGCCGATAGCGATCGCCGACCCGCGCTTGTGCGCCAGTTGCAGTGCGAGCTGCAGTTGTGCACGAATTGCCTCGGGGCTGCGGTCATGGTCGATGAAAACATCGCGCCGCGCGGTGAACAGGCCACTTTCGCGCGCGACCACCTCGGCATGTGTGCTGCTGTCGGTGCGGCTGTCGATAAAGAACAGCTCGCGCTGTTTCAACACGTCCATGAGCCAACGCATGCTGTTCGGATCACGCGTCAACAGGCTACCCATGTGGTTGTTGATACCGGCCACATGCGGCACCGAATCGAGGTTGTCGGACATGACCTTTCTGATCTCGGCCTGGGAATGATGCAGGGTCAGTCCCCCCGGGCCCATCTTCCTGTGCCTTATCGACTGCATCGGCTGATGCAGCATCACCTCGCGTCCCTGGCCATGCGCCTGCCTGGCGATACGTGAACTGTTGTGGAGCTGCGGAAGGATGGCGACCGTCACGCCAACCGGCAGTTCCAATACCTGCTGGGCCTGCACATAGTCGTTACCGACGTCATCGATGATGATCGCCAGGCGTGGGCCTGCCGCCTGCACCAGGCCTACACACAACAACAAGCCAACAGCGAACCAATACTTCACTGTGGTGCCCCGCCGAGGATGGCCAACCCCTTGAGCAGGTTGAGCGCCTCGTTCAATGCGTAGTCACGCTCGGTCACCGCAGTTTCTCCATTATCTTCTTTTTCTGCCTGTTCCTGGTCTTCGTCTTCCGGATTGGCCAGATGGCCGGAAAGATTCGCTTCGCTCAGGCGTTGACCGTTGTCTTCCGCTTCCTCCAGGACCAGATTAGCCAATTCGATGTCGGGCTTGATTCCTTCAGCCTGGATCGAACGACCCTTGGGGGTGAAATAACGCGCTGTGGTGAGTTTGATAGCCGTGGTTTCGTTGACCGGTACGATGGTCTGGACAGACCCTTTACCAAAGGTTTGCTGACCCATGACAACGGCACGCTTGTGATCCTGCAGTGCGCCAGCCACGATTTCGGAGGCCGATGCCGAACCACCGTTGACCAGTACCACGATCGGCGAACCACTGAGCACATCATCCGGTGCTGCCTTGAAGCGCAGCTGTGAATCGCGCACCCTGCCTTCCGTGTAGACGATAGTCCCGTCGGTCAGAAATGCATCGCTGATTGCCACGGCAGCATGCAACACGCCACCGGGATTGTTACGCAGATCCAGCACCAGGCCCTTCAATTCACCACCGGCCTTGCGCTTTAGCTTGCTCAGTGCGGACAGCAGGTCTTCCGGCGAACGGGCCTGGAACTGTGACAGCCGCACATAGCCAAACCCTGGCTCCAACATGCGGTGCTTGACGCTGACCGTCTTGATCACCGCGCGCTCGATACGTACCTCGAAAGGCGCTTCACGGCCCTTGCGAACCACGTGTAACAGAATCTCGCTCCCAGGCTTGCCTCGCATCAGCTTGACCGCCTCATCCAGACTCAAGCCCTTGACCGACTTATCATCGATACGCACGATCAGGTCACCGGCCTTGATACCGGCCCGTTGTGCGGGCGTATCGTCGATCGGCGCAATGACTTTGACGAAACCGTCTTCCATCCCGACCTCGATACCCAGGCCACCAAACTCGCCGCTGGTGCCTACCCGCAAATCCTCGAACTCGTCCTTGCTCAAATACGCGGAATGCGGATCGAGACCGCTGAGCATGCCCTGGATGGCATCGCGCAACAGGCGCCTGTCATTCACAGGATCAACATAGTCCTGCTTGATACGCCCGAACACCTCGGCGAATACGCGCAGGTCTTCCAGGGGCAGGCCTTCCTGACTGGAGGTTTCTTCTTCAGCGATTGATGGCGATGCCGCCAGCAGCAAACCGGCGCTCAAAACCGCAGCCGTAGCCACATGGCGAATCCGTCGCTTGTTCATAAGCTCCCCTGGTAGCAAACTGCTGTTAACCAACCCTTCGCCCGCGGCTCTTGCGACACCACTTGGAAGGGTTAACTGCTTTACCTGCGCGCCGGATCGCAAAATACACGCCGGTTTCCTTGCGCCCCCCCGTGTCACCGATCGCTGCAACCGGTTCGCCGGCTTCCACCCAGTCACCCGCTTCCTTGAACAGGCTCTGGTTATGCCCATACAGCGTCATGTAGCCATCGCCATGGTCGACTATCAGCAACAGACCGAAACCACGTAACCAGTCTGCAAAGGCCACGCGCCCGGCATGCACTGCACGCACATCCTTCCCCTCAGATGCTGCGATCATAACACCATCCCAACGCAGCGCTCCGATCTTGGGCTCGCCAAATGCGTGCCTGATCACACCTTGTACAGGCCATTGCAGCGTGCCCCGTAACTGCGAGAAACGTTTCTGCTGAATTGGCGCCACAGGTATGTCAGCCAATGCTTCCTGCAGGCCGCGCAGCAGCGACTGCAATTGCTGTTCGTCGGCACGCAACTTCGACAGCTGCTGCCCCTGGTCGGAAATTTCGCGGGTCAGGCGCGCCAACACATCCCGCCGTGCCTGCTGTTCGGCCAGGAGCGCCTGTTTTTCCTCACTGCGCTGGGCCAACAGTTTTTCCAGACGCGTCTGTTCGTCAGTGATCTGTTGCCGGGTTTCCTGCAGACCGGCCAGGTGCTCCCGCAGGCGCTGCATGCGCGCAATGCGTTCCCGATTCAGGTAATCGTAGTAGGCGAGCACACGTGCCACCACTGCAGGATCCTGCTGGTTGAGCAGTATCTTGACCTGCTCCTGGCGACCCATGGCATAGGCAGCGCGTACCTGGCGCTCCAGCACACGCCGTTCGCCGGCCAGCGCTTTCTTCTGTTCGACCTCCTGTTCGCGCAGGGAGGCGAGGCGTGAGCGTTGGCGCTTGAGCCGGCCTTCCAGCACCCGCAAGCGGCGCGCCAAACGCCCGATGGACTGTTCACTCTGCTCGAGACGCTCACCCAAGGCACTGCGTTCGCCCTGCGCCATCTTCATGCGTGCCTGCAGACCACTGATGCGTTCGCGCAAGAGGTTGAGCTTTTTCTCGTGCTTGGCGGCATCACCGGATTCGATGCTCTCAGCAGCGCAGGCAGCCGAAAACACCAGCCCCAGCAACAGGCATAAAAAAGGCAGCCGGCGCGACGCGGCACGGCTGCCTTTTTGGTTAAGCGCTAACCGCATGGCGGCTCAGGGCTCTCCCCCGAGCAGGGAGCGTCCGGTCATTTCCACCGGCTGCTTGAGCCCCATCATCTGCAACAGCGTGGGTGAGATATCGCACAAAGCCCCGTTCTCCACCAGGCTGTCGGCCTGTTCGCCAACGTAGATCAGCGGCACCAGGTTGGTGGTATGCGCGGTATGGGGCTGATTGTTTTCGGTATCGAGCATTTGCTCGGCATTGCCATGGTCGGCGGTGATCAACACCTCGCCACCCGCCTTGAGTGCCGCATCGGTAACGCGCCCGATACACTCGTCCAGCACCTCGATCGCCTTCACTGCTGCCTCGAAGACGCCGCTGTGACCGACCATGTCACCGTTGGCAAAGTTACAGATGATGGCGTCGTAGCTATCTTCTTCAATGGCTGCAACCAGCTTGTCGGTCACCTCATAGGCGCTCATCTCCGGTTGCAGGTCGTAGGTCGCAACATCAGGCGACGGCACCAGGACCCGGTCTTCGCCCTCGTTGGCTTTTTCCACACCGCCGTTGAAGAAGAAAGTGACGTGTGCATATTTTTCAGTCTCGGCGATGCGCAACTGGCGCAAACCGAGCTTGGCAATATATTCGCCGAAGGTGTTGACCAGGCGCTCCGCCGGATAGGCTACCGGAATATCGAATTCCTTCTTG
>Ga0180435_10000795_pt1 | contig 33215 bp, 32 predicted proteins | sample SS_ome_3_FD_132467 | JGI IMG/M metagenome (GOLD analysis project Ga0180435, IMG submission 132467) | Hypersaline lake sediment archaeal communities from the Salton Sea, California, USA - SS_3_S_1 metaG | ecosystem: Environmental > Aquatic > Non-marine Saline and Alkaline > Hypersaline >... | reverse complement strand
GGCTTGTTCGTGATGGAGGCCCTGGGCTTTCGATACATTCGTATGGCAGTCTGGCCGAAGCCGAGCTTTGGTCTTGGGCAGTACATGCGCGGCCAGCATGAGGCATGCCTGTTTGGAGTGCGTGGAAAACAGCCTTCATTGACCCGTGACGAGGGTTCTTTGTTTGGTGATGGTAAACTGATCAAGACCGGGGTACATTCGAGGAAGCCCACGGAAAGCTACGAGAAGATCGAGCGCATTTCTCCAGGCCCTCGTCTCGAGATGTTCTCGCGCAATAGGCGCCAGGGTTGGTGGGCATGGGGCAACGATCTTCCGACGCTACACGGAAGGAACGAAGATGGCAGCGAATCCGAAAGACCTTGCGATCCTAACAGCCCTCACCGGCTCGGTGAGATCAACCGAGCACTACGCCTCGTCGATGGCTGGGGAGCTGACCGACGCCGGAGCGCGTGATCATGTCAATCAGCTCGCGACCATGCTGCAAGAGGAAGCGAATCAGCTTCGCAGCATGTCCTATGCCACCTACCAGGCCCTCAAAGAAAATGAGGACAAAGATAATGGCGAGTCTGAAGACGTATCGCTCGATTTCCTTTACGCGGTCTACGACCAGCGCAATATCGACGATCGCGGCCCTGACAACATTAAGTGGTACAACCCATTCACCGATATCGGTGACACAAGTGGAAGTACCCGGCTGACGAAGAAGATTGGCATCTGCTTCCATCACACCGCGGTGGCTGGCGGATTTGGTACACACAAATCGAGAAGGGATGCCTGGACGAAGAATGGGCTGATTTGGACGCCGAACGTCACGATGGCGAATGGCGAGGTCCGTCAGACTATCTGGCCGGTGCAGCCGCAGGAGGAATACCTTGGCACCGGTGATGAGGCGCTCGAGCGGTGGGCTCGAGCCATGGCGCTGGCAGATCGCTACCGAGGGTACAAGTCGAGTCAGTACAACACAGGCGTTCCGTACCATGTCGTTTCAGGCGCTAACAGCGTGCTGTACCTGAACCTTCCGTTTGACTGGGTCACCTGGCATGGAAACGGTTCCAACAACATGTACCTTGGATTTGGATGGGATGCGAAGTCATCGGTCGATACCTTCAATCCTGACGACATGCGCAAGGACGTCCTCTACGTCATCGACGATGGGCGTAAAAATGGACACTTCGCGGATGGCATCGAATTCACGGGTCACTGCGCGTGGACAAACAAGCCTAGCGATCCCGGCAAGGAATTCATCGAATTACTTATTGAGCTAGCCAAGGAAGTTGGCGCTGAGATTCGAATGGATTTCAAGTCATCGTCTTCGGCGAAGAGCTTCAGCGAGGTTCTCGCCGCCTAGTTACTGTTGGGTCTGGGAGCCGGCACTCTCGCTTGCGGGGGTGCCGTTTTTTTTGCGACAATGCAGATGATGAATGACGGCGAGTCACAGCTTTCTATTGCCAGGTTCATTTTTGGATTCGTCGCATTTGCGCTCTCCTACGCAGCTCTCACGCATTTCGTTTTGAATCTAGAAAACGACGACGTGGACGTTGAGAAAGCAACGTTCATGCTCGAGTGCAGCTACGAGTGGGGTCTTTCGCCGGAGCAGTGTCACGACGTTCTTGATGGTGCAGATCCACCTTCAGAGTCATTGAACGAACCTGGCTGCTGATGGTAGAATGCATCAAACGAAGAGAAGAAGAAAATGACGGATAGCTACAACCAAAACAGCATCAACCTGGCATCCCAGGCGAACGTGGGTGATGGAATTTACATTCGCTCGCTGGCGGACCTGAACACCATCGCTCCGGCTGACGGTTCTGGCGTTCGCACTATTGACGAAGAGGGGTGCATCTTCATCGTTGGGGTGTTGACCTTGCTCGATGGGGAGCGCATTGTCCTCGGCAACAGGACCGTCCTCAAGGGGGGGTGCGATGCGGATCTAGATGGAATTCTCGGTAATGTTGATGCGCCGCTGATCTCCGGCAGCGGTGATGGAATCACCGTCACGGATCTTTTTATCCGCAACTTCAATGCAGGCGCAAATGCCTTTTGCGTTGAGGTTGAAAATGGATTTCCAGCCATCATCGATGGCCGCGCATCTCGGGTTGAGCGAGTTTCGGTTGGCGGAACAAGTGGCGTTCGCGCTTTGAATGCGACTGCTGTGCAGATCAACATTCTCTCCCGCTGCTCCCAAGAGGGTATTGTTCTATCTGGTCAGACCGCTGGGGTTCAGCTGATCAACTGCGTGTTTACGCCTGTGATCACCGATAGCCCTCGCCATATCGTGCTTGACGGCATCCAGCATTCCGCTCTGCGCATCAGCGGAGCCGCCCTCGTGCTTACGGATGGCTCAATCGGTATCGACGCAGTTAATGACCCGACGTTGGCACTTGTTCGAGTTGGCGATTGTGACTTCATTCCCCAGCCCAATGGTGGGCCACCAGGGGTAGCTGTTTCGGGCAGCATTGCTCCCGGCGTGCCCTTTGGCCCGAATGCGCAAAGTGACGTCGTATTTTTCGACAACTTTGGCATCGAGGAATCGAGTTTTTCGGGTGCCATGGCGATCTTCGAAAATTTCTCGGAGGAGACTGATATCCTTTCTGCAGGCGTCAACACGTTTGTCCGCATCGGTAGCGGCAATCCCAATCACCCGCTGTATCAAGCTCAGACTCCAACTGCCCGATTCCAGGTGCTGGGGACAGAGGCTCAGAATCAGGCGCTCGTATACACCGGACCTGAGCCCATCACAGCTAACGTCATGGCCACGATGAGCGTTCGTCAGGCGAACATCTACCAGTTGCTGGCATCGCTGCGCATCGTCTATGTGCCTGTCGCCACGGGGATCCCCGAGCCACAACCCGCGTTTGCTTCCGTTCTCGCGGACGGCTTCACGGGCGGGGGAGCGACGGGGGAAATCACTGCGACAGCTCCCCGCTTGACGCTGAATCCTGGCGACCAGCTCTACCTCGAGATCGCCAACAACACCGACACGTTTAGCAACCCGCTCACGGACCTGTTCGTGACGAACGTCACGCTCAGCTACACCGTCGACTAATTCTGTTCGAGCCCCGCTTGACAGAGCCATCAAGGCCGGCGAGAACGGTTCTCGATGGCTCTTCGCCTCAATATCTGCCCGCGCAAGAACCCCGTTCTCGAGATTCGAGAACGTGAGATGTTCCTGCGCGGGTGGTAATTGAGTCGAAAAGGACTCGCCCGCGCAGGTTCTCGAGCGGGCATCGTCCATGGGTTAGGATCTCAGGTTTTCACCCTGAAGAACGGAGTTCGAGTCTCCGTGCCCGCACTATTCCTCGGTAGCTCAATTGGTAGAGCATCCGGCTGTTAACCGGCAGGTTGGGGGTTCGAGTCCCCCCTGAGGAGCCAGATTAATTAACGAGGATCAGACAAGCGCGTGCCGAGAAGCAGCGCTTTGAGCGCCATTTTTTTGATGAGCCAGGAGTGTCATAGGGCGCATGTGGCTGCCCGTTCACTGTCGATGGTGACCAACATCACGCTTGTCAGGTAAAATGCTCGAGCGATGACAGAACAATACGCGCAGACCAACATCAACCTCGGAAACGTTGGTGATTCAAGATTCAGGGTTGGACCACCCGGAAGCGGCGCTCCATTTTCAAGTATTCAGGCAGCAATTGATGTTGCAGCACTTGAGGCGCCCAGCATTTCGCAAGGGGAGCCCATTGTCATTAAGATTGCTCCCGGAATCTACGAGGAGGATGTCACGGCCGGAGCTGGCATTGCGCTTGTCTCGACGTTCGACCTCGCGGTTGTGATTGTTGGAACAATTACCTTCAACCTGGATCAGGCAATTGTTCCAGACAATGGCGCTGCGATTGAGGGTCTCATTGTGGAGCCACCTGCGGGCTCTCCGGCGCTTATCTTTACGGGGCCAAATAATCAGAACATCATCTGCTTTAGATGCCAGTTTGTTTCCCAGGGCTCCCCGGCTGTCATCTCCGACAATACGGGTTCTTCGTTCATCGATTTTTCTGAGTGCTCTTTTGATTTCGATGCCACCGGCAGCGCTATTCAGGAGACGGGCGGCGGATTCATCTCTATGGCAGATGTCGAGATGTTTGGCCCTCCAAACGTTGAATCGATCAGCGTAGATAACTCTCTTATTCGCATTGCTGATTCATCCATCGAGGGGTCGATCTCGCTGACTGATGGTTTTTGTCAGGTTATCCGATCTAGCGTGTCATCAGACGGGGTCCCACCTTTGCGACTCAACACGCCAGGCTCCAACGCGACGGTGGTCTACGGGACTCTTTCCTCATTCGGGACAGGGGGCGTCCTGGCTGATGGCGTGGGATCTGTTTCCACATCCTCAGTGGCTGGCGGCGGCGGAACCCCAGCTACCAGCTTCGATCCTGCGCTTTCCGTATTCAGAATCCTCGAGAACAATGCTGAGAACCTTCAGTACGATGACACGACGGCAGCCGCATGGGGGGTGCCGTCCCCGAACAATGTCAATGAGGCAATCGACAGAATTGCTAATGCCCTCGCTGCAGAAATTGGAGGACCGATCCCATGAGTGATTTGATCGAAGAGACAATGGTAGAAATCAAGAAGCTGCAAAAGATGGCTCAGGACAAAGGCTTGCCTGAGGCGAAGCGGGCTGAGGCCAATAAGCTTTTGCAGGAAAAGCTTCGCGCTGTCTTCTCCCACGCGGACGGACAGCGAGCGCAGCTCAGGAAGGCCTTCCGCCGACCGAGGAGGCATCGCGTCGGGTAGCTTCTTGCTGACCCACCCCGAAGCGTCCAGCCCGCCTCGAGGTGGGCTGGATTTTTTTGCTTGACTCGCTTGACAGTCGTCGTGGGCCGGGCTAGACCCGTTCCATCATGGCTACCTCGAACAACAGCAACGCCCTGCAGCTCCAGCTCACGCTGTCGAGCCGCCCGGTGCTGTTGTGCGGTGGCTATCTACGACGGCCGCACCCCGTGTGCGCCCGTCGACCACGCCGCTAAAGCGTAATCGACGGGCCTTCGGGAGGCGCGGCAGAGCTTCTGCCGTGCAACCGAACGGTGTTTGTGCGGCGTTAGCTCAGTTGGATAGAGCGCTCGCTTCCGAAGCGAGAGGACGAAGGTTCGAACCCTTCATGCCGTACCCATGCCCCTGTAGCTCAACGGATAGAGCGCTTGGCTACGGACCATGAGGTTGGGGGTTCGAATCCCTCCGGGGGTACCATTTTGTCTTCTCATTATCGGGGTGCGGGCTCAAGGCTGGGCCGCCTGTTTCGGGAACAGGACATCAGGTGGGTTCGATTCCCACCACCCCGACCACCGAGGTGTAGCCCAGCTTGGTAGGGCGCCTGATTTGGGTTCAGGAGATCGCAGGTTCAAATCCTGTCACCTCGACCATTTTGAAGGAGAGAACGATGGCTGACATCATCACGCACGGAACACGGAGGCGTCTTTATCCGCCTCATCGAATGGGCTCGAGAGGGCTCGCATGAGCAGGAGGTCGATGACTTTCTGAACGAACAGAGGGAGAAGTGCGACGATCTTCGTCGTTCGAATCCGAAGCTGAAGTAGCTGATTATCCGTGCGAGGTCAGCTATCGGTTGGCTGCACCAGACTGTAAATCTGGCAAGCTTCGCGCTTCGCTGTGGGTTCGACTCCCTCCGCACGGTCCAGAAATCGAATACGCCGGGATGGGCAAGCTGGTAAAGCCGCCTGACTAAGGATCAGGAGAATTTGCGGGTTCGACCCCCGCTCCCGGTACCATGCCGCGGTGGGCAAGCTGGTAAAGCCGCTCGGCTCAGGTCCGAGAGATTTTGCGGGTTCGAATCCCGCCCGCGGTACAAAAAAAGCCCCCTCGAGTGAGGGGGCTTTACCCAGATCCCCAAAACTACTCCAGACTGATGTTATTGAACACAACGTATCCAGCAAAATTTGTTCCGCCGGATGGGTTTTGCACGCCAAACGCCACGGCAAGAAATCTCCCGATGCTACCCCATGTTCCGGAAAAATCGAATGTGAACCTGGTAAGGTTGGGATCGTTGGGGTTGACGCCCTGAACCACGTTGCTCACCGAGTAAGTGTAGTCCACAGGCCCGCCACCGAGCCCGTATGGCACGCGATCGATAAGGGTGGCCCCAACCTCGATTGTTGAAGTTTCAACATCGACAACTACCCCATCAATGGAGAAATCGGTCCCTGGAAGTTGGTTAGAAGCAATGGCACCGGCCACTCCGACCCCTGGCCTGAGTAGAATATTGCTAAACGGAAACTCTCCCGGTGAGGGAGGGGCGAAGATGTTGATAAGGACTCCGGGCCCAGGAATGCATGCCGGCACCAGTCCGCCCTCTCCACCGCCACCAGCCCCGCATTGCGCAACGCACTGCCAATTTTCACCGTCTGATTTAACAGTGACCGACTCATCATCAGCGGTCAGGACAATGCTCGCTACACCATCGATGGTTTGGCCAGATCCAGCAAGCGGCTCAACAGTCACCGGGTTGACGCCCGCATTCGGAGCTTTGATGATGACTCGGTTGCCAGGTACGCTCAAAGCGCTATATAGCTCGATAGCTGCATCGGCATTGTTGTCCACGACGATCAGGTCATCGTCAGGATTGGCACTCGCGTCACCTGTGACGGTGCGAGAGTTTCGTGGAATCTCAGTGTTGATGTTTGGCTGCGCGTATTGATCTGTCATCTCTATCCCCTTCGACCTCGTAGCCCAATTGGAAGAGGCGTCCGATTTAAGCTCGGAAAGTTCTGGGTTCGAATCCCAGCGGGGCCACTAAAATTCTTTGCTTTTCGCTCCCCCTATGATACACCGATTCCGTGCTCAGCTTCTGTCAGCCGCCCCAAGTTTAGCCGCTGGACCCCCATCTGGGGATCTGGCGGCTTCTCCGTGCGCACTGGCGAGTGGTCGAGTTGGTAAGACGCTGGATTCTGGCTCCGGAAGCCGCAGGTTCGAGCCCTGCCTCGCCAGCCCTCTTCGGGCGTAGTTCAGCGGTAGAACGTCCGGTTTTGGCCCGGAAGGTCGCAGGTTCGAATCCTGCCGCCCGAACCGAAAACTCTGGTAGAATGTTCCTTGCTATGACGGAACAGTACCAAAAACGCGACATCAATAACGGGCAGAACTTCGGCGGAGCCGAATTCGCTCCCGGCGACGGGCCTTTTGCCCTGAGCGTGCAAACGCAGCTTGCGAGCTTTGACACGATCAATGCCGCCGGCACCGTTCAGCTTCCGGCTGCGAACAGCACGGGTCCGAACGCGGAGATCGTGATCGTCGCACTGAATGCCTCGGTGAACCCCCTGACCCTCGCCCTCAGCGGCACGGACCAGGCAATCTTCTCGGGCTGCATCCAGTGGCCGGACATCATCGACGACAACGTCGTGACCACCCTTCGTTCGAATGGCGTCGATTCTTGGATCGTCACCGCTCAGACGACCTGCGTGCCTGGCCCGACTGGCCCGACTGGACCCACTGGACCCACTGGACCCACTGGCCCGACCGGCGCGACTGGCCCGATCGGACCCTAGTCCGTAACCGGCGTTACCGTCAATGGGCCCGAACGCGGTGTATTTTTACCTGCGTTCGGGCTATCATGACAAACGCCGATGCATTCAAAAGAGAAGCTGATGAAGGCCCTGTTTTCCGCTCGCCGGAATGCAGGGCAAATGCATTTGGTCTCAGGAACTAAAATTTTCTGAGTTTTTTTCGCAAAAGCATCAGAGGAGCGACATGCCACTTCCAGCTATTCCATTTATTTTACTTGGTCTCACTGCGGCTGGCTTTGCGGCGGTTACTCAAAAGCCCAAAAAAAAGCGGAAACCAAAAGCAGCTGATGCATATAAAACGCCTGGCACTCTTCCTTCGGGTTATGACCCAAACAAGCCGAAGGTTATTTTTGGACTTCATCCAGATACGCCCAAATTTGGTCTCGACGAGCTAGATCCAAACGTATGGCGGAAGGGCGACATCGCAACCTTCATGGTTGGTCAGCTTGATTTCCCCGATAATGTCACCGAGAACCTAGGGCGCCTATATCGACCCGATGCAGCAGATCTAGGCCATAAAGGAATGGTCGATTACCGCCTCACCGACATTGAGATGCATGAAACGGGCATGAAAGATTTTCCAATCATGCAGGCGGTCTGGAGATTTGCAAGAATCGGACAAAACAAGTTCGCCCCATATAGCTGGACGTTTTACAAGTTTCACTCTTATTTCGTGCCAGAATCCGAAATAAACTATTTCAAAGGCGGAAGCCCTTCAGTTGCAGCCCTGAAAGTTGTTCGGGATGGCAATGTCATTTGGAGCACCAGAGATGCTTCCAATGACAAGGTTTCGTAGTGAGCCCAGAGGGATTCGAACCCCCGACCGTTCGGTTAAAAGCCGCCTGCTCTACCAGACTGAGCTATGGGCCCAAGGTGAGGCGTGCGAGGATTCGAACCTCGAGATCCACCGGAATCGAACCGGACCAGCCGTCGCTGCGCCCCCAGGGCCACACCTCAGATGGTCAGCAGTCGGGTCACTCTCGCCCCGTCGCCTCCGCTGCCCCGCTGACGCGACAGCCATCCAACTTTTAGAGAGCCGGGAGAGGATCGAACTCTCGACCTGCGGGTTAAGAATCCGCTGCTCTAACCATCTGAGCTACCGGCCCAAAGCATTGCTGCCCAGGCCGATCTGCATCAGCCTGGGCTAGAGCTTCAGTTTTCGCTCAGTCCCTCGAGCAGGCATCGAACCTGCGACGCGCGGATCTTCAATCCGCCGCTCTACCACCTGAGCTACCGAGGGGGAATGCTCGGCTTGGCCCACCCCCGCGACAGGGGTGGGCGAGCTAAAGCTCTCCCCCACGTAGAAATCTACATAGAAATCGGGTGGTGCGACGGGATTCGAACCCGCGACTTCCTGAGCCACAATCAGGTGCTCTACCGCCGAACTCCGCACCACATGAGTATGGTGTGCCTCGTCGGCTTCGATATGCAGTTCGAGCATCATGGCTGCGTTCACTTTACTAGAAGGAAAAGCTGAGGGCAAGTTCTTTGTAAGAGGTAATGTTTCGGAGGGCCTGGACTCGAACCAGGACTCGCACGTTGTTCACGCCCGCTCTATCCAATTGAGCTACCCTTCGCGTTAACCTCAAACATTCGGCCCTCATGGGGGGTCCGTCCGGATTCGAACCGGAGCCTTCATTTGCCAAAAATGATGTTGCGATAACCTCAATCAGTCGGCCCACCTTGACGTGGGCAAGTTGGCGATAGAGGAAATTTGTGCATGTGCTACCACTACACCACAGACCCCATGTGTGAGTAAAAATAGTTTGGTCGGGGGAGCAGGACTCGAACCTGCGACCTACGGCTCCCAAAGCGGTCACGGCGATTCATTCGGCCTGGAGGGCAAGTTGGCGAAAAGCCGAGGATTTACGTTGCTCTACCATCTGAGCTATCCCCCGAGGGATGGGGGTCGCAGGCCCGGTAATTGACCTGCGAGGCGTTGGCTCCTATCCCCATAAAAAAATCGGGCAAGTTGAGTGGCAAGAGGAGGGTTCGATTAGCAGTCGATAACCTCAAGCCCTTCGGCCCGAAAAAACAGCTTGGGCAAGTTGTGACGAAGGGAGGTTTGGAGCTTCCTCAAGCGATAACCCTAACGCCTTCGCCCCAATGGTGCCAGGAACAGGTTTCGAACCTGAATATCCCCAAATGGTTCCCGGCGATGGTGGCTGACAGCCTCTACGCTTCCGCGCTTCCGAAGAATATAAGGAACCCTAGTCAGCCAAGAAAACTCTCACGCCACTTCTTCTCTCAAAGGCAAGTTGGTGTCGAAGGATGAGGTGCGGAGAATCCGATCCCATGAATGATTTACATGATTGGTTCGGTAACCCTTCAACGTCGGCCCTTTTTCCAGAGAGCTAGCCAGCGCTTGAGCTGGGTGAACTCCGACCGGATTTTGACCTCCGCAAGAAGGGTTCTAATCAACCCGCGGGAGCCTGTCAAGCCCCCGCGGGATATTTTTTAGCTGCCAAAACCCTGTCGGGTGAAGTCAGCCATTACTGCAGGCGCAGCCGTGTCGAATCCAACGATATCGAGCATGCCCGCATCGCCTGGATCCGCAATCGCGAATCCGTTGGACGCCATTCCAGCGACCACCAGCTTTGCATCGCGGCCCATCTTCTGACGATACTCCTGCAGCGCCTGATGCGGGTGAATGCCGCCCGCCCAGGTTTCGCTATCCGTGTAAACGTAAAATGCGTCCACAGGGATCTGGCCTCGTGTCGCCCACACCATAGGAAGCGAGCAGTCCGTGCCACCCATCGTGATCGCTCGCGCCTTCCGAACCGCCGTGTCGAGACGATCCTTAGCGGTGACCTTCAAAGGAACGAGCGAGGTCGAGAAGGCCTGGATTTCATGGTTAGGCTCGGTACGAACCGTGACCATGGCCATCGCTGCCGACGCTTCGGCGCACGAGATGTTTGGCAATCCAGCAACGCCACACGTCATCGAATACGAAACGTCGAGTGCCGCGACGATGTTCTTCCCGGTGGGTTCGACAGCATCGAATGCCAGGTAGAAGGCATCCTCGAGCGCGCTCGAGATCTTTCCGTGAACCTTCCATTCCAGGCTACCCTTTCCGCCATGCCCAGCGTTGTACTGCTTCATGGCCTTCAGGACCGAAAGCGGATGCAGACGCGCCTTCTTGATGGCGGTTGGATCCGTCAGCATGGCGACAGCTTTTTTCTGACCGTCAGAAAATGCCTCGAGATTACCGAGCGCCGAAAGGCGACCAAGGTTGCGCACAAGTGCGCCAAGAGGCATTTTTTCGAGCAATGCATCCCACACCTCCTTGGACTTGAGGTAATCGCTCGGCACCATTTCATGCGTGAGCTTGTATTCACGCACGATCTTTGCCGCCTCACGAGCGGACGTCGCCGCCTTGCAAGCTTCGTATCCCTGGATGATCCGCGGCAGCTTTTCCGGGTCAAGCGCGGGGTAGGTATCGACCTTGTCCCCTCGCTTGATGGTGCGCTCACCCATGCCGTCCATGCCGGCGACTACCCAACGGAAGATCACCTGCTGCACGTCATTTTCGGGCGCAATTTCCCCTCCGCACTTACGCAGGACATCCCGATGCGACCAGCCATTGCGCTGGCGGTACTTGGCCACCTGATACCCCAGATTATGGGCATCCTTGGTGATGTACCAAGTCGCAACCGCCTTACGCAGGCCGCGACCCCACCCTCGGAATTCCTGGCTCGAGGTCAGGAAATCGAAGAGGTGCGTACCGATCCGGCAGACTTGCGGGATTGCCTCGAGAGCAGCCGCGCGCACGGCCGGGTTGGAATGACCGGAGGCTACCGCGAGCGCAAAGATAGCTGGATCGTTCTTCGGGGCTCGGCCAGCCTCGGAGATTTCCACGATCTTCTTGACCGTGCGAGCCCCATCCTCGTTGAGACATTCGACGAGTGACGTATAGTTTTGCTCGACGAGCTTGCGCTCGTTGACGTAATAGGTGCCACCCTCGGCTCCAAGAATGAGGAAACGGTCGAGCCGACCCCACTTGTCGATGGCGAACGAGTACCCACCGGCACTGTTCTTCACCTGCTTAGGGCTTGCCTTGCGACGCTGAGGAGTCTTGCGCGTCGAAGTATATGCGGCATAGCGTGTCATTTGTCCTTCTTCCTTTTCAGCCCGGCTTTGGAACGGGCAAGTTCAGAGCAAAATGCTCCGGTAGCGGGGGCGGGAATCGAACCCGCGAATCTCCGGGTTATGAGCCCAGCGCCTTACCTGCTTGGCCACCCCGCTATGTATGGTCGACCCGGCTGGGTTTGAACCAGCGACCTTCCACTTATCAGGCGGACGTCCTAACCAACTAGACCACGGGTCGAGTTGGTAATGTGAATATCTTCCATATCGATGAATCCTTTGGTACCGGGTGAGGGTTTCGAACCCCCGTCGCGCAGGGCGTAAACCTGCCGCTCTCCCACTGAGCTAACCCGGCTCGTTAGCAGTACGCCTCAGTCCGGAGGCGCGGCGTAGGAGCGACGAATACTTGGACGGTAGGACGGGATTCGAACCCGCGATCTTCCGATTTGCAGTCGGACGCCTTACCACTTGACCACCTACCGTTATGGCAGGCCGCCAGGGAATCGAACCCTGTTCCTGGGATTTGGAGTCCCTGGACCTCTCCAGAAAGCGACCTATACGATCGAAAGTTCGTACAGAGTCGCCAAAGCTGGTTTCGAATTGCGAGCGGTTTGAGCATCGTTCAGTCTTCAAGTGAAAATTGGTGGAGCGCCAGGGATTCGAACCCTGCTGTTATTCTCAGTGCAAATGAGACGACCACCCCAAGCAGTCCCGCGCCCCATGGCGCCGCGTACCAGAATCGAACTGGTGTCCCTCGAGAGACAATCGAAGAGGATGACCACTACCCCAACGCGGCGAAAGATCAGCGGCGGCTGCCGCATCATCGTCTGCGTCGGCATCAATAAGCTCGAACATGGTTATCCTCCTTTCGGGCGGTGAAGAGTGGAGCCGGTGACAGGATTCGAACCCGCAGCATCCTGGTTACAAATCAGGTCCCCTTGCCATTCGGGGCCCACCGGCATGAGTCGGTGGCTGCCGTGCTGGCTCTTCCCTTGCCGAGGTTCCCCGGCGCTCTCTTCTAGGAATACAGACGCCGGGAAACGCTCAACACGGGCAGACGTGCGCCATAATGGGCGCGAACCAACGATCGGCGGCCACCTTGGTGGTCGTCGTGTTGGTCATCGTTGTCGTGGTGCGTTTCATGGCGAAGGTCTCTGTCTGGCCTGCCAAGGGCCAGCGGAGACAGGCGTACAACGCCATCTGGAAGGTGTCAAGGGGGTAGTTGAAGAAAGTTGGGCTTTTCCTGTCGCGGGCTGGGTGGCCGATGTAGCGAAATCTACGCCCTCGAAGGGCACTCATCAGATCCGAAATCGTGTACGATAGTGCAGAGACGCGCGCGCCAAGCGCACCATATCAGCCCTCAAGGATATTCGAAAACACGATGCGAGCCTCGGTGCTTATCCCCACGTTCGAGCGTAATAGTGTGCTCAAGCTCAATCTCGAAAGCCTGGCACGGCAAAAACCATCCGATATCGAAGTCTTCGTCTTGGACGATCGATTCGATGAAGATGAAGTTTGCCTCGAGCTTGTAGAGCAGTTTTCAAAAGAGCTTGATATCCACTACATCCATACTGGACAAACGAAGACAAACAACTACTGGCGAATACCCGGTTTCCCGCTGAACATCGGCGCTAAGCAGGCGAAGGGAGAACAGCTGATTGTCTGTTGCGCCGAGATGCTGCACGTCAACGACACGCTCACCAAGCTCATCGAGCCACTCGAAGAGCACCCGCAGCGCCTGACCATTCCTCAAGGTAAGCGCGAAGAGAAAAGTGAAGTTCGAAAACAGATCTCGAGGCTCGGACGACCGTTGAATGATGAAGAGTTTTGGCGTATTCCGCAAAATCTCAATGTTCGCTACCCCTTTTTGATGGGAATCAATAAGGGGATTTTTATGGACATTGGCGGGTACGACGAAGACTTCACTGGAATCACCGCGGATGATGATGACCTGATAGGTCGCCTTCGCCACGCTGGCTGTGTTCATTACCAGACTGAGGCAAAGGCGATTCACCTTCATCATTCGACTATCCGCAAGGGCGACGGGCTCCAGCAAAACGTTCCTGCCCGAATCGATTACAATCGGAAACTATGGATGCATCGCATGGGTAAAATCGTTCGAAACGAAGATCGTGAATGGGGTATTTGTGACTGAAAGATTTCTATTCAATTCAATGCTTCCTTATGTCAGAGGCAAAAAGACTCTAGATATTGGCGCTGGCAATGGGGCATATTCTCACCTTAGCAAAAATACAACGACGCTAGACGGGTGGGATAAAGTAAATCCAGATATTCTCATAAACCTCGAATATCACGATTTACCTTTCAAGGAAAACGAATTCGAGTGCGTGTTGATGATCGATTTTATCGAGCATCTTACGAGAATTCGAGGCGAGGCCATCCTTGAACAGGCAAAGTCTGTTACGTCAGGGAGGATTTATCTCCTCACCCCGCTTTGGTGGGACACGAATGAAGAGCACACCAATGACCCCAAGTGCTGGGCATATGGCAACGAACTAAATCTTCATCGAAGCCAGTGGACGATGGACGACTTCAAGGACTGGCACCGAATTATTTGGGAAGGTCAGAATTACTTTTTTGGATACTGGGAAAAATGACCTGGCATCTCAAAAAGATCCCAAAGATTGCGCATTTTTTTTGGGACGACAGACCGATGAGCTTTTTGCGTTGGATGACGCTCAGAAGCTTTGCGATGCTAAATCCGACATGGAAGCTGAAGCTCCACATGTCCAAGACGGCGACCGGTCCAGGGTGGCGAAGCCCGAACAATAAACAGACGTATGATTATGCCGATTATCGAGGCATGCTATCAAGGGTTCCGCGCTTGACAATTGTCCCAGAAAATCGCTACCCAAATATGCACGGTGTGCATCAGTCGGATATCTTGAGAAATATATATCTGTCTGGTGAAGGTGGTATCTGGTCAGATGTAGATATCCTCTTTTACAGACCGATCGATCTCCTTCTCGCAAATGCGCCTGAAAATTCCAACCACACTTGCGGGCTTTGCAACTATCCGCGCTGGATGCCTATCGGTTTTCTGATGAGCGCGCCTGGCGATCCTTACTATACTAAAGTTGCAGAGGTTCAAAACCAAATTTTTAAAAAATCCCCCGGTGGAGAATATCAAAAATTTGGAACCGGAGTTTACAAGAATGTTCTCGCCAATGGCGATTACAAATTCTTCAATCTAGCAATGCATGAGGTGTATCAGATACATTGGAGCAGGGCGCTAGATGTATTCGTTGGAAAGTATGACATCTCAAAAGGTATTGGACTTCACTGGTACGGCGGCAGCGCAGCAGCTCGTGAATTTGAACCCAAGATCAACCAGAAAAACTGGACGCAATTTCCGATCCGGAATATTTTGGAGCCCTCGCTCAAATGAGTATCAGTATTTCTATTGCTAGCTTTAAGAGAAATAAACTCTTGAAGTGGAATCTTCAGAGCCTCAAGAGACAAGGGGTGCCTGCAGAGATCCTCGTTCTCGATGAAAGCCACTCGGGAGATCAGTCATGCGAAGCCCTATGCAAACAATTTGGCGCCCGATATGTTCACTCGGGCAAAACGAAGTCGGGGCCAAATCATTGGCGCATCCCCGGATTCGCCTTCAACATCGGAGCAAAAATAGCCAAGGGTAAAACCCTGGTGCTGTCATGCGCTGAGATTTATCACCCCTTCGACGACCTGAAGCTGGTCAGCCAGCTCTCTTCAGATGAGGCGGTGGTCATTCCCGCGTCTATCCGTGACGATAAAGGCAGCATCATTAACGCGCTTGAGAATGGTGATACTCCAGACATTCACGCCGTGATGGCACTCCGAGCCCTGGATGCGACACTTCCCTTCTTCATGGCGGTGTCGCGGAAGCGGTATATCGACATTGGCGGCTACGATGAGGACTTCACCGGCGTCTGCTGGGATGACAACGATATCACTGAACGGCTCATACTTAGCGGCGGCAAGTATGTTAGCCACGCGACTCCCGTGGTTCACCTATTTCACCCTCGACACAACTACAGGAACGCTGAAGTTATGAATCGTTGGAATCACAATAAGAAGCTGTACGATGAGCGAAGGGGTGTCATCACGCGAAACCAAAACCGAGAATGGGGGACTCTGAGGTGATCGAACATCCAAATTTTTACATCATCCACATGCCGCGATGTGGAGGCAGCTTCATACGAGGCTCTTTGCGAGGGGTAAAGTTTCACAACCCTGGCCATGAAGGTCTCGCCCACTTCAATCCCCGAGGGAAGCCGGTCTACGGCCTCATTCGCGCACCCGAACCCTGGTATCGAAGCTTCTTCTTTTACGCTCGAGCCAACAATCTGATCTGGAACGAATATTTTGGTATTAAAAGTATAGATACACCTGAAGAGGGTATTCGAAAATTAATCTCAGGAGAATTCTCAAAAACAGAGACGATTAAAACGCCTGAGACAATCGATATAAACCCAGGCGCTGAGATGTCGATTCTTGGAATCGGCTTTTGGTCTTGGTGGGTGCTGCACATGTATTCTCGCAACAAAGAAAAAAGCTTCAAGATAGGTGACCTTTCTCGATTTTTCTGGGTTCGCAATCGTGGGAGAGATCTTGGCCATCTAAGAGACGTGCATCATGCAACCCTCGTTCCCAACATAGGCTCAGTCAACGCCTCGAACCGTCCAAACGTAAGGCTTTCACCGTCTATCAATAATCTCATACGCGAACGTGACGGGCGCACGCTACAGGTTATTGCGAAGCTTCCAAAACAGGTCGTCAACAGATGAAGCTGTCTATTCTTGTTACAGCTATATCTGAACGAGCCTCCAGCCACCTGCCCACTCTGATGAAGAGCCTGATAGATCAGGTAGGCGCTCGATTTATCGAACTCAGAAACGCTAAAGCGAAACCAAGGAATAGAAGGAAGATAAGATGTCTGAATCAGTGGATAAATACAAGGATAGAGAGAATTACATCGTGCCGATGTCAATTCAACAAAGGGCACTACATCTGCACCCGATCGTTTTTCGTGAAATGATCGACCATATCAAGGGTAAGCGTGTGCTACATGCCGGATGCAATGCGGGCTCTGGCACGTACTATCTATGCCCCTTGGGCCCGGCTAAGCTCGTAGGAGTTGACGTGAATGCTGAAGCCATTGATATGGCAGAGAGGTTGGTCCCTGGGGCTGATTTCTACACGGCATCTATTCACGAACTCCCCTTTGAGGATAATTCCTTTGACACGGTTATTATTTTTGCTGTCTTTGAGCATCTTTTCGAGGAAGACAAGGCGCTTGCGGTCAAGGAGTTTGAGCGAGTCTTGACTCCCGGCGGCAAGCTTCTCCTGTGGCTACCTCGAGCCGTTGCCGGTTCGAGAGATCAGAAGCTTCGTCAAAACGCTTTTGATCCGCACCACTTTAGCTTCTACTATAAAGAAGAAGATGTGCATGCTGATTTTCCCGAATGGAAATGTGTAAAGTTTTACCATGAAGATCGCGTAAATCCTAACGGCAAGGGTCAGCATAATGCCTGGGTGGGAGTCTACGAAAACTCCAAGAGTCAAGCTCTTGGATCCGGCCTTGATGCGACTGAGAATGTCCGGGTCAACACGGGTGCGGTCCCGTCACCATCCAGAGCGCAGTCACCAACCAAATCCAAGAAGCGCAGAAAGCTCGGCGCTTACATGCCCGAGCCTGAGCCCCAACCCGAGCCTGAGCCCCAGCCCGAGCCTGAGCCCCAACCCGAGTCCGAACCCAAGCTTGAGCCCAGCGAGCCTGAGCCCAAAACCAAGCCTGAGCCCAAAAGCGCCGAAATTCGAAGCCGGTTCGCCTACCCCAATCCCCACGATTACTGAATCATGTCCAAAACAGACAACGCCTACATCGCTCAAGTATCTACGTTCTGGGAAAATGCGCATCGTAAAGATCTGGTCGCACACCTTTCAGGAGTCGAATACAAGAACGCTATTTCTTTTCTTCAGGCCGCCCCATTCGTGAAACCTAAGGGCAATGCTCTCGAGGTTGGTGTCGGGATGGGTCATGTCACGAAGGGGCTTCGTGATGCAGGTATGAATGTCAGCGCAGTGGATATATCCATGGCCGCGCTGAAACGTGTGGAGCCTTATTGCAATGGTCTCTTCCACGTTGCCGATGTTCACCTTTTGCCGAGTAATCATTTTGATCTGATTACTTGCGTCAACGTGGTCCAACACATAAGAACTGATGTTCTCGAATTCGAGCTTCAGCACTTTGTTAGATCTATGAAGAGAAGCGGCGTGATGGCGATTCAGTTCGTTGCAAATAAAAATCACGAGGACCTTGGCGAAAACGCAACGCAAGGAGCTATGACTTCAGGGAACCTGTGCAGATCCCCCGATTTTATGGAGGAGCTTTTCAAGAAGCTTAACTGCAAGGTTGATCATGTGTTCAAAAAATGGGGAATTAATAAAGGCATGGTGAACGGGAATCATGTCTTCCATGTTCGCCGGGTGAAGTGATGCGTATCATTACGATTGCAGGCACAAGGCCTGAGTTGATCCGGCTTAGCGTTCTCATCAAGAAGCTGGACAATCGCGCAGATCATACGTTCGTGTGGACGGGACAAAACTATACTCGTGAGCTAAAAGATATATTCTTTGAAGAGCTTTCGATCCGAGCCCCAGACTACGCGCATGATGGAGCCTGGGCTGGGCTAGCGAATCAGCTTGGAGGCATCTTCGAGCTAGTTGAGCGTGCGATCAGGGAGACTGGTCCTGATAAGGCGCTTATCCTTGGCGACACGAACAGTGCCCTGTCTACGATTGTCTGCGAGCGGATGGGTGTGCCGGTCTATCACATGGAGGCTGGCAATCGGTGCTTCGATGATAAGGTGCCTGAAGAGAAAAATCGGAAGATCATCGATCATGCTGCCACCTGGAGCCTCCCCTACACAGCTGGCTCGAGGGATAATCTTATTGCCGAGGGTATTCCCAGAAATCGCATCCACGTCTGCGGCAACCCCATCTACGAGGTCATGAAGCAGACGCTCGCAGATCAGTGGAATAATCCGGATTATGGAACTGGCCACTTCTTGGCAACCTTCCACCGTCAAGAAAATGTTGACAATGAGAGGCGTCTGCGAGAGATTCTGGTCTCGCTTGAGACGATAGCTTCAATTTTTCAAACGAATGTAATTTGCAGTATTCATCCGCGGACGAGGCAGCGCATCGCAGAGTTCGGTCTTGAGCAAAAAGTTGTGAAGATTGGGGGCAGGGTTCAGCTACTCGATCCAGTTGGATTTCGAGATTTTCTGCGCCTCGAGCAGGGTGCCATCTGCGTACTCACGGATTCAGGAACCGTTCAAGAAGAGTGCTGCATATTCGGTGTACCCACGGTTACTATTCGAGACTCAACTGAGCGGCCAGAGACGGTTGAGTGTGGAAGCAACATCGTCTCTGGCCTCAAGTCGGAAAGCATTATCAACTGCGTTGTCGAGATGATGAAACGAGACACTGATTGGAAGCCACCAGGCGGCTACCTTGAACCTCACGTATCAGAAAAAGTTCTGGAGATCCTCGATGTATAAACACGAAACCGTTCTTATCACTGGCGGGACTGGTTCATGGGGGCATGAACTCACCCGTCAACTTCTCGACCGAGGGGTTGACAAGATTGTTATCTTTTCAAGAGGCGAGCTTGCCCAGGTCAAGATGGCTCGCGAATTCGCTGAATATCGAGATCGCCTCGTCTTCCGTATTGGTGACGTGCGCGACAGGGATTCCATTCGAGCGGCACTATTAGCTGCCGGCGGCAAGGTCAAGCATATCTTCCACCTTGCCGCACTCAAGCACGTCCCGGTTTGCGAGTTTCAACCCCTCGAGGCGGTCAAGACGAACATCATCGGGACGCAAAATGTCTGCGAAGTCGCTCAGGAGTTCGGGGTCGATCGTGTCATCGACGTATCGACGGACAAGGCTGTCGCACCGATGAACCTTTATGGCATGACCAAAGCTGTAGGAGAGCGCTTGGTCATTGCGGCGAATGGCGCAGGCACGAAGTATATCTGCATCCGTGGCGGCAATGCGCTTGGGTCAAACGGCAGCGCGATCCCCCTGTTCATCTCACAGGTGCAGAAAAGCAATCACATCACACTTACCGACAATCGCATGACGCGATACTTCATGACGCTGCCGGAAGCAGTTGGCCTCATCTTCAAGGCTGCGGAGATCGGGCTAGGCGGAGAGGTCTTCGTCATGCGAATGCCGGCATTCGAGATGCGCATGATTGCCGAGATCATTGCAGAACATTACGGCGATGGCGATACGACGATCTCGGAAATAGGCATTCGCCCCGGCGAAAAGATTGATGAGGTTCTCATCTCTAAAGACGAGGCTCGATTGGCGTACGCCTACGACGATCAGTACTACCTGATTATCCCCGACACGATGCGTTGGCTGAAAGACTCCTATGTAGGAGAAACGCTGAAAAAAACTGCAAAGCCATTTGAGATGGAAGAATACACTTCGGCCACCTTCCTCTCGAACAAGGATCAGGCAACCGATATCCTGAAAAAGGCAGGCTTCCTAAAATGAGCAAGCCGAAAATTTGCCTCGTCATGATTGTCAAAGACGAGGAGAATGTCATCGAGCGATGTTTGACCGCCCTGAAGCCGAATGTCGATTGCTACGCAATCATGGACACCGGCTCAACAGACGAGACCAAGTCAATCATCAAAAAAACTATGGAAGGTGTACGTGGAAAAATCTACGACATGCCCTTCCATAGCTTCGCCGTAAATCGCTCTCGAGTGATGTCACTGGCGCGTCAGGATTTTCCTGAGATGGATTATCAGCTGATGATCGACGCCGATGACACCTGGACAGTACCCGAAGATTTCGAGTGGCCGAAAGATATGACGCATGCCGCCTATCACATCCGGCACACCATGGGCGGCGCAGCCTGGACTCGGCCAGCGTTGATGCAGACCTCAATGCCGTGGATCTACCACGGAGCCGCTCACGAGCACATCGAATGTGCCGTTCGACACCAGATCGGCGGCGTCATCGAAGGTCCCGTAATCAAATGTGGTTCGGACGGATCGCGCCGGGTCAAAGAGGGGCAAAACAAGTACAAGCGGATTGCCGGAGTGCTCGAGAAAGAACTGGCGAAAGATCCAAGAAACAAACGCAACGTTTTCTATCTTGCACAAAGCTGGCGAGATGCTGGAGATCCCGTCAAGGCAATCATGTACTACACGAAGCGTGCCGAGATGGGGGGTTGGCACGAAGAGGTATGGAACGCTAAATACGAGATTGCTCGCATCATCGAACGCCTAGGTCGACCAATCGACGAAATCGCTAAAGCCTATCTCGAAGCCTACAATACTCGCCCCCAGCGTGCAGAGTCGCTGTATGCCCTTGCCTACGCTTGCCGCCGTAAAGGTGAATTCAACATGGCGTTTCTTTATGCTTCGGCTGCTAGACAAATACCACGACCGAAAGACATCCTTTTTGTCAATGAATCGGTATACACCTGGCGAGCGCTAGATGAATTTTGCGTAGCGGCAAGCAAGATCGGCTTTTATGAAGAGGGTAAAGAAGCGGCCATGCAGCTTCTCAGCAACCCTGGGCTTCCGGAAAATCATCGCCCCCGCGTGCTGGCAAATCTTAATTATTGCAAAGGTAAGCTCGGAGAGCCTGTGGAGGAAGAAAAATGAGAGTGATGATTTTAGGAGCGAGCGGCATGCAGGGGCATGTCATTACCCGCTGGCTACGCCAGAACACCGATTGGGCTGTGCGCACCCATGTGCGTCGTAGTACTCAGTTCGATAGCATTCCAAGCTTCGATGGGGATCTGTACCAAGGTGATATTTTGATCGATATGATGATCGATCAGTTTGAGCCGGAAGTTGTCATCAACTGTGTTGGGATTTTGCCGGCCAGATGTCGTGCGGCTCCACCTGTAGCAGCGTACATCAATACCTATCTACCACACCTTCTTGCGTCACGGGGTAAGGCTCACGGATTCCGTGTCATCCATTTGAGCACGGATTGCGTATTCTCAGGCAAGGATGGAAAAGCGCCGTACCACGAATGCTCCATCAAATCTGAGAGCGGAATTTATGGCGTGACCAAATCTGCCGGCGAAATATCCGATGACCACGCTCTAACGATCCGGACCTCGATCATTGGGCCCGAACTCAAAGAAGATGGAACAGGGCTGTTCCATTGGTTCATGAAGCAAGAGGGCGCCATTTCAGGATGGACGAATGCCTTTTGGAACGGTGTAACAACGCTCGAACTTGCCAAGTTCATCCAGCATTCGATCGAGAGCAAGTATAGCGGACTTTGCCATTTCCATGCCGCAGAGTCGGTTTCGAAGTTTGACCTTCTCCACATCTTCAAAGTTTGTTACGAGAAGGAAATTGAAATCATTCCTAAATCGATCGAGAACACCATTGACAAGAGGCTTGTATCAACGCGTGGCGATATCGATTTTGAAGCAAAGAAGATCGGGCAGCTTGTCGCAGAACAAAAGGCTTGGTATAAGCCACAAGAGGGAGAAGTAAAACAGTGAAAATTATCGTTCTTGGAGCCGATGGATACCTCGGCTGGCCCACCTGCATGCACCTCGCAAACCTCGGAAACGAGGTGATTGCGGTGGACAACTACCTCAAGCGCAAGATCGCCAAGGAGACCTCGAGCGCTCCTTTGGTCGAGATGCCAAGTTTGCCTGATCGGGCTGACATCTATTACGATCTAGGCAATCGCAGCAAGATCAAGGTTTACGAGGGCGATCTTGCTAATTTCGAATTCATGTCGAAGATGATGGCTCGCGAAAAGCCTGATGCAGTCATCCATTACGCCGAGCAGCCTTCGGGCCCGTATTCGATGATCGGCCACAAGGAGGCGTCACTGACACTCCACAACAACGTGGGAACGACCCTCAACCTCATCCATGCAGTGATGGAGCATTGCCCCGAGTGTCACATCATCAAATTGGGCACTATGGGGGAATATGGCACGCCTAACATCGACATCGAGGAGGGGTGGATCGATATCACCCACAACGGTCGAACTGACAAGTTCCTGTTCCCGCGTCAGGCTGGCAGCTTCTATCACACGACGAAGATCCTCGACACGGACATCATCTGGTTCTACGTGCGGATGAAGGGGCTGCGGGTGACCGATTTGATGCAGGGCCCGGTGTACAGCATGTTCACCGATCAAATCGTTCAGGATGAAAATGGTCTTGGTACCCATTTTTGGTACGATGATATTTTCGGCACCGCGCTCAATCGTTTTGTAGTTCAGGCAATTGCCGGAATTCCAATGACGGTGTACGGCAAAGGTGGCCAAACTCGAGGTTACCTCAACATTCGGGACACGATGCAATGCGTCACGCTTGCGGCTGAGAATCCTGCAGAACAGGGTGAACTGCGCATCATGAACCAGTTCACGGAGGACTTCAGCGCGAACGCTCTTGCAGAGGCGGTTCAGAGGGCTGCAAAATTGATGGGAATCGAAGCGCCAATCGATCACATCAAAAACCCTCGTATTGAGAGTGAAGATCACTACTACAATGCGAAGCTTGAAAAGTTCCTCGAATTAGGCCTCAAACCCACTCTTTTGAACGATGAAACGATCGTGGGGATGTTGCAGTATGTTTCTCGTAACAAAGATCGAATTCAAAAAGACTGCATCATGCCGCGGGTAAGCTGGAAGAGTGGAGGGTCTACAGCTTAGCGTCAGGTGCGCAGCTTTGCTCATCGGGTGGTACAATGACCCCACCTGATGACTGATCAGTACCAAAAAACGAACATCAATGCCCCTCGGGGCTCGAGGGGCATTGGTACTGATTTGGCACTGAATCTGGACGACCAATTTGTCGTCGTCGATTCGAGCTTAAATCCTGTACTCGCCACCCTTCCAGAGGCGACGACGATACCTGGATGGGAAGTCTGCATCAAGGCTCCCAATGCCGGAACAAATCAGGTTACGGTACAGGGGATAAATGGCCAAACAATTGATGGCCTACCCAGCCTGACCCTGACGACGGACAATGAGTCCGTCTCGATTTTTTCGGATGGGACGAATTGGCGAATCTGCTCAGGATTATCGGGATCCGGTGCAGGTGCCACAGGGGCCACTGGCCCGGCGGGCTCCACAGGGGCCACTGGCCCAGCCGGTGCCACGGGGGCAACCGGCGCGACCGGGGCGGGAGCGACCGGCTCTACCGGGGCTACGGGTTCGACCGGCGCGACCGGGGCAACGGGAGCTACGGGTGCGACCGGGGCGGGGGCTACCGGCTCGACCGGAGCTACGGGAGCGACCGGCTCTACCGGGGCTACGGGTTCGACCGGCGCTACCGGGGCAACGGGAGCTACGGGTGCGACCGGGGCGGGAGCGACCGGCTCTGCCGGGGCTACGGGTTCGACCGGCGCTACCGGGGCAACGGGAGCCACAGGGGCTCAAGGAGCTACGGGTGCGACTGGCGCGAACGGGGCAACCGGCGCGACCGGCGCTACCGGGGCAACGGGCTCGACCGGTGCCACGGGGGCAATCGGCGCGACCGGGGCAACGGGTCCTGCAGCGCCCTCATTTGGGGGACGGCATGTATTTTTAGGATGCCGCTTCGATATTGGCCCGGCTGTAGATGAAGAGATTTGGCTGGTGACAGCAACAGGGTTTCTGGGCGGATCCTCAGTGGTGCCTACAAACCTGGCGACTACCGGCGAAATCGCTGGCGGCTTTCCATTCGACACCGAGTGGTTGCTAGAGCGTGCAATCATCGGAATTACGGGATTTTCGTTTAGGCAGACGGGCGGCGGGCCTTCCGATATTGACGTATTCATTGACGTTAATACTTCAAGAACTATTGTGGAGAGCTTCACATCCGCCCCCGGATCCGTGCAGGTTTTCACTCCTCCGGCTGCGATTGTGGGGGCCTCACCCGGTGATATTGTTCAATTCGGGATAATTTACCGAACCGATCCGGGCGGCGGCTTGACGCTCCAGACCTCTTTTGAGTTCGAGTTTTCCCCCTGATGCTCAGGCGCTCGGCAAACCCTCCCCTGAATAAAAAAGGGCTGGAAAGGGCCTCTTGCGATGACTGACCAGTACCAACCCACGAATATAAATTGGCCTCGAGGCTCTCGCAGTTTAGATTCAGACACGAACCTAAACCTCGATGATCAATTTGTTTTGGTCAATTCAGCAGTCGGCCCGGTCACAGTGACCTTGCCGGAAGCGACTACTATTCCGGGTTGGGAAACATGTATCAAGGCTCTTACAGGCGGCGTTAACCCTGTCACAATTCAGGGCCTTAATGGCCAGACTATCGACGGTGCTGCATCTATTACTCTGACTGATAATAATCAGTCTGCTGTCATATTTTCAGATGGTTTAAATTGGCGCCTTTGCGGCGGTGGTACTGGAACCGGCGGGGGCGGAACTGGTGCGACGGGCGCGACGGGGCCGACTGGTCCGGCTGGCCCAACGGGGGCTCCAGGTCCAATTGGGGCAACCGGAGCAACGGGAGCGCCAGGTCCCACAGGTGGCGCGACCGGCTCAACGGGTGCGACGGGCTCGACCGGAGCGACGGGTGCCACGGGCCCCACGGGGGCGACGGGCGCGACTGGATTTGGCGCGACCGGAGCCACCGGATCCACCGGCTCGACCGGCGCCACGGGGGCGACGGGTCCTGCGGGGGCGACGGGCTCGAGCGGAGCCACGGGCTCTACTGGTGCGACGGGAGCCACCGGCCCGATCGGCGCCACGGGGGCCACGGGCCCTGCGGGGGCGACGGGCGCGACTGGATTTGGCGCGACGGGGGCGACGGGCGCGACTGGAGCGACGGGTCCTGTGGGATCCACGGGTGCCACGGGCCCCACGGGGGCGACGGGCTCGAGCGGAGCCACGGGCTCTACTGGTGCGACGGGAGCCACCGGCCCGATCGGCGCCACGGGGGCCACGGGCCCCACGGGGGCGACGGGCGCGACTGGATTTGGCGCGACGGGGGCCACCGGATCTACCGGGGCCACGGGCGCGACTGGATCTACCGGGGCCACAGGGGCAACGGGCGCCACGGGCGCGACTGGATTTGGCGTAACCGGCTCAACGGGTGCGACCGGCTCGACCGGAGCGACGGGGGCGACAGGCCCTGCGGGGGCGACGGGTCCTGTGGGATCCACGGGTGCCACGGGCGCCACCGGAGCCACCGGAGCGACTGGGGCTACGGGCTCGACCGGCGCCACCGGAGCCACCGGAGCGACTGGGGCTACGGGCTCGACCGGCGCCACCGGAGCCACCGGAGCGACTGGGGCTACGGGTGCGACCGGCTCTACCGGCGCGACCGGGGCGACCGGCTCGACGGGTGCGACCGGCTCTACCGGAGCCACCGGGGCCACCGGCTCTACCGGGGCCACCGGCTCGACGGGTGCGACCGGCTCTACCGGGGCCACCGGCTCGACGGGTGCGACCGGCTCTACCGGCGCGACCGGGGCGACTGGCTCGACGGGCGCCACGGGGGCAACCGGAGCAACCGGAGCCACCGGCGCGACCGGGGCTACGGGTTCGACCGGCGCAACCGGGGCCACCGGCTCGACTGGGGCCACCGGGGCGACTGGCTCGACGGGCGCCACGGGGGCAACCGGAGCCACCGGCTCTACCGGCGCGACCGGGGCGACTGGCTCGACGGGCGCCACGGGGGCAACCGGAGCCACCGGAGCCACCGGCGCGACCGGGGCTACGGGTTCGACCGGCGCAACCGGGGCCACCGGCTCGACTGGGGCCACCGGGGCGACTGGCTCGACGGGCGCCACGGGTGCCACTGGCGCGACCGGCGCGACCGGAGCAACCGGAGCCACCGGCGCCACGGGCTCGACCGGCGCCACGGGCTCGACCGGAGCAACTGGGGCCACCGGAGCGACCGGGGCGACCGGAGCGACCGGGGCGACCGGAGCAACTGGGGCCACCGGAGCAACTGGGGCCACCGGAGCGACCGGGGCGACCGGGGCGACCGGCCCATTTGCAGGGGGCCAGGCGGTCATTACCGTTCCGTCAACGACAGTCCTGCTGGCGACATTGAATGCAAACCTTGTCGATCCGGCTACGCCCGCGATTCCATCGCCGCTCCCGACCGGAGCTGCATTTGTTACAGATGTCGCCGTCTTGGTCAACGGCGTTGAATTGGCAAAACAGTCCGCGATCCCGCCTGTGGTCGCGCCGGCTCAGGTCGCTATCGACGGGGCAGGCACGACACTCACATTCGATTTCTCGCTTCAACCGAATGACATCGTCGAAATCATCACCTAAGGGACTCGTTCGCTATGACTCGTAAACAATCTATCAATCGAGCGAATTTCCCTCGCACTGTTGTGGGGCCCGGTGCATTCGCCGTCGATCTTGACGAAGATCTGATTGTTGCGGATTCTTCGGCGGGCGCCGTCACCCTAAACCTTCCTCTAGCGGCTGATCTTGAGCCCAATATCATCTACATCAAGATGCCGCAGGCAGGCGGAAATAACGTCACGATCAATGCGGGTGGCGCCGAGACGATCGATGGGTTCACGTCGCTCATCGCCAATCAAAACAATGCATGGATCGTCATTAAGTCAGACGGATCTAACTGGCAAGCGGTCGCCGCTTTTGGATTCGCTGCCGGGTTCGGCCCTCTTTTCAAGTATTCGTTCGGCCCTGACAACTCAAATGCGGTTTTCAATAGTGGCCCGACACGAATTCAAGATGCAGTGAACGCAGCTGCCGCCGACCCCGATCAGCCGCAGATTGTAGTCGGCCTCCCCGGCCTCTACGCCGAGAATGTGACTATCAGCGATGGCGTCATGCTCCGCGGATTTTCGGAAAACCAGATCACACGGGTATCCGGAACGCTGACCGTATCTCCCGGCGGGGCAGGTATTCCAACAGCAATCGAGGAAATCGCATTTTTTCAGTCAGAGGATGCACCTGCACTTTTCATCGACCTAAGCGGTAACCCTGGGGGCGTTGTTACGATCCGCAGGTCTAATTTTGTAAGCGATTCAAATGCCTCATTCCCGACCGGCTCAGCCGTTCGCATCACCGGGGATCAGGCAGGGATCATTAATATCGATGATTGCCGGCTTCAGCAAAATGCCCCAGGCGATGTCCCGGCGCTCACTATCGACAATGCGCCCTTAGCAAACGTCAACATCTTTAATCGAACTCTGTTAGCCAATGCGAACTTGGATGAGACCTCGGCCGCATTTTTAGGCACCTTCATTTCGCCTCCAGATTTTCAAGATTGTCGATTTGAGGGTCGTGCCATTGTCGAGACGTCTAGTATCAACTGTTACTATTCAAGGTTCAGATCCCTCGACAATCCGTGCTTTTCCGTCACAAATGATTCCCCGACGAGCCGATTTATCAAATGCCAATTTGATAACACGGCAAATCCGATCATATTTTGGCCGCTCGGAAACCCTGGCCCACTACTCGTTGATTGCTCATCTGGAAGATCTGACGCTGGGTTACCAGAGTTCAGTAGCGCTCAAGGGGTAAACCTCGAAACATTTCGGCTCAATACATCACTGGCCCAAGCCGCCACCCAGACGCGTCTGCTAAGCGCCGCTGGGGAGGCACAGCCGCGCGGCAACAGCAGTCATGTTCAAAGCTCTGGCCTTTTCCCAAACCAGCTCGCCCTAGAGGACGATCAGCTACCTCAATGCTTTCAGCTTTTGCTTAAGCTTGAAAGCGATGAAGTCGGCGCAAACCAGCCTTTGGAACGCAATGGTGATGCGATTCACAACTTCGAAGTCAAAAATGGGAAACAGTATTCTGTGAGAGTCCAGGGGACGGCGGTGCGCTACAACGCGCCCCCGGCGGGAAATGTGGCCTGGGTCCAAGACTTTTTGGTCGCTCGCCCTTCAGGCTCGGGCGCGGCGATTATCGCTCCTGTGAATACCACAAACACCCAGGATAACGCAGGGGGGATCTTTAACCCCTCAAACCCAGAGATCGTTGCAGACTTAGGGACAGAATGGTGTCGCCTTCGTGTAAATATTGAAGCGGGATTATGGCGTGTAGCTGCCTGTGTGCATATCGTAGAGCTTCCGTTCGTGCCGTCTGAGGCGTAAGATAGATGACCCGCAAGCAAAGTATCAATCGCGCAAATTTCCCGAGGACCGTTGTCGGTCCTGGCGCTTTTGCGATCGATCTCGATGAAGATGTCATCGTGGCCGATGCGACTGCGGGCGCAATCACGCTGACGCCACCGCTGACAAAAGGCTGGTATCGAATGGTCTGCTCAACTTCGCTTCGAACCCAATCGGCCCCAGCGGCACCCTTTGTAGATTTACCGAGGCGCGAATTCGAGAAATTGAAAACGGGGGCAGCGCGAACTTGATCGGAAAGATGGCCGGCTTATTCGAACAAGACATCGCAAACTCACTCGAACGGCTCGTCTTCGCTCAGCATGGAGATACCTTCGAGTGAAGTTTAGAGATCCGGCGTCAAGGCGCCGCTGTTGCTGAGGCTAGGGATTCCGTGATCTCTGTGGAGCCGTTCGAGGGCCGTGTTGAAATCGGCGTTTGGACGCCCTAAATATACGGTTGAACGAATTCTTGAATTCGGCGAGGAGAGGGTGGGGCGCCCTGGATCACCTGCATCGGCTGGCCATCTCTGAAAATGATGAGGGTCGGCGCCATGCGGACGCCGAAGTGGCTTGCCAGGTTTGGGGACCGGGTAGCATCGATACGCACAACGCTCAGTCCAGGCGTCTGCGCAAGCTGATGAAGCCACGGCTCGATCTGCCGGCAGGCTGAGCAGCTGGGCGTGACAAACTCGACCAAGACGGCCCCTCGAGCCATCTCCACGTCACGATGAAAAGAGCTTTCGTCAGATTGGACGATCATGCCCCAATTCTAGCAGAGCCCCTGCCGGGATTCGAACCCGATCCTCCAGAATGGAAACCTGGCATGCAACCAAAAACACCTCAGAGGCAGAAAGTTTTGCGGAGTGGATAGCGGGGCTCGAACCCGCGGCCTCAACCTTGGCAAGGTTACGCTCTACCGACTGAGCTATATCCACAAAATGGCGGAGGGTGGAGGAGTCGAACCCCTGGCTATTACACCACCCCGGATTTCGAAACCGGTTGCCAACCACTTAGCGGCACCCTCCATAGCGGAGAGGAAGAGAATCGAACTCTTGGATCCCATCGGGATCGCCGGATTTCCAGTCCGGTGCAGAAAACCAACATCTGCGTCCTCTCCATTGGGGAAATTGAAACCCCATTGGCGGAAGAGGAGAGAATCGAACTCTCGCCGCTTGTTACCACGGACGACGGCTTAGCAAGCCGCTGCCTTACCACTCGGCCACTCTTCCGATTTTGAGCGACCGTTATGGGTGTCGCTCAGCAGTACCCCGAGCAGGACTCGAACCTGCAACCAACGGCTTAGAAGGCCGCTGCTCTTCCGATTAAGCTACCGGGGCTTGAGGCCTCCGGAGCGCAAGCGCTAACCCCGGAGGATTAGCGCCTTCTCGAGGAAGAGGAGGAACTACTGAGCGATGAACCTCGTCCTCCCATACCCAGTCCGCCGCGAAGGGCAGCGCGAGTAGAGACAGGAAGGAAGGTGTTCATCACGTCGTTCATCTTGAACCTCGAAGGGGCTATACACCCTCTTCCAGAGGCGCGCAAGGGGCCTAACGCAGTTTTTTTCGGATGAGCGCGTAGCCCAGAAGGCCTCCGATGGCGATGACGGGCAGCGCCTTTTTCAGCTTGATACCCTTTTTGACCCTCACAAGATTGCTATCGACCTCAGCGGTAGCCTCGTCGATTTTTGCAATCATTTGTGGATCTGGATTCGGGTAAAGGAGCAGCGTCTCCTTAAGACCATTGAGCGTCAGCCTAGTTTCGCGGAGTTCAGTTTTCAGAGCGTCAAGAGCCCGCTCGGCCTCGAGATTTTGCAATCGCTCGAGGTGTTCGATAAGCCTTACAAGGAAATATTTCGTATCTTCGATGAGTTCGAGATATTCATCGAGTGACGAAATGAAATCCTGAAGCTCAGCTTTTGTGCCCTCTAAATCCATTAGGCCATCGGCTGCGCGAGGCGGTGGGAGAGTTCACCAGTCTCGGCCATATGCATCAATTCATTGTAACCGCCGATGAATTGGCCTTGGACGAATACCTTGGGCACCGTTGGCCAGCCAGTTGAGGCGGCGAGGTTTTTCATCATCGTCGCATTGTTCCCGATGTTGATCGCCTTGAAGGGAATATTGTTCCGCTTGAGAAAGCGAACCGTATTTTGGCAATACGGGCATCCATAAATGGTAAAGGCGACGACGGGTGCTTCGCGGTGACGCATGTGGGCATTGTATCACGGCGTGAGCCGCGAAAAGGCCAGAGATGAGCCCGTACACCCTCTTAGGCTAGGGTTCATGCGGCGCCTTGACCGTCCGAGCGGGTCGGTTTAGGGTGGCCTGGCACGCTATGACCAACCACTATCAGACGTTGGGTGTATCGAGGGACTCTGGTCCCGACGAGATCAAAAAAGCCTATCGAAAAAAGCAGATAGAGCACCACCCCGATAGGAATCCGAACGATCCAGGGGCTGAAGAGCGATTCAAGCAAATAACACTCGCCTACGAGGTTCTGAGCGATCCTCAAAAAAAGCAGATCTATGACTGTGGATTCACGTCATCGGGTCGTTTCGATCCCAAGCAGGTTGATCTGAACCTTCTGGACCCCGATAAGTTCGTGAAGACATTCGTAAACCTGTTCGGAGACTATCTTGACCAACAGATTCCGGGTGGTTTTAGGCGAAGAGTAGACAATCTGGCCGAGCACATGCGTCAGGCCGATAAAAAGAAGCAAAAAAAGACCCCCAAAAAGCGTTCGTATGGGTGCTCGACATGCAAAGACACAGGACGGGTCATGCTCAAGCAAGGAAACTTCAAAGTATTCGTTGCATGTCGCGCCTGTGAGCACCGGCGAGCTAGCTGATGAGCCCCTGCGTCTGGTACAATGTGGCCGGACGCCGACATGGTTAATGTCACAGTAATTCCTCGCGTGAAGACCGAGACGGCGACGGTTCATTCGCCAATCTCCAAATGTGGAGACAACTGGTGGCGAGATGTAAAGGTGCGCTCTCCCTACAAAGGGATTGATACCGCCTACAGAACGCTCCCGTCTCTCGGAGATCCATCTCAGTTAGAAAAATACGATGCTGAATTTCTAAATGAAATCAGCGGCGACCTTGATCGCGTTCGAGAATTCTCCATCAAGGTGGCGAACATTCTCAGCGACCGGCAAAGAAAGAACATCGACAAGATGCTCCGTCGCGCTGCCCAATACCTGCGCGATGCCAATACAATTCAGTCCACCTGGGCTCGAGGTTTTTCAACCTCAAACCTCGGCACTATCCCCGCATGGCCGCTCGGAAGACAACCCCAGGGTGGTATCAACGGGAATATTGAAGAAGGTCACGCCCGAGATGGCCAGCGATGGAAGCAGCTTGTTCGAGCCGCGTTGCGAAATATTCGGTGTGCTGAAGAGGTGGCGAAAAAGGGTACTATTCGAGATCGGAACAAGCAGTCTTACAAGGGGGCTCGTTTTGGATCAGCCCCTGGTTTTTCGACTGATCCGATTGACGAGGAAGATCCGATTGACGAGGAAGACCCGATTGACGAGGAGGACTCGACGCCAAATGACGATCCGGCCCCGACTGGGGGCATTCCGGGCGCCAAGTCTCGCGCAACACAAGACTATCAGTCCAATCAGCTGAAGATCGATAAGGCTATTCGAAAATACCTCGATCAAGCGGCGAGTCAAAAAGGTATCAACCGGGGCTGGTCCGGAAAATCCGCCCAATCTCTTCACGTACAGAATGCGCCATCTTCAACGCCAGACAGAGGGCCACAGTACTGGAATCAAAACGAGACGTGGTGGGCGGCCACGCGTGCCTTTGATGAGGTCTTCCCTCAAAAAGACCCGTACACTGACGTTTCGATTCAAAAGTGGGCCATGGAGATTCATCCTCAGTTCATCGTGGATGACGCATGGCTTATGGGCATGATCATGCGCAAGGCCATGAATATGACGGGGGCTGAACCCGTGATCGCCGGCACCACGAAGCCTGATTGGAACGTCTTCATCCCCTACGAGGGAGATCTATTGGCCTCCACGCTCCCTGAAGAAGACGACGAACTCGAAGAGGGCGACATCGACCTTGAGGGTGACGGAATGGGTGACGGAATGGGTGATGGAATGGGTGGTGGAATGGGTGACGGAATGGGTGACGGAATTGGTGACGGAATGGGTGATGGTGTAGGTGACTTCCCCCCACCTGTAGACGATGACGAAAAGTCATTGCCGGCGCCCACTGGCGATGAAGATGCCCCCTCAGACATTGAGGCGAAGAAAGTTTCAAAGAAAAAAGACAACACGCTCCTGATTGCCGGCGCTGCCGCTATCGGCCTTTTGGCGTTCTCGAGGAAGTGACGACATGACCGACAACTACATGTACCCGAATATCAATCTTGAACGCGCTACCGCGGTCAAGAGCTTCATTTTCGATCCGAACGCCACCAGCGATGAGGATGGTACGGTATTTTCGGATTGGCAATCGATGTTGGGAAATATATCGTCGATTC